>Ga0163109_10004254_pt1 | contig 10887 bp, 11 predicted proteins | sample CRUFie1St13metaG_FD_108704 | JGI IMG/M metagenome (GOLD analysis project Ga0163109, IMG submission 108704) | Marine microbial communities from the Costa Rica Dome - CRUD Field 142mm St13 metaG | ecosystem: Environmental > Aquatic > Marine > Oceanic > Photic zone | place: Costa Rica: the Eastern... | reverse complement strand
TTCAAAAGTCCATCTAGCTGATAGCTTTCTGGTTTTTGCTTCGACTGTTTGCTTCAAGATCTGGATACTTAGTTTGTTTCCAGCTGAACCTTCAAGTGCCGCTGTTGCATCAGCTTTACCTGCAGTTGAGCCTGAATATGCTTCAGCAATCTTGAATGGAGATAGAGCTTCTTCACCAGCTACAGCACCGCTTGCGCCTGTGCCTACTGTGTCTGAGTATCTAACTCTTAGTGTGTGGATTTGACCCACTGGACCAGTCATTGGTTGTACACCAACAATCTCGTTTGCAATGACTGTTGGCATCACACGTCTGATTACTGGAAGGATAACACGGTTAAGTGTTGCGATGTTACCGGCAGATGTAGCACCTGCAGTCGCGGTTTCAGCCAAATACTTACGAGTATTTTCTAGTGTTGAAGCCATTACTGCTTTCTTATTGCCATTTAGGCCTTCAAGAAGTGCTGTTTTTGTATCTTGCCAGCGACTTTCTAATAGTTCTGACATTGGTTTCTCCTTAATTCAATCCGGCTAAACGCTTAATGTCGATAACATTGTTATCAAAACTAGAGTCTGCCGCTATGTCATTTGTGTTTTCTCTGTTGCCTGTTACTTCTTTTGCCTCTGCTAGTACTGCCTTCTTCTTTGCTGGAGTGTTACCGTCGATTACTGCCGGTAGATATTTGTCAAACGCTGTTTTTAATTTTGGCGTTTGCACTGATTCCAGTAAGTCCATCATAATATCACGTTGGTCGTTGCTTAAAGGCGAAACCAAGTTAGTTATTGTTTCTTTGCGTTTAGCACTTTCAGTAATCACTTTGTTGTGATTTGCTTGTGCTTCTGCAAGTTTGATTGCTTTAGTCGCCGCTTCTTTTGCTTCTTTGATTTGCTGATTTTTAGTATCAACAACTTTTAGAAGTTTAGAAGTTTCACTCTTCTCGTTAAGATAAGAATGACTATATTCGTTAGCAAATGCTTCGAATAACTTACGACCAAAATCATTTTGTCGTGCTTGATCAATATCTTCTTTCAGTGCTGAAATTTCTTTGGTAAGTCCTTTAGACACTGCATCTGATACTAACGCCGCACTTTTCTTGATAAAAGTTTGTTTAACTTTTTCAACATGGGCTTTGCCTTCACGTACTAAACGTACTTTTGTTTCGGCAAGGTCCTTTTTGTCTTCGTAAAACTCTGCAAGTTCTTTTGCAAGTGATTCAACTACAAATTCCTCTAATGCTACAAACTTATCAGCAGTTGCCCTTTGATCAGCATGTAACTCTTTGATTTCTTTTGCTAGTTGCTCAGAAACAAAGGTTTTCATTAGATTTGCATTTTTACGCTGTGCTACAGCAAACTTAGCCTTTGCTTCGGCTAGTTGCTTGCGATCGTCAGCAAACTCAGCAATTTCCTCTGCAAGTTTTTCTGTCATCATAGCATCAATGGCATCTACCATTGTTGACTTATCATGTTCATACTTTTTTGCAAATTCTTCACGTAGTTCAGCTGTCACTTGAAGGCGGTTTTCCTTCGTTTTAGCGTTCCATGCTTCTTCTAGTTCTTGTTGCACTTCTTCCGATAGTGCCGAGTTTTCAAAGAGTGATTTTAGTGCATCTAACATGTTATATCCTCTCCTTGTTAGCGGAGTTTGTCTATTATTTCTAATAGACTCTCTTTTAAGTATTTTTGTGCCTTTTTATCGCCTTGTACTTCCCTAGATGTTTGGAACGCCCTATTACCGCCTCGGGTATTCATAAGGTGTTCGTATATCGGTGTTGGGTATGCGCCTGGCGCACTTGGTTGCGCCACAACGTCTACAGTGATGATTTCAAAATCTGAAACTTCTCCGTTACCACTTTCGCTTACATTACCACTACCTCTTGATGAAACGCCTAGCTTAACACTGCTTTCAAGCATTGTTTTTACTAAGGCGCCCATCGGAGTTGGTAGAATTTTTAGTTTACCGTAACCGTTTGGGCCATCCATCCACATTTCTGTGATCATATGGCTTACACGATCTAAGTTGATATTGAGTCCATCAGGATGATCTACTTCACCTAACACTGAGTAGCCACCAGTAATCTGCTCATTGAGTGTGGTGACAGCCCTGCCAATCTCGTTTACGGGATAAACACGCTGGTTTGCGTTGCGTACTCCGCCTTGAATGCAAATACCTTTCATATAAAGATCTTTGCCATCATTAGCAGACTCAACTACAATTTTAGCCTGGTCGAAACTCAAATGTTCATTAAGTAGTTTCATACATCAGTCCTCTTATTAGCTTCCAATAGTTGATTTTTTATTGTCAGCGTTCTCTGGTTTCGACTTCTTTTCAGCGCCGTGTCCAGGTTGCGACTTCATTGATTTTGCCGCTTTACCACCAGGTACGTTTACATTACCTGCTGAATCTTCTTTTGTTGCTGGATTTGCTAATCCACCAGCCGCACCTTTTTCATCAGCTGATCCACCTTTTGCGATGTTTGCTGTTGTGCCGCCCATGTCGTTCTTACCTGCAACTACTGATTTTGAGTTTGCGCCGTTGTCACCCATTGAAGCTGTTACTTTATCAGTGTATTCACGCATAACTTCTGTTTGTGACTTTGGTGTTTTTGACTCTTCTACTTCTTCATCAGATGCTTCGTCTACTTCTTCATCTGTAGCTTCATCAACTTCTTCGTCTGTTGCTTCAAATGCTTCCATTTCGTCTTCTGGCTCTGAATCCATATCCATTGGCATTTCGTCACCGTCCATTGGTGCTTCATCGCCTGGCTCTTCGTCACCCATCATAGCTTCGAACTCAGCTTTAAGAGCTTCTAGTTCGTCTTTAAGGTCAGCAACTTCATCAGCTAAATCTTCTTCTTCGTCGCCCATACCCATGTCGTCGTCGCCCATGTCATCCATGTCGCCGCCCATTGCCATATCTGGGTCTTCTACGTCACCCATCATATCGTCTACTGGGTCACCTTCTATTGTTGGTTCCATAAACTCGTCTACTTTTTCATCAGTATCTTTAGATGCTTCATCTACTTCTTCATCAGATGCTTCATCTACTTCCTCATCAGTTGCTTCGTCGAGGTCATCTTCTGACTCGTCTACTTCTTCGTCAGTTGCTTCATCAACTTCTTCATCAGTTGTTTCATCTACTGCTTCATCTTCATCTTCAAGTAGCGATTCATATATATCTCTTGATTTTTCTACCACGATTTCGTGGAATAATGCTTCTGCACCTTCTTTGTCTTCGTTGACAAGGCGCTCAAGCATCTCTTCAAACTTATTGCGATCAGTCATGTCTTTCTCCTTTATTGTCAAGGCTGTCTATTATATTTACACTTTTTATAAAATATACGCTGAAAATGGGGTCAAAACGACCCATTTTATGATTTAAAGGAACTTTTTGTTAAACATATCGCATGTTATGTGCGATAAATTATTTAAATCTTTTAAATGATCAGGTATGTAATCTCCATCTGATTGCAATACTCTATAGTATTTAGTCTTTGGATATTGATTTGCACACATCATAGTTTGTCTTTGCCAGTTACCAAAATAGGTTGCTCTATCTTCAGGCTTTTTATAATTTCGTGTGCCTGCATATATATTGTTTACACGCTCTTGATCTTTGCCTATACCTACAAAATCAAAACCTAAAATATATATTACATTATGCTCATGCTGTGATGCTAGTAGTAAAGCAGTAGGTCCACTACTCCATCCTTTGTTAGGATCAATAATTTTTATACCTGTAGTTTTTTCAGTAAGTTTATTTCTATTAGACCAAACATTAGTTTTATCTTGGTATCTTACTTCATTTATTTCTATTATCATTTTAGTATCTACACACACTAAATGATCAGGAACATATTCTCTATATAGTGCATTACAACCATATACAGTGCCGTGTTGTTTTAGTTTATGATGATTTATGTTGTTACGAGAAGTTCCATTGCCTAGAACAAATGCTATCTTTGGCATTAGATCCCACCAGCGGCTGCCTGTGCGGCTAAACCATACATCTGTCTGACGTAGTTTAGATCTTTCGCTTTCTGTTCTCTATGGGCATCGCTGGCCTTGCGGGCACGATTAATATCTTTTAATGATAATTTACTTTTACGATTATCGTCTATTTGTTTCACACTTTTATCGTTTTCAGAATCGTATGTCTGATCTTCAGTAGGTTCCATTGTGTCTTGATCAAAGTAATATAGTTCTCGTAATATCATAATGTTATTTATACAGTTTGTGCTGTACCTTCTTCTGCTCCACCAAGTTCAGTTTCAGTGTTTGTTTCTGGTGCGTCACCAGTTCCACCATCAATGCCCCCAGCGTCACCGCCTAGTTCGTCTTCAATGCCTCCTAAGTCTCCTGCAAGGTCAGCACCGCTAAGTCCTGCACCACGCATTTCACCTGCCATATCGTCTGTAACTAGATCGGTTAAGTTTTCATCGTTTTCTTCTCTCCACAATCTTTCATTTTCTGCAACTTCTTCTTCAGTAAGACCTAAGAATCTCTGTAGTGCAAATCTATTTGAAATGTATGGTACCTGTGCCATACTTGTGAATGTGCTTATTCTATTGTTATCAAGTTCTGCTTGTCTATATGCCGCAAAGTTTTGTGGAGGGGTTAACTTTAGATTAAACATGCTAAAGTCAATGTTTGCACCTTTACTTTGTAAAAATAATTTAAACTCTTTGTTAAACTCTTCTTCAACCATACTTTGTAAACGTTCACAATATTTGTTAAAACGCAACTCTTGAATGTAAGCAGTTCCTACTCTACCGTCATTGTATTGGCTTGCTCCATCATCTGCACCAGTAGGTAGATAACTTGAAGGAATACGCAAACCACGAACCAACTTGTTAGTAAAATACCTAAGGTCATCAATCTCTCCTAAGTTAGTACCACCAGGCAACGTTTCAACTTTTGATCCACGTCCTTCAGCTGTTTGTGGAAAGAAGTAATCTTCGTTGATTGACAGTGGATTATATGAACTGTCTATAACATTTGTACCACCACCTGTCTTGGATGGAATGCGTCTTTGGTGTATTTCCGTTTTTACACGCTCCACAAACTGCATAGCAAGGTGTGAAGGCATATTGCCCACATCAACGTAGAATACTCTTCTTTCCGGTGCTCTTTGTACACGGTAAATGATAATAGCATCTTCAAGTAATTCTTTTTGTTTATAAACTTTAAATATACTTTCTAATAAACTATTGCCAAATGGATAATTTTGATCTAAACCTTCACTCATACTTAAATGCAATACATGTTGTGCATCTACATGTGTTTCGTCATGTTCTTGTGCAAACCTGCTAGTGTTACCGCTTGGTGTATGATTGTTACCTGTGCCTGCATTATGCTTGACTTGTTGGTAACCATTTGTGCCTCCTGGTCCATAAGAGTTAGTTGTGTTAAGTGGAGTTGCTTCTAAGGCATCAAATGCAAAGTTTAGATTCTTTACTACATATTGTTCAGGTTTTTTACCTTCGCTTTCATTTACAATAATTTTTGTAACTTGTGCTGGATCAACATGAAATAACTTTTGTGTTTCTGGATCTCTAATAAAAAACTGGTCGCCATACTTAAATGCATTTCTAATAGTTCTAAACATACGTGTTTCAAACTTATTTAATTTGCACCATTGTTGTAAGTACTGTCCAATAACTTGTACTTCACTGTTAGTTGCCGATCCTTTGAAATCAATATTAAAATGACTGTCGTTGGCTTTATTTTTTTGTGTACAAAACTCTGCAAGTATATCTAATGCGGCGTTTACTTCACTATCGCTATCCATTGTATTGTATTGATTATAACGTTCTATACGATTTGGTGAACCAACATACACATCAGGAAGATGTGAGCTATAGTTGGCGGCCGCAGGTCCCATACCGCTACTACCTTTTAAACTAAACGGACTATAACTTCCGTTCCTATTATCACTTGTAGGTACTGGAGTAAAATACTTTTTCCAACTCATGTTACACTACACCTTTCATCAAATTGCCTTGTAGACCTTTTGTAGCCCTTAAACTTTTCTGTTGTGTTATAACGGAACTAGATTCTATACTCACTAGCTGTGCTAGTTGTGAAATCATTTGATCAAACTTGCCTGAAACCATAGATTCTAACTCTGTTGCAACACTACTATTACTTATCGTATTTTGTTCATTTTTTGTTTGATTCTGAACAGAAGCGTCTAAGTTAGTAATACCTTTCATTAATCCTTGCATTACACCTAAACTAGAGTTTGCACTCATCACAGTTGCTGGTCCACTAATAAACTCTGCACCTGCTTCACCTGCTATTCCAACTTCTCCTGCTCCGATTCTACCACCTTCAGCAAATCCTCTTATACTACCAGTTCTTTGCATATGCCTAAGTGATTCAACAGCCCTTTGTGTTGCTTCTACTCTAGCGGCCGCTTCTTCTGCCGCTTGTTTAGCGGCTTGTAGTTGAGGATCTAATCTAGTAAATCCTGCATCTACCATATCCTCTACACGTTGCGTTGCTTCTTGTAGAGCAGTATTTTGCTGGGTAAGTTGTTCTTCTGCTTTTGCAACAACTTCTGTTGTAACTTTTTGTGTACCTTCAGCACCATCAATGTTTGATTGTACTATATCATCTCCAGTGCTTTTAGCTTCGGTTGTGTTAAAACCTATATCTTCAGCCATCTGTGATGCCATTGATTCCATAGTACCGTTTAGCTGACTATCTCTCTTAGCAGAGTCTGAATCCATTCCAGCCGCCGCATTGAATAAATTATTAACAGCACCTCCTAAATGATCTGCTAACTCGCCTGCACTTGGCAATGCCGCTTGTATTGTATCAAGAGCTTTAATACCTGCGGCTTCTAAACGAGGTATAGTTTCTTCCATAACAGTTGTTGATACTTTTCGCAAGTTTTCTTGGATAGCTATTGTCTTATCAAATATACCGGTAGTCTGTTTCATTTGTCGTGCTTGCTCAGCGGCTATCTGAGTTCTTAGTTCTCCTTCAGCATTGATACTACTTTGTGTTCCATCTTTCACACTGTCTATTGCATTTTTATAATCAAAGGCCGCGGCACTAGCATCTGCAAATGCATTAGAAGTAGATGATAATCCACCAAGTATAGCAGTTTGCCTAAACTGTTCAGTGCTTTGATAATCAGCGGCCGCACCTGCGGCATTCCTCATACTAGTTTGGAAGTTTTTAACATCACCTTTGTTAAATTGTTCAGCCGCCGCATAAAGTTGATCTGCTCCGTCGCCCATTGCTAACACAGCACCTCTTGTACTTTCAGTAGTAGGAGCTCCTCTTAAAGCAATATCAACAAAAGCATCAGCGGCATCTTTACCTAACTTTGCTTGCAACTCAGTTAACTGTGAAGTAAATGCCGCTTGCTCTTCAGATGATTTACCCATAAGGAATGCATTTACATCACCTTGACGTCTACGAGCTTTCATTTCATCAGCTAGTTGTTCTTTTTGTATACCAGTTAATTTTGATAAACCGTCTAGTTCTACCATTAGGTCTTTAGCGGCTCTAGCTTGTTGTTCAACACTCATTCTATCTTTGCGTGAGTTTGCATCAGCTAATTCACCATACAGTGCAAGTCCGTTGTTTATATCATTAGTTGTCATACCAAGTCTACGTAGCTCAGTACCTAGTTCAGCACTATCTAATATTGTAGTAGACACTGCCTTAAATCTTGCTATAGCTAAATCAGTTGTACCACCAAATGCTCTTAATGATGTAGCATTTTGTTGTAAGAACTTTGTCATATCGCCAACTGTCATACCCATCTCAGCGGCTGATACTTTAAGATCTTTTATTTCTTTTCCAAATGTAGCACCTATTTGTGTAAGTTGTTGGTATTCAGCTAAACTTGCTTCAGCAAACTGTGACAAACCGTCAACAAGTTGGCCAAGCATTTTACCATGTTTACCAAGTAGTTCTGTGTTATTAGAAATAGCACCAGAATATGCACTTAGATTTTGCTGTCCTGTAAGTAACGCACCACCTAAACCAGCCGCACTTTTAGTGAGACCAGAAAAAGCAGATGTGGCCATACCAAAAAGTTTTGTGTTTTGGGTTTCTTCTGCCAATAAATAATACTCCTACTTAACTATTAAATAAATATGCTATAGTATTTACCTAATAGGAAACCATGCATGGAAAACAAAGAATCCCCTTTAAGAAAGTATAGACGTCAGCCTAAACTTTATATTACACTGCCTAGTAACGGTAAATGGTACAATGAAACTATTTTAGCAGATGGTACATTTTCCGATCTTGCAGTGTTTAGTATGACAGCTAGTGACGAAATACTTTTTAAAACACCAGACGCATTGATCAATGGAGAAGCTACTGCAAAAAATATTTCAAGTTGCATACCTGCTGTTATTGATCCTTGGAAAATAAAAACATTAGATTTAGATGCAATACTAATAGCTATTAGAATGGCAACATATGGATCTGAAATGAATGTTACACATAAATGTACAAAGTGTCAACACGAAAATGGTTACGAAATAGCATTGCAAAAATATTTAGATTTCTTTTCACAATGCACATTTGAATCTAAGTTAACATTTGACAATTTTACTCTTTGGTTAGAACCTTTATCGTATAAGCGTTGGACTGAGTTGCAAAAACTACAAACATCTTATCAACGTGCGTTAAATCTTAATGTTGGCAAGATTGCTACAGAAGAAGATAAACAAGAATATATTCAAGAGTTAATAGATAATATTAATGTTACTGTAGCTAAATCAGTTTTAGAACAAGTGACAAAAATTGAAGTTGATGGTGAAACAGAAACCGATCAACAAGAAATATATGATTTCTTAGAAAATCAAGATGCCGCATTATTCAACGAAGTTAAAAAACTTATTGAACGCAACACTAAAGCATGGCAGTTGCCATCAGAAAAAGTCAAGTGTGTTGAATGTGATGCAGAAAATAAAATAAGGATAAGTTTAGATACTTCGGATTTTTTCGGTCAAGGCTAACCGCACTAGAAGACGATGACATTATGCAGTTAGCCAAAGAGTTTGAAAATGACATCAAATCTATAAAGGATGCCTGCTATCGTATGAGTTGGTATATGCGAGGAGGCGTATCAGTAGATACGTTACTTTATGATACTGATGTAGAAGATAATGAGATAATGCAAAATCTTATCAAAGACAATATTGAAAATACTAAAAACTCTAAGATGCCGTTGCTATAACTATTGCGGTCCTGGTAGAGCATCTGGATTAGTTGGTAATCCTGGTTGCGATGAAGTATTAGGATTTGCACCTGGCGCTGGTTGCGGTTGCGGTTGAGCGTCTATAGGATTGAGTTCCATTAATGAATTAAGTAACTGTTCCCGTTTGCTTGGAGCAATATAAGGCACAAGTCTGCTTTTTTGATCTGGCGGAAATAACATGGAACCAAACACAAGTTTTGCCCACTGTGAGTTACCGTAGTAAGTTCCTTTACGACCTTTTTTAATTTTTTCTTCAAAGCCGCCTCTACCTGTTCCTACATCACTACCACTACCATCTAAGTTTCTAGGAGTAAGGTCGCCTTCCATTTTATCACGAAACCAACCAGTACCAAACTTACCATCAAGAGCTCGATCAGCTACACCTAGTGCTTGCATTCCTTTTTCGCCAACGCCTTCAAATACATCTCCTAAAAAAGTACTTGCTAAAAACTCTGCAATTGATCTTTGTACAATCGGTAACATAAGAATCATAGGAATAATAATCCATACCGCTTCTGATAAAATCAAACTTGGAATACTTACAGCCGCTCCTACACCAGTTGCCGCGGCCGCTCCTTGTATGCCTCTAACAGTCCATTTAATTTTAGATAACAGCCATTTAGCCGCCTTTTTTGCACCTAACATTTGCGCCAACGGTAACGTTAAATATATAAACGCTTGTCCTTGTAATATAGACTTAATCTCTTCAAGTTCTGTTTGTCTTTGAGGCTCTCCAGCGGCTTCTTGTATTTCTACTTCTACATCTGCTATTGCCGCCATTACACCAAAAAACATTGCAAAAGTCTTAAGAGGCATAAAGGCTACACACTTACGTATAAAGGCCGCACCTTTACTTGTCGTTAGCCAACGCCCAACTGCTGTGTTTTTTCTAGCTTTCATTTTAGCATCAAAATCTTGTATGTTCAAAGCTGTGACTGTTCTGTTGATAGGATTAGATCTTATCTTAACAGATTTACTGCCTTTGTATGTTTCTTTTATTTGTGAAGTAACCTGCTTTGGATTGTTATTTTTTGCTAACTTATCAACTTTATCTTGTATAGTTTTGGCTTCATCAAATGTATTTGTTGTTATAACTGTTTTACCATCAGGTAAAACAACTACACCGCCTGTTGCTGTTTGTGATACACCAGGTAAAAGTTTAAAACCTTTTACTGCTTTACTGCCTTGCACAGGATTAGCTTTTTTCCACTGTGAAGTTAGCTCGCCTCCTAAGCCGTCAGTTTTTAGGACAGTACCTATCCTCTGTCCGCCCTTGTTAACTTCTATCCAAGAATTTCCTTGCCATTTATATTTCTTATTGCCTTTTGTAATGACAGTGTCTTTAGGAATATTAGGCACTTCTTCAAAAAGTAGATATGTTTTTGTATTTGTTACGTCAATTAACTTCATTCAGAACTGTTCCAAGTATATAATGTATTTAGTTTATATAAGTTGAACTACGTTCAACTGTGTTTTCGTTATCACTCAACACGAATCATTAGTTCTTGATAACAATATTAATAAGGCATATGCTTTGCATATGCTTTTAGTATTATTCAGATTGTGAAGTCATAATTCGCCCGTTGCCGGGCGAAGGTAGCTTTTGAGCATTATTCGAGTCGCTTCAGCCATCTTATTAAAAGAGATTCTTACGGTGC
>Ga0163109_10004253_pt1 | contig 10887 bp, 8 predicted proteins | sample CRUFie1St13metaG_FD_108704 | JGI IMG/M metagenome (GOLD analysis project Ga0163109, IMG submission 108704) | Marine microbial communities from the Costa Rica Dome - CRUD Field 142mm St13 metaG | ecosystem: Environmental > Aquatic > Marine > Oceanic > Photic zone | place: Costa Rica: the Eastern... | reverse complement strand
GTCAAAAACGGCGTTCCATTTTCGTCACCCTCGCCAGTCTCGATGAACAAAACACTACCCAATTGCTCTTTGGGCTTGTTGCCTAGGACATGACGCCCCCCGCTATTGCCTCGAAGCTCCACGCCATCACCCAGACCCAACGCTTCGGTGATCCGATACTCGCCATCGGGTAACAACACGATTCCGCCGCCGTTGGCAGAAGCCGCTTCGATCGCTTTCTTCAAAGCCGCAGTATCATCGGCTTTACGATCGCCAACCGCTCCGTAGTCGTTGACGTTGAAAAGATCGAAGCTAGCGGGTTTGCGGGTTCGGTCGTAGGTATTCTGAAAAGATGGCAGCTTCTCGTCATATTGATGTTCACGATACACGGTGCGGCGGCCGACAATTTCGGTGTCACCGGTCACGGTGCAGTTCACCAGTTCGGCAACTCCATTTCGAATCGAAATCGAGCGTTTCCCTCCTTCAATGCTGGTGGTGTGCATCTTGTAGTGGGTGCGGTCCTTGCCCCAGATTCCGTATTCAGATCCATGCAAGGTGCTCCCTATGATCCGAAAACCTTTGGCGTCGTCTACGTGTAGGGCGGTATCGCAATCAGTGACGGAGAAGTAGGACAGCTCCCCGCTAGCATCATCCCCTGAGACACCTCGCTCAAAGTGGAGCCCTTTCTGATAACCGGATATTGTCGAAAAACCGGCATAGAACCCATCCATCTCGTAGATATGGAGACCGGTTCCGTTTTTGCGCATAAAGTCCGCATGCTCACCGTCTAATGAAGGGCTGCCGGGAAGCTTCGACCAGGCCCAATAGTCTGGCGAAAAGTGGATACTGTCATAACGCGACACCGCATAGCTTTTGTCTGCCGAAAGCCCGCAGAGTAGAGGGCTCCCATAGATGCCTCGCAGGCAACATGTACTCGCCTGGGACAGATCGATACCTCGGTAGGGATTGATCAGGTTGATGTTCTCGATCGTCACCACCGATGCTTGCCCACGGATCACCAATGGGGATTCGGACGCGGATGCTTTCGATTTCTTGACCTGCTCAGGATGCCAGAAGGTCAGATCTCTCACTCCACAACCGCTCCCCTTAATGAGCACACTCTGCTCGTGCTCCTCGTTGTGGATCATTAGGATCGTCCCCCCGGCCGGTCGATCGGGACCAATGCGGCTCCAGCGTCCACGAAGAATGACGTTTGAGGCGATCGTGAGCATGCCCTCTAATCGGTATCTGCCCTCCGGCAGGAAAACAGTGCCGCCACCGGCTCTGCTGGCGTCATCAAGTGCCCGCTGAATCGCAGGGGTGCAGTCTGACGTAGCAGGATCAGTCGGGAGTGAGTATTGCGAATCGGTTACCGAGCAGAACGCGACGATTACGTCATCCGTGGGAAACCTCTTATCCTCCACAATTACCCGCCAACCCGAAGTTTGCGAATCAGACTTGTCGGCATCCTTGGCGTGAACGGAGGCGATGGTTGCCATGAAACCGCAGAAAAACAAAAATGTTCTTCCACAGCTCCTAGATGTCGCGCCTAGAGACTTCTGTACAGATTCTTCCATGACTAATGATGCAACTAAAGGGGCAATTGTTTCCAAAAAAGCTGTGTTGTTTCGGCGAGCTCTTCAAACAGCCCGATAATGTAATGTTTTGTATCCAATGGTTCAGTGGCCCTTGCTGGAGTCTTTTTTCAGAGGTTCAAGGTCGTAGACAATGACCTTTTCAAAGTAGCTTTTGCACGTAGAAATAAAACGCATGTGGCTTGGACAATCCTTCTGGTATGCTTCGTGATCAGATAGATCTTTGAAGTGAAACGAAGTTGCGAAATCGAAAGAATGATCAGTGACTTCGCGCTCGGGTGTCGGCGCGGTAGACCCAGTGTAGTCATTTTCGATGAAAGAGCTTTTTGCAAGCAGTCTTAGTTCGGCTTCGAATGTTGCGCGTTCATCGACTGACAGGTCTTTACGAAGCCAGAAATAGGCATTGTGAATAAGCATGGTAATTGTGCTGAAATTTGGTTGGGGGAGGTATCTTCTTCCACAGGAAAAATTAACAAGCGGGACTGTCTATAAGTCTCCAGCGAATAATTAGTGAACATTCTTGAACCGCTCCGACTTGCCACGCCTAGAGACTTCTGAACAAATCCTTCATAACTAATGATGCAACCAAAGGGGCAATTGTTTCCAAAAAAGCAGAAATATTTTGGCGGAGGTTGCGCGCGACGACCGAGGTGAGAGTTAACAGGGTTGGGTTCGAGGGGTAGTTGACTTCACTAACTTCCGTCTTTCTCCGCTACGTACCGAATCTGTTGGGTTTGCGGCTTCGGCTTGCCCTATCGATGATCATCCAGATTGAGGAAGCGAAGTAGCTCCGCCGGGACGAATTGGCTTGGTACCTCCCTCGACAATTTTTGAAATTTGTCGCCTGGCCCCTTTTATATTCTGGGCGAGCTAGTCGATGCTCGGCATCTTTTCGAATCGCAGAACGCGATGATTCATGCTGTCGGCAATCCAGAGTCGTCCTTGTGCGTCGAGTCGTGCACCGTGGGGCCGGTTCAGCTGGGTTTTGAGGGGATTGTTGCTGATTTGTTTTCCGGCTTTTTGGGGAACGCCGGCGATAAGGTGGATCTTTCCGGTTTTTGGAGAGTAGAGCCGAATGCAATGATTCACGTCGTCAGTGATGATGAGATTCCCAGTATCATCGAGGCAGAGATGCTTTGGCCCGTTGATCCAGGCATCCTTGGCAGGGCCGCCATCGCCGGAATAGCCCTTTTTGCCGGATTTAGAAACGATCGTGTGAATGTTGCCCAGCGCATCAACTTCGCGAACCGCGTTTCCGTTTCGCGATGCGATGTAAATAATCCCGTTAGGTCCGTAGCAGGCGGCGCGCGGTGAAACCAGCGGCTGGGACGTGGCGGGCTCACCATCTTTGGGCATGCCTTTTTTGCCGTTGCCCGCGACAGTCCTAACCATTCTCGATTTGAGGTCGATTTCGCGAACCCGGAAATTTCCGAGATCGGCAATGAGCAGTTTCTCACCGGCAGGATCGAGCGTGACCGTGTAGGGTTGGTGGAATTTCGCTTTGCTGGCCGGACCGCCATCTCCACCAAATCCAGCTTTCCCACCGGTTCCAGCAAACGTCGAAACCGAGCCCACTTCGAGATCGAGAAGCCGGACCCGGTGATTGAAGGTATCCGCGATGAAAACGCGCTTTCCGTCCGGATGAAGGGCCAGCTCGTGCATGCCGTTGAATCTCGCCCCGGCCATGTTCCCACCATCGCCCTCGGCAACGTCTCCCAATTTCTTGCCGCCAGGGGTGTTGCCTCCGGCGATGAACTGAACTTCTCCGTTCGGCTTGATCGAGAAGACGCGATTTCCCTTTTCATATTCCACGCCATAAGCCGTGCCGTCCTCACCAAATACCAGCGAAAACGGCTGAATCAGTCCACTGTCAAAAACAGTGGTCTTAGCTTGGATGGATGGTACAAAGGTCAGAGCGAGTGTAACAAACATGAACATAGATGAACGAAGATTCATGGGCGGAGATAGTGTCCCAAAAATTTGAAGTGCAAGATAGGAATGGAAGCGAAGCCAGATGGGACGAACACCACCATGATGATCTGGAGTTTTTCGCCAACCCGCACACTATTCATAGAGCAGTAACCCTCGATCCATGGGCAACGACCATTGGGTAGGATCTTGTTAATCTTGCCAGGGAGTTGACGCGTGTTCGTGAGCATCCAGTCACGCGTGCCGGGCTTCTCATTTTCTTTGCGAATGCGATCTGAACCCGACACTCCGTGGGCTCCAGTAGCTAGACCTAGGCTGGCAGCAGCTACTCCCTTCAGCATGTCACGCCGCTGAAGGTTGGAATGGTTCTGATGGTTCATTTCAATTGGTTAGGTTTTAAGACTTATCGGGCCTCAGAAAGAAAGGCGTCCAAGTCGGCGATATTGAACCTTCAAGATGAAATGATGGTTATTTAGTCTTACCAACAAAGAAGAGACAGACAAAAGAACCCAAAGTCACTACAAGAAGTGGGATCCCAACCATTGGGCGGAAGAAGACCCAAGCGATGGCTGCAACCAATGAGGAAAGTCCAGTTGCCATCACCAAAGAGACCACAAATGTCACCCCACCGACGATGTTTCCGATCAATGGAATGACATCAGCTAACACACTTAATGGGCCGAGAATAAAATTAAATCCCATGAGTATCAGAACAAACCCACCCACACGCAGTCCCCAGGTTAAGAGAAAATTGTCAGTTTTCTCCTTCTCGTACATTTCATCCAAAGTTAGCTCTCCCATTCTTAAGGCAAAGATCCCTTCTTCATTACTGGTCTTAAACGTTTCAAAGGAAGAGCCTTTTTGAGCGGCAAGTATGCTAACTGTACTTTCTGGAGTCATCTTGAAGGAAATGCGAATATCCCCAACAGACGGTGATCCGGAATTGGCACCAAGATAAATATGCTCTCCGTCCAGTTTTGCGTTGTCTCTTATTCCTAGAGCGACTTCCAATGCTTGATCATTAGGGTCAATGGATTCACCTCCCTTGATTTCACTCACTAAAGAAGAAGGTAATGTGAAAGCACCAAATGTGACTTCCTTAGCGTTAACCCCATATCCCTTTACAACCATAGGAGGATTATCTGGTGCGTCAGGATCTTTGAACTTTGAAGAATCAATACGTATCGATTTCCATGTTTTTTTATAGCTGTAGTATGTTTTCTTAGTGGTACTTCCACCTACATTCTTTTTTTCCTTAGTCTTTTTCTTCTCTTCATACTGGTACATTTCCACCAACCGACTCAAAGCTAAGGCTTTCGCTTCAATGCCAAACTTTGGATCCCTCAAGGTCTCAGTAGTCAAAGCATCACCTGAAGCATGAACCAACTTCCCATCCAAAGAAGAGTCCACATTGTCTATTGTTTCTAACGTAACAGTTTCCCCCTGACCCTCTTTTAAAGCTTTAGCCCGTTTGACGGATCTTCCTTCGTTGAACCAAATCAGCCCGACTCCAATAGCCAACAATAAGAACCCAAAGAAGATTCCACCAATTGAATTACCAATTCGATTTCCCCAACTGGTATGCTCGACCTCAACGTATTCACTCATAAGCTAATTTGAATTCACGCCAAAACGTACTAAACCTCAAGAAAGGTCGATGTAATAATCCACTTGAAAGATATCCTTTAAGGCAAATACGTCCAAAGTTGATTCGACTTTAAATGACAGGCATTAGCAGGTTCCATTAACCTCTGCACTCTCCTACCCGAGGCGAAACTCGGTAACGGAGTGTCGCGCTAATAAGCAAATTCACAGACGAATCTGGTTCCTCATCCTTATGATCAAAGAAGGATCTTCTGGGCCAAACGATTACGGCGAAGTTCCCAGGGCTTAGCCTTAAATTCAGAAACGGGTTTCAACTTTCCAATATATGATGGGGATAACCGAAAAAAGAGAAAATATATCAGAGAGTTTGAAATAGAAGTCTCCTTATTCTCGTTCGTTTGAGTCCAGACAAATGCGACCTATCAAACACATAGAAGTTTAGTAAACATCGTTGGAGTTCACGCTGCGTGTTGTGGTAATCCCAAGCACGCTTAATCTCCATACCCTTGATCATCCGTTAGAACAAAGAGGATGTTTGCGGGGCCGCCACCGGGCTTACCGTTCATAGCCTTGTCGAGGGAGGAGAGCTCGGGCAATTGTCTGGCTGTTGCTGGTAGGAAAAGGAAAGCCCTGAGGACATAGACTGGATCGCTAATGTTTGAGGGCAAAAGAATGGGGGCATAAAAATGACATATGTAGCCCAAAGGGCTGTCCGCATACGAGCCTTGCGAAACGCTTTGGATTGGCATGACCACAAGGTTTGTAGGCTAAAAGTCTGCTGCATATACCGATACTCAGAATTCGTTTGCACAACGGAACTCGGGTTTGCAACCCGCGGCGATAGGATAGCATAAGCGGGTGGACAGAAGACGGTTACATGTCGACACAATCGGATGTTACTTCTGGGAATCGCAATAAATATGGATGAAATCGACGATTATATGCCGCAGGCCATCATCCTGCAATATGTAGGTAACCTCGTCCCCAACGCGGCACCTTGGGCATTATGCCATGAGGCCGTTGCGGACTGGTTACTCTACATTAGTCAAAGGACTTTGCGTGCATTTCCCCCTGCATATCCACTATTCCAAGGCATCAGTATAAACCCTTTCCCATTATAGTGTTCATTCGTGTCCATTCGTGGTTCTCAACCCCGTGGATGGTAAGTTCTTCTCAAGGAGGAAAATCCAGTAGATTGCAGACCAAGCTGTCGTCCGTTATCTCCAAGGCCGTACGGTCCTGATCGAAAAATATAAATTGCTCCGAACCTTTACCTCCCTAGGTTGTAGACAAGTAAAGGGAATTCCATGAAGAGACGACAAATTTTGCGCAGTTCAGGAGCATTTTTAACGTTGCCCGCTCTCGAGGCATTTGCAGATGAAAAGAAAGATACACCGCCTCTTCGCCTAATATTTTTGGGCTTCCCTTGGGGCGTTACCCGGAATAACTGGTTTCCGGAGAAGACCGGGAGGAAATTTCAGATCACCAAAGGGCTGCAGCCGCTAGTTAGACATAAAGAAGATCTCACGATTTTTAAGAATTTAACCCCTCTGCACAATTCCCATAGTGCCCACAATACGCTGGGGTATTTTCTCACAGCCGGGGATCACCAAAAGCCAAAAGGTGGTGCGTATGACTTGGTTTCCTGTGATCAACTGGCCGCCGAGACGTTAGGTGAAAAGACCCGGTACACATCTCTTGAGATAAGCGGCAAGGGCAACAACTTCATGTCGAGGGACAGATCGGGCAAGCCTGTCCCCGGCCACACTGATCCCTTGGAGTTATTTCATGCCCTCTTCAGTGACGGCAAGATCTCCTTGGAAGAGCGTCGGCAAATGATCCGCAAAGAGCGTAGCATCATGGATGCTTTTCGTGATCAAAGCCGTAGCCTTGAGAGCAAGATTTCGAAAACGGACAAAGAAAAGCTCGATGAGTATTTCACCTCGATCCGGCAGATTGAAAAGAACCTGACGAAGGCGGAACAATGGGCTGCCGTCCCTAAACCGAAACCCGGTTTCCAAGCACCCAAGAATGGCTTACGGGGAACGGCACAGGTCAAAATGATGTATGATCTCATGGTTGCAGCGATGCAGACTGATATGACCCGGGTCATTGCTTATCAGCAACCACTGGATCGCATCTTAAGAGAACTCAACTTGGGCGGAGCCCATGGCTTGAACCATTCCCCGGAAAGTAAACAGTCTACCACTCGGGATATCGCCTTGAGCCAGTTATTGTCCTATCTGCTTGATAAGCTGAAGTCGACAAGGGAATACGATGGCTCCAGTCTCTTTGACAATACGATTCTTTCCTACGGCAGCGGCGTGTGTTGGCAGCACGGAATTCGTGATTTGCCGGTCATCGTAACGGGTAAGGGCCAGGGCAAAATCAAAGCTGCCGGGTTTGTCGAACTTGAGGAGGAAAAGAACAGGCTCAGTAATCTCTGGTTGACGATCCTTCAGAGTGCCGGACTGGAACTGGAAGCGTTTTCTCACAGCAACGGCCTGATCGAGGAGATCCGGGCGTGAGATATGCCCTGCTGTTCTGTCTTGGGATTGGGTCGACGTTCGGAGGGACTTTCTCTCAAGAACTGAAGCCCTTTCTAAACAAGTACTGTGTTTCCTGCCATGGAGCAAAGAAGCAGAAGGCGAAACTGCGGCTCGATACCATGTCGACAGATTTAACAGATCTGAAGACTGCAGAACAATGGCAGGACATCCTAGATGAACTGAACGCGGCCGCAATGCCGCCAGAAGATGAGCCACAGCCTGGGAATGAACAGTTTACTGACGTTATCCAACGACTTACCTACGAGCTTGCCGAAGCGAAAAAGCTGCATTACGGCAAAAACCGTGAGGCCGTGATGAGACGGCTGAACAAGCGGGAGTATATCAACACGATCTACGACCTCACGGGTGTCCCCCTGAAGGACAGTGAAGTGATCGAGGATCAATCCGTCGCTGAGTTCGATAACCATGGCGAAGGACTTTATGTATCATCCTTTCTTCTCGGGAAATATAGGGAATATGCATATCGAGCGCTGAACAAGGCACTGTCCCCGGAACCAGCCCCTCGGTTCAGCTATGAGAAACATGATTTTGCCGAAGAGAAAAACAGTGCCACCCAACAAGCCGCCGACAAAATCAAAGCGGACAACTTCCTGAACAAACGGCACAGCGTCGAAAAACAAAAAGAACGACACGCGTTTTTATTGAGTTACTTAGCACAACCCGACGTTGACGAAGGCCTGCTGCTAGATGATGGCCAACCGGTATCCGTCAAGCCGCGAACGAAGTACGCCCACCTAAACAGGCAAAAGGGGACTTTCAGGGTTTCGATTACGGGACGTGTGAAGAACCTTGGAGCCGGGAACAAGCCCTACCTCGTTATCAAGGAACGGTATATCGACGTTTCCGAGTTGATCGATAATCAGAAGGAATTGACCTTCGATATCTACCTGCACCTTACCTATACCGGAGCCTTTCCACTCACTTTCCAGGTTCATCGGGCGAGGGCCGAGAAGAGCAAACATCAGAAGTGGAATAAATACAGCATCAAGCCGATCGACCCGGATCAACCGAAGTTTGTCTTGAGCTCCTTTAAGATTGTGAGGACCGGGAAGAGCCAGACAGAGGATGCGTTTAAGAAGATTTTCCCGGCGGAGAAAACCAATACTGAAACTGAAGATCAGTACATTCGGAAGATCATCCAGGCCTTTGCTCTCAAGGCCTATCGTGGCCGCCCCATTTCAGAAAAGTTTTTGGGCTTGTTAACCGACTTGTATCAAGGCAACCGGGCTAATGGCTTAAGTCAACCTGATGCGATAAAAGAACCGTTGGCGCTGATATTGTCTTCCCCGAAGTTCATTTATCTATCTGAAGACTCAAGTACGGAGAGCCAGTACATCAGTGAACTAGAACTGGCGGTACGCCTTTCCTACTTCCTCTGGAGTTCCCCGCCGGACCAGGAACTCTATGACTTGGCAACCCGTGGGAGGCTAAGCGATAAACAAACCTTGCGTTCACAGCTTATCCGCCTCCTGGCAGACGAGAGATCCCATGCATTGGGTGAAGGCTTCATGAACAAATGGCTGGAGATCGAGAGGCTGAACCTGATCGAGGTAGAAAGCCCTCATAAAGGCCCCTTGCAGTATAACACGCAAACGGAGCAGTTATTGCGGCAGGAGCCCCTTCAATTCTTTCGGAAACTGGCCCTGGATAATCTCAGCATTACCAATATGATCAGTTCAGAGTTCGCGGTAGTGAACAAAACTCTGGCAGCGTACTACAGGCTCCCTACCGAGGTTTCCGAGAACGCGTTTGAGATGCTGCCGCTGCCCAAGGACTCTCCGCGCGGAGGCCTACTGGGCATGGGCGCCATCCTCACGATGCTGGGAAATGGGAAGGTGAGTTCCCCTGTGCTACGGGGAAACTTCGTGTTAAGTAGAATGATGGGCATGGTGGCACCACCTCCGCCTCCGAATGTTCCGGATCTTGAAATCCAAGTAGAAGGAGACATCAAGGAAAGGCTGTTGGCTCATCAGGCAAAACCGCAATGCGCCTCCTGTCACAATCGAATCGACCCTGCTGGTTTTGGTATGGAGGTCTTTGACCAATCCGGGCAACTGCGTCCCGTAGATGATGCACTCCTGAAAATTCTGCCAGGTAAACTTCCTTCCCTTGGTCAGTATGAAAGCTTTTGGGAGCTTCGGGAGCTCTTACTGAAAAACAAGGACAACTTTGCCAAGGCCTTCCTAGAGCATTTGTGCAGTTATGCCTTTGCCAGAAGAATGGGATTCAGTGATGCCGCGATGGTCGACCAAATCCTTTCCAAGACTCAAAAGGATGGATACAGACTCAGGGATATCCTCTGTGAAATCGTCCTCAGTGATGACTTTCGCTTAAAGTAAGCTTTACTCTGACGTCGAAAATCCAGGAAGATTGTGAACCAAACCGGCATCGGTTCGCTTCAGTTCTGCGAGCGTGGCTGCCCGCATTTCCCTAAGCTTGGTTAGGTATTTGGGATCGAGGGCAAGGTTGTTCAATTCCTCAGGATCCGCCTCGAGGTTATAGAGTTCTTCGACTTCGCCTTCCACTAGTGTGCGAATGTATTTGTGACGGCCGCTCATCAGAGAAACCCACCACGGGACTTTGGCGGTCTTGTAGAGGATCTCCGGATCGGTTGGCACGATATCAGTATCGGAGCCGTACTTCTCTCCAGTGAGAGCAGTTAAAACGGGATGTTTCCATTCTGAATCCGGGTTCTGGAGTAGCGGAGTCAGATCGTGCCCGTGCATCCTCCAGGGCAATGGAAGGTTGACTAGGGAGAAAAAGGTTGGGGGCAGATCAGTCCCCCCGACCGGCGTTGGACAGACTTCACCCTGAGGAATCTTTCCAGGGAAAGACATAATCAAAGGACCTCGAATATTAGCATCATAAGGTGCAATCTTTTGCTGAAAACCCTTTTGCCCCCAAGCAATTCCTTGATCGGCCGCAAATACAATCAATGTGTTGTCTAGTTGATCTGTTTTCTCCAAGGATTTGCGAAGTCGGCCTACGGAATCATCGATAGCCAGAACACCTTGGTGATATTGACGAACCCAGTTCTGAAGTGTGTTCCCATGAATAGGCGCGTTTTTCACAGTTCGTTGTTTCACACCTGAATCCAGTTCAGCATGACCATCACGATTACGAACCCAGCGATTTCGCTCCCTCACATATTTGGGCTTACCTTTTCGAGCAGGTTGTTCAGGGTAAATATCAGCTGGCTCTGGAACCGC
>Ga0163109_10004252_pt1 | contig 10890 bp, 11 predicted proteins | sample CRUFie1St13metaG_FD_108704 | JGI IMG/M metagenome (GOLD analysis project Ga0163109, IMG submission 108704) | Marine microbial communities from the Costa Rica Dome - CRUD Field 142mm St13 metaG | ecosystem: Environmental > Aquatic > Marine > Oceanic > Photic zone | place: Costa Rica: the Eastern... | reverse complement strand
GGTCTTCAAATAAAGCTTTAAGTCCTTGTATAAAGTTTTCTGTTAACTCAGACTTAAGTCCTCTTTCGATTGCAAGTTCGTTATCTTTAACCCACTCTTCTGCAACATAACCTAAGAATGAATCTACTTTTTCAACTAGTTCATCTTTGATTTCGTTAGATGCTTCAACAATCTCGTCTCTCTTTTGAGATTCAAGTTCTTCTTTGATTTCACTAACTTTTGCATTTACAGCAGCTTCAAATACTACTTTTGCTTTGTTTTTGAATTCTTCTGAAAGGTCTTCACCACCAACTAGAGCATCGATGTCATCTGACATATCGTAAGATTCTGATTTTTCATCTTCATCTTCGTCTTCGTCATCTTCATCATCCTCAGAAGCTTCTTTTTTACCTTTCATATTCATGGCTTTAAGATTCTTCTTAGGTTTCATCATTTCATCTTTTTGCTCATCTTCGTCTTCATCTTCTTCATCATCTTCTTCTTTAGATGCTTCTAAGATTGCAGTTAAAGATTCTTTCACAACTTCTTCGTCCTCTGATTTGAAATGTTCAGCAATTTTCTTAAGAAGGTCAGCTTTTGTAGACTCTGATTTTTCATCTTCGTCTTCGTCTTCGTCATCTTCTTTGTCTTTCTTCATCATTTCATTGACTAAGGACTGGATGTCTTCCTTGTCAAGACCTTTTAATTCCTCGATAATTTTTCTAAGTGCTTCCATCTTAGTCATATCTTCGACTACGATTTCTTCCTCATTATCTGCATCTTCCTTATAAGAAGCTGCATTTAATTTCTGAGGGCCATCTTTTTTATCTTGGTCACCTTTTCTCTTTTTACTAGGTTTAGTACCATCAGCTGCTTTATCAACTGATGCAAGAGATTTAGGTACTGGGTCTTTATCTGGAGTTACAACACCCTTATTAGCAACTGGAGCTGATGCTTCAGTTACTTCTTCGTCTTGATTTAAAATATCTTCTGACATGTGTTTTCCCCTTTAATAATTACTATAATTACAAATTAAGAACGAAATATTGTTCTTTACTATGTATTTATAACTTTTATAGTTTAGACAAGAAGTTTTTCATAATTTCTAACTTCTTCTCTTCCAAATGGCGTTGTTTGGTTTGTCGAATCTGGTCTTTCCATGATTCAATCTCTACGGCTCTAAATACACCGCTTTCCTTTATCCACTCAACACCTTCCATAATACCATCTACGAAAGCATCTGGTGCAGAAGGGTCTGCCACGATGTCAGCTGCTGTTGCAAGCATGAAATCGTCTTGGACATATTGTGCATCATTTTTCTGTGAAACAGAACCCATACCCCTACTGGAAACGCCTAGTTTAGCACCATCATTCAATAGTCCTTTAACTATATTACCCATCGGAGTATTCATTATTTTTGCCTTACCGACAAAATTATTTCCATCTTTCTCTAAAGAAGTAATCAAATGACTAACTCTTTCAAGATTGATAGTGGGGCCTTCTGGATGACCCAGTTCCCCATATGCACGATTCTTTTGAATAAACTCTTTGTTGTATCGTCCTACCTCTTTTTCCATTATCTTCATTGGGTAGACACGACCATTTCTGTTCTTTAAATTTGTTTGTAGAAAGACACCTTCAATGAAAGTATCCTTACCCCCATTTGCATTCTTTTCAGTTATTAAATTAACTTGTTCTGATTGCTGTTCTGAAATTAAAAACATATCTTTCTCCTTATTCTATAGTTGCAATTTTCTTTGCAACATCATCATAGGTCTGATTACCTTTTAAACCATTTGTAAATCCTAATGTATCTTCTATTTTTGGTTCTTCCAATACTGATTCTACAAAATCATCTAGGTCTTCACCTAATAATGCAATTAATTGTTTTGCATTCTTTCTTGCTTCCTTCTCATTACGATAAACTGCAAGTTCTTGTCCATCTACATAAACCTTAAATTTATTAGATTTCTTTGCAATAACGACTGGTACTTTCTTTCCTTTAGCACCTTTTTCCATATAAGAATCTACCTCTTGCTCTCCACGAGGTAATTTAAATTTTTTTACTTCATCTAATGAACTAACTAAATCCTTAAACTTCTTCATTTGTTGGTTGTTCCTGTTTGTTTAACCAATCTAATTGAACATCCAATCTTTTACCTTCTATTGCATCTCTTTGTTTGTCTACCATAGAAGTTGCAAAAGCATCAGAAGCTGCAACATTATCACCTGCTTCGATAGAATCAATCATTTTTTTAATGTCATCTCTTGCCATAATTTATTTCCTCTTATATGTCAAAGGAGTCCTCTCCTTCCCCATCTTCGTTATTTTTTTCGTCTTCGATTTGTGAGTCAATCATTTCTATCTCTTCTTCGGATTGTCTAAGAACATTCTTTCTAACCCATTGTTGAGAGAAATATTTACCTACAAATTCGTCTAACTCCCTAAGTGTAGTGATTCTTTCTCTTTGAATCTCTGCATCTTTTAGTTCTACAAAATGAGAGTCCTTCTGAAAATCATATCGGACATTCTCTTTTTCTAGTTCCCATTCCTCAATTGGTAAAATACCTTTTAATACCAGTTGAGTTTTAAGTATGTCGGTAAACATACTACTAAACTTCATTCTGAGTCTATCTACAAATCGTGAGAACTTAACCTCATCTCTTGATATCTCAGTTGTCCTACCTAAAGAGAAACCACTTTCAGTTTCTAACCTAGAGATAGGTACATTTAAACTTCTGAACAGTTTTCTTTGGAAGTATATAATATCTTCTATTTCACCTAGGTTTTGACCGCCAGGTAAGGTGGTAATCTCTGTTCCTCTTCCACCTTCTCTTCTTGGTAACCAGAAATCTTCCAACATACTCATATGTTTTCTGTCATCTCTGACTTCACCTGTATCTGCATTGTAGACTAGTTTATTCTTGTACCTAGTCATAGTATCTGCAAGATACTGTTCTGCTTTTGCCTTCGGAAGGTTACCTACATCAATATAGAATATCCTTCTTTCTGGAGCTCTTGATATCCTATAGATAACAAGTGCATCTTCCATCATCTTTAACTGGTTAGCTGCTTTCAATCCTTTGTGCATATAACCGATGATGTTTCGTCTTTGTGCATCCATCATTCCAGATGTACAATAAACTATTGCATCTGGAGATATCTTCAAGGTTTGAGTTCCTTGCCCTGCCATGTAGTTTTTTTCAAAACCACTTTGGTTATAGGTATAGAACTCGTTAACCTTGTCGATAACTTCGATACCTTGTGCATTCTTTTTCTTCTGCACTTCCCTAATCTTTTTAATCTGAATAGGGTCTATCATTCTTAACCCAACGACACCCTTTTTAGGATTCTTTGGGTCAACCAGTAAATGGAAGTACATCCTTCCATCTACATACCACTTTCTGAATATCTCAGAAGAGGTTTGGTTGAATCTGAGAAGTCTTAGTATTTCTACAAATTCTTCTCTTATTTTGGATTTAATTGAATCTGAAAATTTAGTTGCATCTAAGTTTATACCAACTTGGGCATCTAAATCGTTATTAGAGATTGCTTCTTGGACGATATCGTCAATTGCCATATCAACCTCTGGTATCAATGACATCTGTCGGTATCTTACAATTAAATCTGATTCAGACTTAACTCCACCTTCCATGTCAACAAATTGACCAGAAGCCATACCCCCACCAATCGAATATCCACCCTGTCCTATCTCTAGAACTTGGGCTCCATCATCGTTGATAGGTGCAACAAAGGATGGTGCGTTATCCTCGTCGCTCTTTCTCTTTATTTCAAATCCAAATATTTCCATAATATATATTTATAACACTTGAGAAGAACCCTATTAAAGAGTTCTTTCCCAGTGTGAATAACTGAATGTTACATCAAAAGTCTGTATCTCATCAGCAGTATCATAACTTAAGTCGATTTGTGCTAAAGTTTGAGGATACATATTATACAACTCATATGTTGCAATAATACTGTCATCCCTATTTAATTGAGATATAGTTGCTCTTGAAACTAGATAGTCTAGGTCTGTCGCACCGACACCACTATCTAATTGTTGTATGCTTTCCATCCATGCTTCTACTGCACTTCGAGTAGAAAAGTTTACATCGTTAATGATTGTTACTGTCCAATCTTCAAAGGTTCTATCCCCAGCTATTTTTAGTCTATGACCTCTAAAAGGTACTTCGACTACTGGTAAAGTTGAGCCTGGAATCGCAGCTGTTTTACACATAAACTCGATTCTCTCACCCATTCTAGGAATATAGACTTGAAATCTATTAGAACGAACACCACCAGCGATTAACTGTGATTTAAATTCATCTATAGTTGCCATCGTTTACTCCTTAGTTACCATATTGGGTATTAGTAGCACCATACACTTCTTCAAACTCTACACCAGACCTAGCTGCAACAAAGTTTAGTGTAATGAAGTTGATACTCTTATTTGGTTTAACAAAAATAGAAGCTTGGAATTGATTTGCATCCACAACTGATTGTGGGTTATTTGTTTCGTCACAAATAACTTGGAAATCAACAACCCCTCTTCTCCCTTTTACTTGTCTTAAGAAAGGTTCAATAGTTGCTCTAAATTGAGCTCTTGTAAATGCATCGTTAAATTCGAATAATTGGAATTTAGCTGCAGTTGCTATTGCTTTCTCCATGACTATGAACAATCTTCTAACATTGATTCTATCAAATGCACTTGCATTTGAAAGTAAAGTTTTATCTCCGAACAATACTGTCCCTTGGCCAGGGAAAGTTACTATTGGATTAACTCTCTTCTTATATAGTTCGTCTCTTTCAGCTTGATTAGGATTGAAAGACAACTTAGTAATACCTAAGATTTGTCCTCTGTTGAATCCTGCTGGTGAGAACCATGCGTCTCTTTGGACATCTGTTCTTGCCATAAGACCTGCTGTATGTCCACAAGCTGGTACATAGCAGAAGTTATCTGTGTACTTATCGTACTGATAACACCATGCACTATCTAAAACTGCATAAGAACTTGAAGTTAGTCTGTTTGCAAATGGTACAATACCACCTGTTCCACTTACTTCTTGACCTTCATTATTCACGCAAGATTGTTTTCTTGGTGATATGACTGCCATACAGTCCTTTCTTGCTTCTGCAATTGCAATTAAATTGTTTGCTTGTGTTACTGCTTCGTCTTCTGTTACTACATCATTGTTTGAACCATCGTCACCATTTAATGGGCCAGCAATTAAAAAGTCTACATCCTCTGTCTCTGCATCTCCAAGATATGTTGAAAATCCTGCTTGCTTTTGACCAGCGGTTAGACATGAACCATCTGTACCATCTGTTAGTGATTCTGTGATTGGTAATGTATGTGTATCAAATACTGCACCAGCAGCTGCAAATGTGTTGCCTGCCTCTGATGTATTTGAATTGTGGTTTGACCAGAAAATGTAATTAGAGTTGTATCTGATTTTGTCTACATAGTAATTTGAGTTACCTTCTGCGTCTTTAGCATCGGATGCCATTGAAAGACCTTCGTATATCTCAAGTATTTCTCCAACGATTCCAGTTATTAAACCATCTTCGTCTTGAACCACTACATGAATTTCATCTAAAGAACTTGAGTTTGCAAGTGCATCTGGACTTGAGCCAGGTGCTTTTGTAAAGTTCTTTGCAAATTCCCATTCACGAACTACATTATCACCATTGCCTGGGGCAGTTTGAAATCCAGATACTCCATCTGAATCTAATACTACTGATAGTGTATTCGTGTTTATGGCAGTGATTTTATAGACATCTGTTTGTGAACCAAATTTAAGTTTATCACCAACGACAAACTTAGTACCATCTGCAACAGTTATTTCTGTTTGACCAACAGAAATACTATTATCTGAAACTGCACTTGATACAGTTTCACTAAACGCAGCTGCACTTGCACATACAGATACTTTTAAACTATTACCTAAGGCACCAACACATCTTGCAGTCCAATGTCCTGCGTTAGATGGAGCACTACCAGAATGATAATTATTATCATAGTAGTGTGTAGCGTTTTTAATCAGTAAACCAGCTGAACCAGAAGTAGCGTTCAACATTCCTGTTGAAACTGCTCTTACAACTTTTAAGTTATTTCCATATTTCAAGAAATTTGCAGCTGAATAAAAGTGTTCTTTTTTCTTTGCCTCATCGAGGTAAGTGTCTGAACCTTTAGGTTCACCAAACACTGATACTAATTCTTTCTCAGAACTAATAGTTCTAACTTCATCAACTGGGCCCCAACTAAATGAACCAACAAAACCACCAATACTTGATGATATAGCTGGGACTACATTCGTAACATCTATTTCTCTGACTTGTACGCCAGGTGATACTTGAAATGCCATTTTTAGTTTCTCCCTAATATTTAAAGTTTTCTATAAACAAACCATTTGTTTGATTTGTATTAGTATTTAGTATTTTATTAATTTTAAAAAGTCCCATAATTTGTGTCATCATCGTCCACTGTCCATAAATCACCACCTTCTTTAAAGGTTTTAGACTGATAATTTCCACTATCCATGATACCTATTGGGACTATATCGTCTTCGATTTCTTTTTGTTTTTCTGCATATAACATGGATTTTAAGTCTGCATTTGACATATCTTTGAATAATGGTGTACTAACGAACCATGCAAACAATACACAATTCATGACCATATCGTCATGACAACCACCATCTGCTTGCCAAGATTGTCCTTTAGATACAAAAGTTGCAAATTCTTGTATAGTATCTGTATCTCTTATATAGAGTTTCTTTTCTTCCATTATTTCTTTCAAAGCTGCACATCCTAGTGCTTTTACCTTTTTAGTCATACGAACACCAACACCATCTGACTTAACTGCACTGGTCATAAACATATTATCGTATTCTAATTCATAATATAATTCTCTACATACCATTGCACCTTGGTCATTATTTTCTACAATAATAAGTGCATCGTTGTATAATTTACCATATTTTGCACATATATCTGGTAATAACATAGGAGATATCATATTATCTCTAAATGTGCATACTTGTTCAAACATATTACCATCATGTATATCAAATATAGTAAATGTAGAATAGTCCATACCCTTACCCTGTGCAACATCTACAGTCATTATATACTCATGGTGTGGTTTAGGTTTCTTATAAACTCTTACATTACCATATAACTCCATAGGATTTTCAGATGTAAGTCCTAATATAACATTAGATGGTATCAAAGTTCTACCAGTTCCTAAGAAGGAATTACCAAACTCTTGTTCAAACTGCAACTCAGATGTATTTGCAATGGTCTGTTTTTTCCATTGTTCGTCTCTGCCTGGCACATCATGCCAGTTAACTTGGTAGTTTGCAAATTCATTTGACCCTGTGACCGATGCTTCCCAGATACGATGAAACATATTACCTACTCCATTTGCAGTAGATGTAATAATAACCTTTGAGTTTTTACCAGATGTAATTACTGGATATGTACCAGTATAAAATGGTTCTGCATTCTCTACAAAAGCAAACTCATCAAGATACAGAAGGTTAACAGATAATCCACGAATCGAGGATGTTGTTGTAGCAGATGCAATAATTCTAGAATTGTTTTCAAAATCTATACTCCCTTTATTTAATGCTTTAGTGCCTGGCTGTAAAAAGAATGGTACATTTTCTAACATCGTAGTTATACGAGATAACATTTCTCTTGCAGTTGCACCTTTGTTAGCAAGTATTGCAACTGTTTGTTCTGGATTGAATAGTAAATACCAAAGAAGATATGCACATACTGTTATTGATTTACCACTTTGACGACATGCAAGTACTATACTAAAACGATTATCATTAAAATGTTCTATAAGATTTTGTTGATAATCATATAATTCAAAAGGTACTAAACCTTCATCTAGTGATATAATTTTAAGATATTTTTGTATAAAGTATTGAGGCTCACGAGTACATTTTAAATACTCTTGAACTTTCTCATTATCCCAATCTTCTGTAACACCTTGTCTTTTGACATTGATATTACCAAGATATCCTTCATTCTTTGGTTTCGGCATTCTGTTTCTTTAATAGTTTCTGCAACTCAGCAGTAGACCCCACGAATAAATTTTGATTTGTTGTTTGATGTTTAGGTCTATCATCTTCTAGGTCATCCATCATTTTCTGTATTTGTAGTAATTTTTCAGAAGTTTCGGATACTGTTTTAATTAATTGACCAGCAACCTCATATGTCCTAGGATGTTCACTTTCTTTTGCAAGGTCTAGGATACCCTCTATTGCATCTTGACCCCTCTCTACGAGTCCATAGAGAGTGTTTCTGGTGTATTTGTAGTCTACCTGTTGTTCACCCTTCCTTTCACTAAATCGGCCGTTAGCATCTCTAGGAACGAGTTGTTTATTAGTTTCTTTGACTACTTCTTCTGCTTCATTATTGATATCTAGAAGTTCATCTAGTTTTTCATCTATAGATTGTTTCATAATATATTACCTGTTAAGATATATTTATATTACCACCCATACCACTGTGATTTGTACAATAATAGTATAGAGTAGTTGGTGTATTATTATCTACAACTATTTGTGTATATGCACTACCATCACCAGCTGTTCCATTAATTGTTACTCCAGTTGTATACTCAGAACCACCAGCATGTGTTCCATCTGGAGTTGCTGATAATTTTAGAGGATGACCACTATTTGAACCATGTGCTTGTGCAAATCTATAAGTTTTACCTCTATTTAAACTAAATGATTGTTGTTGTACACCATTGTAGTAGTATGCATTACCAGTTTGATTATATCCACTTTTAGCTGCAACTGAAATTGCATAACTTGTAATACCATCATTCGATACCTCACCACCACCTGTTTGACTTCCTTGGTCTTCTGGTGATTGGTCTCCAATTGCACCTATGGTTGTTTTATCAGTATTGTAATCTGTATTATTACCATCAAAAAAGTTTACAGTTTCAGTTATATTTAATGGTGTTGTTTCTGGACTTACATTTGTAGGATTAGGTACAAAAGAAATTTCACTTTGTCTTCCAGCATTTACATCTACTTGACCATCATCTGATATATAAGTTCTTGCACGAACATCTCTAATAACTTCGGATGATGATATAGAACCATACAGATAAGTTTTCATTTCAAAGTTTAGTGTCCAGACAATTACTCTACGAGATTGAAAGTCACCTTCATACTGGTCATCATAAGATACATCTGATAATATGATTGGTACATCTCTTTTTTCATTAGTGCCTGGCACTGTAGTCATTGTGACTGTGAAGTCTGGTGTAAAGAAAGGTAGTATCTGTTCTACAATCTGTAATGCATCTTCGGTATTTTTTGCCATACAATACAAACCAAATTGTATATTATATGGAACTGGTGCAAATTGAGTTTTTAAAACTGAATTATCAGATGCATCATGTAACTTATATTGTTTTAGTTTACCTAATTTTCTTTCTGCATCATAATTAAGACCTGTAATATCAAATGCCATTCTAGGTAATGTCATCGCAACTCTTGAATTAGTTGTATCCATGATATCACCTGCTTGGTCTAATCTTGCAATAAACTTTTGTTTAGGGCCATAAGATAATGGAACTCTTATGTTCTGTGATGTACTTCCATCTGCATTGTCTCTTTGAATATCAATCTCATTGAACATAGTACCAAATACTGATACTGCTCTTTTGATTGCTTCATGATAGAAATGTGCTTTACCTAACATTTTTGATTCCTAGTACATAATTTTCTGCAGCCGATTCTGCATATGATTCACTATGTTCTTTATATATTTCGTCTGTTACCCACATATTACCTTCAAAGTATCTAACACCCCAGTGTCCTTGAACACTTTTGAATACTTCTGCTCTTCGATTGTCTTGCCAATAATCATGATACTTTCGGTCAAAATCTTTCATTCTGTTTTCATCTTCTTTCATAATATTCATATACCAAATTGCCATGTATGTATTTATATTGACCCAAATGGGTTGCTTTCACTAAAGTCTACTATGTTATCACCAGCAGTTTCAAAGTCTTTGTTATCTGCAAGTGGGTCATTAGGCATTGTATACATGTCTGGTGCAACTGTTATTGTTCTGGTTGCATTGCTTGTTGCACCTACTATATTACCAGCATTTGCATTTGATGATAGTACAAACATTGTGTTTGTAGCTGGTGTTGCAGTATCACTAAATGTAATGTTATTAACCTTAAGTATTTTCTCACTTGCACCTACAGATGAGTAAGATACAACATTACCAGATACAGTCTTGCCTGTATTAACTGTTTGTGTTACAGTTTCACCTACTACAAAGTCTCCAGAACCAGCACCAAGTGTCATTGATACTTGATATGAGAATTGGTCTTCAATATTATCAAGTTCTGCAATACCCACATCGATTTCTTCATGAGAGTATTCATAAGTTTCACATTGTAGTTTGAATACATTAAGTTTACCCAACTGGTAGAATGGATTCTCATGTTCCACAAATCTGATTTCAAATACTTGGTTTCCGAGAGGGAAATAGATTAAGTCTCCTTCTTGAGGTCTTGTTGATGTTGCAAGGTTTTGGTCTAATGATATAAATCTTTGCCATGTCCTTCTAGACAAAACAAATGTTGCTTGGTCTCTTACTTCTACACCAAACTTAGATAATAGGTCTCCTTCACCTTCAAATCCTTCGGTGTTTTCAATATACATTTCAACTGCATATGCATCACCAAACTTAGATGATGTGTCCTCACCAAACAGTTCATCCTCATCTACAATCTTTCTAGGTAAATAGAAACATTCGTGACCATAGAATCTCAAAGACTCTACAACTAAATCTTCGTGTAAGTCTTGTTCAGATTTTACTGCATGGTTAAAATAAACATTAGTAGGCATTGATTACC
>Ga0163109_10004251_pt1 | contig 10891 bp, 9 predicted proteins | sample CRUFie1St13metaG_FD_108704 | JGI IMG/M metagenome (GOLD analysis project Ga0163109, IMG submission 108704) | Marine microbial communities from the Costa Rica Dome - CRUD Field 142mm St13 metaG | ecosystem: Environmental > Aquatic > Marine > Oceanic > Photic zone | place: Costa Rica: the Eastern... | reverse complement strand
TTTTAAACTCGTGACAATATTAAAGATATAGTGGTGATTAGCCTTGACCGATTCAGAGTTGGGTCACTCCTAGAAAACTAGAATTAGTAAAAATATGCCTAGCGCGATTCGATACGCAACAAAAGGAAGTAGTCCAATACGCTGGATCCACGCCAAAAAAAGTCGGATGCATAAGAAGGCAGACAAGAAGCTCGCTATAACACCGACCGCTATAGTGTCCCACGCTACGGGGGCAGGGATCTCCGTTAAATCACTCACTTTCAAAGTAGCAGCGCCCAGTATTATTGGAACTGAGAGCAGGAATGAGAATTTGGCAGCTACTCGTCGAGACAATCCGAGCCACAGGCCCGCTATCAAAGTGATGCCAGATCGGGATGTCCCAGGAATCAATGCCAGAGCCTGTGCACAGCCGATCAGTATCGCCTCTCTGAGACCAATACCACCGAAACCAGAGCGCCCTCGCTGGTAATGAGCCCACCACAGTAGGAGCCCAAAGCCGACAGTGGCAAGCGCGATTACGAATTCATCACGCAGGCTCGTTTCGATGAAATCCCTTGCTAGCAGTCCGGACAATATGGCCGGGAATGTAGCCAAACCAATAAGCCAACCAAGCCTTGCGTGGCGTGGATACCGTCTGCCAAAACCTACGAAAATAGCCATTACGATTCTCGTGATCTCTACCCGTAGACTGAGAATTACCGCTCCGAGTGAGCCGAAATGTACTGCAACATCAAAAGCCAGACCCTGATCAGGCCAGCCAAATATTACCGATGGCAGAATCAAATGAGCTGAGCTCGAGATCGGTAAGAATTCTGTCAATCCCTGAATCAGCGCTAGGATGAGGGCGTGATCAATAGTCATACAATTTCGACGGCTGCTGTGCCAGTTTTTTCCAAGCTACTGTTTTCCTTAGATACAAGGGTGTCAGTCGATGACCATCGATCCATCTCGAAGAATCAATCTGAGACGCCAAGTCACGGAGTGACTCGAGCGTCGGTTTCACCAGAATCAATTTCACATTGAATCTGTGCGCCTCATCCGCATGGCAAACCCACGTCTGGTCACTCTTTAATTCCCTGAGCGGCAGCAATCCTAATGACTGATACGCGCCATCACTACGTTTCTCAGTACCGACATAAACCTCATCCATTCGTGCATCTAAAATAGCCCCCTCAGCACTCTTTGCCTCAAAACCAAGGAGTGACAATTGATCGATCGGCAAAACCTGTAAGGGGCGCGCCAAATCCAGAGCATGCACAAAAGACACAGCTATCCTGAGCCCAGTAAAACTGCCCGGTCCATTGACTATAACTGCATGGCTCACATGTCTGACTGAAATATCAGCCTCTTCGCAGAGAGATCTTATCGTTTCCAACAAGACCTGATCGTGACGACCTTCGATCGACTCTCGGGTGAACCAAGATCCGCCACTCTCCAGCGCTACAGACATCCGATCACGTGATGCGTTAAGATATATACCATTCAATTGAAGCTCTCCACCGCGCCGATGGCGCTGAAGTCAGACAACTACCCGTTCCATCCGAGACCCAAGCCGCGTCAGTAACTCGTAGCCTATTGTATTTGCTTTCACTGCCACCGTGTCTATCGAGATAATGGGCCCCATAACCTCTACCCACGTTCCCTTTTTGATGGTCGGGATAGCCGAGACGTCGAGGGTCACCAGATCCATACTAACGCGCCCAACAATTGGGCAAATTTGGCCGTCAATAGCTAACTCACCCTGTCCACCGAGCACCCGGTGGTATCCATCGGCATACCCAATGCCGATGGTAGCCAGCTTGAGTGCGCGGGGCGCCAAAAACGCTCCACCGTAACCAACCGACTCACCCATGGCGACATCCTGTAACTCAATCACCTGAGCCTGCCAGGTCACCACCGGTTTAAAACCTTTTGGATCATTTGGGTCCGGTGAACCACCGTATAAACCAATACCTGGTCGTACCAACTCAAAATGAAACGGTGGCCCCAGAAGAATACCAGCGGTGTTGGCGAGCGAGCTGTAGGGACAGGCATCCCCTAACTGATTCCTAATCGAGTTAAAGCGCTCAAGCTGGGTCACATTGTCCATACTCTCTGGTTCATCAGCTTTTGCCAGATGACTCATTAACAACGAGGGTTTAGAACGCTCAACCAATTTAAGCAGCCGGTCCATCTCGTACTGAGGAATACCCAGTCGTCGCATACCAGTGTCCACATGAACTGCTGGATTTAATTCCTTGATCTTTGGGAGCAATGCTTCCTCAGATAGATTAATAACTGGCCGGATGCATGCTGCTTTTGCGATATCGAAATTTCTCCTATCGAACCCGTGAAACACATAGATCGTTGCATCATGAAGCAATTCACGCAGCGCGAGCGCTTCCTCAAGATATGCAACGAAGTATGTCCTGCAACCTTCTTCCCATAGAACAGGAGCCACGAATTCAATACCAAGACCATAGGCGTCAGCCTTGATTGAGGCCGCACATTCTGCCTTACCCACAACAGAAGACAAATGCTGGTAGTTATGCGCCAGCGCCTGCCTAGATAGGATAAGCCGAGGCCTTCGGCTCACTGGCTATGCACCTCTTAGGTCCTCGAAAATGTTGTCTCGAATGTCTTCAACTTGGCCTACGCCCTGAATGCGTGAAAGTTTTGGAGCAGTCGCTGGATTTATTTTGGCCCATGAATAATAGAAATGAATCAATGGTTCTGTTTGTTTGTGATAAACCGATAAACGATCCCGCACCACAGCCTCATTATCATCTTCACGCTGGACCAGTGGCTCGCCAGTTTGATCATCACATCCATCTTTTTTCGGCGGGTTATGAATGATGTGATACGTCCGCCCAGACGCCAGATGTACACGACGACCAGCCATCCGTTCAATAATTTCGTCATCGTCAACGGATACTTCAACCACGTGATCAATGGCTATCCCCGAGTCACGAAGTGCTTCGGCCTGAGGAATGGTCCGAGGGAACCCGTCAAATAAGCAGCCATTTTGACAATCAGGCTGTTCCAGACGCTCTTTCACTAAACCAATAATAATTTCATCAGAGACTAGACGGCCGGCGTCCATTACTTCTTTTGCGACCAGCCCAAGTGATGTTTCAGAGCTTACCGCGGCCCGCAACATATCCCCTGTGGAAATTTGGGTGATTCCAAATTCCTCACAGATGTATTGAGCCTGAGTTCCTTTACCTGCGCCAGGCGCGCCTAACAAAATCACCCGCATCTTCCACGGCACTCCTTCTTGCGATAATGCTGAACCGTAGCCGGGTTTCGGGGGTTAAGGCAAGTTATCTAATGGTGCAATTAAACGGTCTTTCGCATTCCAGCGGCAATTCCTGCGACAGCGGCCATCAATGCGCGCTCGACGGTTGGTTATTCTCGCAACTCCCAATCGCGCCCTAATAACTCTGCCCGCAAGATATGAAGCGGTTAAAGGAACGGATGTCTCACCGCCAGAAAGCGAGCAAACGCAGGATCACGGTCAAGTAACGTTTTTGCCTGTTCGATCTCAGTAACTGAATAAATGCACGCAACAGAGAATAGTTCCACTTCATCGGAATCTTTGCCTGCATCGATAAAGAAATTACGGGCAGTCTCTTCGCCCTAGTGGACGGACATTAACAGGCTACGTAGTCTCTCAATGCGCTAAAGGAAGGAACCACTCCCGAGCAATTACCATGATCTGACTGAGTTGCTCACCCGGCAGTCACACGTTTTCCTTTGACGAATGCAACTCCATAACTTTCAATCTGTTGGGATAGGCTTGGTTCAGGCGGTTTTCGCCTGCTCCCAGAGTCCATTTTTTTCGTTATCAGTTGCGGTCGTCAGATCAATCCCTTGCTCTCGGGCCATCTGAGTCACGGCCCTGATACGGGATTCGAATTTTCGTGTAGCAAGGCGAAGCGCCTGCTCACTATTTATATCAAGATGCCTCGCGAGGCTCACCATTGTAAAAAGTAAGTCACCAAATTCTTCCAGAATGGCGTCTGGATTTTGTTGAGAGCGGGCTTCTTCCAACTCGTGGAGCTCTTCGGTCACTTTTGACAATACCCCCTCTGTCGACGACCAATCAAACCCTATAGAGGTTGCGCGTTTCTGTATCTTTTGCGCCCGTGTCAACGCAGGGAATCCCATCGGAACGTCGCCAAAGAGATCCAACTGGCCTCGATCAGCCCGTTCCTCAACCTTTTTCGTTTCCCAAAATTTTTTGATTGACTCTATGGATAACGATCCACCCTGACCAAAGCTCTCGAGGGTAGCATCACGAAAAACGTGTGGGTGGCGAGATAGTAACTTTGAAACAACGCTCTGAATGACCTCTTCTAGCGAAAATAATCCGTCTTCTTCAGCCAATCGCGCATGAAAAACCACCTGGAAAAGCAAATCGCCGAGCTCTGAGCAAAGTTCGTCAAAAGCCCCTCGCTCGATTACATCTGCGACCTCATAGGCCTCTTCGAGCGTGAAAGGAATGATACTCTCGTAGGTTTGCTTTCGATCCCACGGACAGCCATGGCTCGGGTCTCGCAGACACGCCATTAAGTGGATCAAGTCATCAAGCCGATAGGTCATGCTCCACCAATCCGTTTAGCTACAATGACATTATGAATTCTCTGCACCCGATCCAGAACATTGGATAACTGCGGTAATCCGTCAACCTCAATCGATAGCTGTAACCGGGCTGTATTAACTGATGAATCGGATTGAGTCGACATCCCGGTCACGTTCACTCGCTCATTGGCAAGAACTGAAGTGACATCGCGCAGTAATCCCTGACGGTCATAAGCACTGATCTCTATGTCTACCGGATAGGTTTCGCCTTGTTCCTCACCCCAGGATACCTCGATGATCCTTTCGGGCTGCTCATCCTCTAGCGACAATATGTTAGAGCAATCATCTCGATGAATACTGACACCGCAGTTTTTAGTAATAAAACCAACGATCGTATCTCCGGGAACTGGGTGACAGCAGGTCGCAATTTGCGTTAACAGTTTTCCCACGCCCTGGATCTGAATTCGGTCTGTGCGCTCTTGTGGTGCGGCCTGTCGCGGTTCTAGATCCAACTCTCGTTGTGCCACGACAGACAAGCGGCTTACCGCTCCGACCACCTGCGAAACTCTAATATCACCGGCCCCAACCGCTGCATACAAGTCCTCGCCCGAATGCAGATTGAGTGACTCTGAGATAGTTTTAAGATCAAATGTTCCTAAAGCCAATCGTTTCATATAAGAATCAATCAGCTGTCTACCGGCTGAGATGTTCTGATCACGATCTAACTGTTTAAACCACGACTGAACTTTGGCTCGCGCCCTCGACGTTTTCAGATAACCAAGGCTTAGGTTTAGCCAGTCTCTACTGGGACGTGAATCGTTCTGTCTTAAGATATCGACTTGATCGCCGACCTTTAGTCGATATGTCAGAGGCACAATTTTCCGATTGACCTTACACCCTCTACATGAGTGACCGACCTCAGTATGAACCTTGTAGGCAAAGTCAAGTGGCGTCGAACCAACTGGGAGATCGATGACATGCCCATCCCGCGTGAATACATAAATCCGATCCTCAAGAACATCTTGTCGGAGCGCATCAGACAGTTCTCGGAGATCACCCACCTCATCGTGCCACTCTAGAACCTGTCTCAACCAAGCAATCTTCTCCTCGTACGCTTCACCACTAATTTCTGTATCAGAGCCTTTATACTTGTAGTGTGCGCAAACCCCGTACTCGGCCTCGTCATGCATTTGCCGGGTTCGAATTTGAACTTCAACAACCTTCCCTTGAGGACCAATTACCGCAGTGTGAAGGGACCGATAACCATTCGGTTTAGGCGAAGCGATATAGTCATCAAACTCATGCGGAATACTCTTATATGCTCCATGAACAAGACCAAGAACAGCGTAACAATCACGAATCGAATCAACCAATATACGAACTGCACGCACATCGTAGATTTGAGAGAAATCGACCTGCTTACGCTCCATTTTCCGCCAAATAGAGAAAATGTGTTTAGCTCTCCAGGTGAGATCAGCATGGATCTCTTGTGATGCTAAAGTTTGCTGAATTGAGTCCACCAATTCTTCTATATAGCGTTCCCGAGCCTCTCTCCGCTCCGCCAGCGCTTGAGCGATCTGTCTATATCCAGTTTCATTGAGATAACGAAACGACAGATCCTCGAGTTCCCACTTCAGATGTCCGATACCTAGCCTATGAGCAAGAGGCGCATAGACATCAGACACTTCACGTGCGACTTTCAGGCGCCGTGCACTACTGGCTGATTTAACTGCCCGAATCGCTGATGTGCGCTCTGCGAGCTTAATCAGTGCTACGCGAACGTCATCGATTACTGCGATCAGCATCCGCCGCACCGCATCGGCCTGATTTTCAGCCATTCCTAACAATTGTTTGGGTGTGTCTTGATGTGTCTTGCTAATTATCGCCATTTGTTGAACACCATCAATTAGGCGTGCAACGGTTTTACCGAACTGATCTCGTACATCCCGTAACTTAAGTCGCTCGATCCGAACCGATCGGTACAAAAGCGCAGCAACAAGTGCATCCTCATCAATCGGCATCATCGAGAGAATATCGGCCATCTCAAGACCGAATTGATAAGCATCCGGTCCTTTCCAACCTGCGGCAGAAGCATCCGCTTTCTCGAGTTGATGAATTAAACCGACCGCTTTAGCGAGCTTCTCTACCGATTCTAGGTGTGCTTGGCGTGCAAAGCGTTCGGCCCAATTCTCAAGCGACAAATCAGAGTCAAGCTGGATAGGATGAAGCTCGCGCGCTTTAACCACGTGTCCCCCGGTTTATAAATAACGCCATAGCCTCAATGTGAGCGGTGTGTGGGAACATATCCAGCATACCTAGGTGCGTCATTGAGTATCCGCGATCAATGAGAATCCGCGCATCTCGCGCGAGGGTGGTTGGATTGCAGGATACATATAGAACACGGGCGATCTGTTTCAAAGATAAGCCTTCCAACACCTCTTTCGCCCCCGACCGAGGGGGATCGATGATCAATATATCAAAGTTATCCTTGGCCCAGCTTTGATCCGAGACCGTGTGAGTCAAATCAAAAGTAATCGCCCGTACGTTATCCAATGAATTACGACGGGCATTCTGCAAAACTCTTTCGACCATTGTACGCGACACCTCGACGCCAACTACCTCCGCACATCGCGTAGCCGCGGCCAGTGTAAAGTTACCAAGACCGCAAAACAGATCCAAGACACGCTCAGACCCTTGGAGGTCGAGTAATTCCATTGCTTGTATTATCATTGCCCGATTGACCACAGCATTTATTTGCGTGAAGTCGGTAACTGTGAACTGATACTCTAGACCCAGTTCGCCTATCCTGTAGGTCAAGAATTGTGTTCCATCCGCGGGCCACAATCGTGTCACACTTTCAGGCCCTTTTGGCTGGAGATATACATGCCAGCCGGTTTGTTCGCCCAATAAAGATAAACGTTCGTGATCATCTTGGGTCAGAGAATCAAGATGACGCACAACTATTGCCACGGTGTCGTCCCCTGCTACGACTTCGATTTGTGGAATGCGATGTGGTGCCGATAATGAAGTGACCGCCTTCTCCAATTTTGAGAGCGACGATCCAATGCGCTGATCTAGAACAGCGCATGTATCAATATCCGTAATAAAATTGGAAGCACGTTCCCGGAACCCTATCAACAATCGGTCCTTTGCGTGGACCCAACGTGCGCCCAGCCGCGCGCGGCGTCGATAACCTAGCGTCGAGCCAGTCAGCGGTGGTAAATATTTCACTTTCTTGAGGCATACGCCCTCACGGCTCATGAGTTCATCGAGTGTTTGGCGTTTGTGCTCGATTTGCGCATCGTGAGGAAGATGTTGTAACGAGCAGCCGCCACAGATCGAAGCATGCGCGCACTCAGGTTGGACCCGCAAGGAAGAGGTGACGAGGATATCTTTTGCAATTGCTTCGGCGGTTCGGGATGATTTTCCGATCACGCGAACGGTAGCTAATTCTTGGGGTAATGCACCATCCACAAATAGCATCCGTTCGCCCCACCGCGCTAACCCGCGACCCTCATGCGACAACTTTTCAATTCGAATCGGAAAGTCTGGAATCTGCTTACGACGCCGCATTTTCCTTTGAGTGCTTCGACTCATCGAGGAAATAGATCCGTGGAAAGATAACGGTCACCGCGGTCACAAATAATGCAGACGACGACACCTTTCTCTAATTCCTTTCCTACGCGTAATGCGCCAGAAACAGCACCACCTGCGCTGACCCCACAAAAAATACCCTCTCGCGCGGCGAGCTGCCTTGCCATATTTTCGGCCTCACTCTGGTCAATGTCCATGATGACGTCTACGCGAGCTGGATCGAATATTTCTGGCTGGTATTCAACCGGCCAGCGACGAATACCCGCAATTTTCGATCCATCACTCGGCTGCAACCCAACAATGGTCACTTCCGGATCTTGCTCTTTCAAATATTCTGAAACACCCATGATAGTGCCCGTCGTGCCCATAGCGCTCACGAAATGCGTTACCTGGCCATCGGTATCCCTCCAGATTTCAGGACCTGTGGTCTCATAATGAGCTCGCGGACAATCAGGATTTGCAAACTGATTCAACACTCGTCCCTGCCCGCTTTTCTCCATATTTAGGGCAAGATCACGGGCACCCTCCATTCCATCCTTTTCAGAAACAAGGATCAACTCGGCACCGTAAGCAGTCATCGCACGCTTCCGCTCGTCTGAAAGGTTGTTAGGCATAATAAGTGTCATGCGATAGCCGAGGATTGCACCAACCATAGCGAGCGCGATCCCAGTATTTCCGCTCGTTGCCTCTAAGAGTCTGTCGCCGGGCGATATCTCCCCACGTTCTTGAGCGCCCTGCACCATGCGGAATGCAGGTCGGTCTTTTACGGACCCAGCTGGGTTATTCCCCTCCATTTTGCACAAAATAGTAACGTCTGGAGAGAGGGCTTCATTTAGGCGCTGAAGCCGGATCAGTGGGGTGTGGCCGAGAGTAGTCTCAATGGTTGGATAGTGCACCTTGCCCTCCTGTGGCGCGCTAGCATAACGCACTCAGGTTCTGAAGGCTTGTCGTATCAATCGAATGCGAGAGGTTGACGGAAATATCGCTCATAGTGCGCCTCTGAAATGGCAAGGAATTCGCGTTGGATTCGCTCCCAAATATCGCTATTTGTGAGAGCCTCAGCCTCTGGAACCTTTACCAGCCCCAAATCGGATACTCGGGCGAACCGTCCTTTGGTCTGTCGAAACAAGTCATATACCCAACATTCTGGTGGCTGATGTTTGTGGTATCTCAGTCCGTTGGTCTCCAGCATCTTGCGCAGAAGACTGGCGTCCACTATCAACACATACCGTTTAACGATACTAGTGGTCAGTTCGCCCAACCGACGAAAAACTGCTTCCTTCTGCATATCGTCATACTTATTCCAATCAACTATCTCGTGGGCAAAACGTTTGCACCCTCGGCAGACAGAGTCGCCGAAGGTCGTTGAACATAGTCCAACACATGGGGTAGGGACCCGATTTTGCATAGGACAAACTAATCATTTGTTGCTCGTAACTTTATATGGGTTAGGACTGTGGGGGAAAAAAACAACCGCGTATAAGAGAAAAAAATATGACCATAAATCTTGTTTTGGTCAAAAAAAAGACATTTTATTAAACTCTGTTGATTTATTTTTCCTTTACTCACAAAATTAGGGCATACGGTTAAGGGGAAAAAATGTGACAGCGATGGATCTTGTCAATGAGACCATGGAGGATTGGAATAGCCGAATCTCCGCCGCCGAAGAGATGATGCCAATCATTGGGCGTCTGTTCAGAGAAAGATCAATCGAAATATCCATTTTTGGCCGCCTCTTGAATAACCGCACCGTCATCAACGTCATCAAATGTTGTCGATTTGCTAGACAGGTGGAGGACGAGGAACTGACCGCCGAAGAAGCACGTGGAGTTTTAGTTGAGGTAGCTAAACTTAATCTCAATCCATGTCATGTGGATATCGGTAAATTAGCAGTTAACTATCGCCGACATGGCGGCACACGACACCTCGGCGACTATGTCTCAGACGAACTAAAAGGAGCCACTGGCGCGGTAATGGAATCGAGTCAAAAAACGGATATCGTACTTTATGGTTTCGGACGGATTGGCAGACTGCTGGCCCGCGAGCTAATTGCGAAATCAGGATCCAAAGAGGCCATCCGCCTGCGCGCTATCGTAGTCCGTCAAAACGGCGACAATGATCTCATGAAGCGGGCGAGCCTTCTAAGACGCGATTCTGTGCATGGATCTTTCGATGGCACCATTACCATCGACCATGATAGCAATGTGATTATTGCTAATGGTCAACGCATCCAAGTCATCTATGCGTCCAGCCCCAGCGACGTCGACTACACGGTATACGGCATCACCAATGCACTGGTTGTTGATAATACAGGTAGATGGAGAGACCGTGAGAGACTCTCTGTGCACCTAAAATCTCCCGGCGCGAGCCGAATACTTTTAACGGCGCCGGGTAAAGGCGACCTAAAGAATATTGTGCACGGCGTGAATCACGCGGAAATCAATGAAACCGATTCGATTATTTCGGCCGCTAGTTGCACGACTAATGCGATTACACCCGTACTTGCTGCGATCGATCAAAAATACGGTATCCAAAACGGACACGTCGAGACAGTCCATAGCTACACAAATGACCAAAACCTGATCGATAATTTCCACTCTGGTGATCGTCGTGGTCGCGCTGCCGCACTCAATATGGTGATCACCGAGACCGGCGCCGCGAAGGCTGTATCCAAGGCTTTGCCCCACCTCAAAGGGAAACTTACGGGTAATGCGATTCGCGTACCAACACCTAA
>Ga0163109_10004250_pt1 | contig 10892 bp, 9 predicted proteins | sample CRUFie1St13metaG_FD_108704 | JGI IMG/M metagenome (GOLD analysis project Ga0163109, IMG submission 108704) | Marine microbial communities from the Costa Rica Dome - CRUD Field 142mm St13 metaG | ecosystem: Environmental > Aquatic > Marine > Oceanic > Photic zone | place: Costa Rica: the Eastern... | reverse complement strand
TTTCGGTTCCGGGCGCTGGTTTACCAATGGCTCCGTCGTCCGAAACCTAAGTAGAGAGTCACGAGCTCCTTCAAGCTTGAGCTCGTTCAAAGATGACACATGGGTTGCCGCGCTGAGCGAACCAAGGCTCACCAGAGAACACAAGATACCATATCGCATCCAAGCCATGATCAATAATCCACTGGGTTCATCATCCGTTGCGCCGAAGGCATTCACCGGTGTGACAAAGGGTAACTACAAAATAGGTCCCCCTGCCACTTGGAACAAGGCCCTTTTCCGCCTCGCTTAGCGAGTCGATCACATCATAGCCTGGATCGGGAAAACTGCATCAAACACTGCCTGGCCTGACGGCGAAGAGGCACATCACACAGCACCCAGCGAGCCGAGTGATTGGCGAAGGAAAGAGTGGCGAAAGTCACCTTGGCTTTGGGGTGAGCAGCCTCAAGGGTCGATTGAATCGCCGCGACACTCCGTTGATGACTGAGAAAGAGAAGGCGGTCTCCCAGGCGCTTGCAGCGCTCCAGCCATAAAGGCTCATCCGGAGCACGATGCCGAAAGCTTCCATCTTAATGACTGCGCCCTAAGAACCCCGCCCAAAGACCGGCCATGCGATCATCATGCAATCTGAGGTAATTGCAGGCAATGGATCCTCTGGAGAAACCCATCAGGATGATTTTTCGCGGATCGCCTCCATAGTCCCGAAACACTTGATAAAACGCAGCGATGCAGTATGCCTAAGTTTATTCGATATCTCCATAGCATTGAATCGCATGTTTTTGATCCTGACCCACGATCGGCGAACACAGCCAGATAAAGCTACTACCTTCGGATAAGCCATAAACCATGAAAAAACCTTCCATAGTGCCGTCACTGGTATCCCCCAGTTCATTGGCATACCCGCCGTTGCCGGGGTATTCCACAACTAGCGGCCACGAGGCATCAGGGCGTCAATCGGTGGGCAGATAAAGCACATGGTAGAGGTCATCAGCACCTTGGGAATCTTCCAACTGCAGGAGGATCCTCTTTCAGGGAGCCGGCACTCCGTGAGAGATTTCAGGGACTGTCCAGAGAGCTTGGACCTGATTGAGGTTATTCTCCGCAAGCAGGAGGTTTTGCAAAACTAAAACACCGACAAAGATCACCCATGACATGGAAACACACATTTTCATGCACTGATTGGGAACATGGGAATGAATGTAATTCTCAACAGAAATCTTTACGAAGCCTCATCACCGTCCTGCTCAAAAATAAACACCACCTGACCCGAAATGGGCAGGGGGCGCTGTTTGAAACCCATGAGCTGCAGTCGATCGCTATCGCCCCCGGTAGTGGGCCTCCCTTCCCGAGGTCGAAGGCAAGGATTAAGAAGGGCTGGATGACAGCTGAATGGTGCCCCAATTAACACTTAAGGCGAACACCGATCAAGGAGCTGCTGAAAGTCACGATCCACTCCGCATCCAGATCCATGGGCGAAGAGATGTTTGAAATCACTTCTACTCTTCAAGATCATCCTCTTTATAATTATCGAAACCTTCAGGCAACAACCCATACCGCTTCATCATTTCAATATCGGTCATCATGGATGGTTCATCTTCATCATCTTCGGGTTCCCTCAGAACGACGGGGTAGGTTTCCTCGCGCCCCTCGACGCGCCAAAGGACGTCATCGGATTTATCTTCATAGTCCCAGGACCGATCACGCCAATCGACTGGAATAGGCCCAGGAAAACCATCCTCGTCCTTGCCGTTCCAACCCACCGAATACAACTCAAAACCATCGTCCCCCTGTCTTCGATAATGGCATGGTTGCCTGGACATCGGGTCCTGCGGCATGACGTCGCAAAATTCAGGCACGAGATTCTCCAGTTGTTCAGGGTAACGCCCATGCTTGAGATAAAAACGCTCCAATGGCACTGAGGATTTGGCCATCTCCACCATCAGCTGCGCTGAGTAAAATCGGTCATGGGCGCGCAAGGCAGGGGTCATCATGCCTGATAGCAATCCAAATTCTCGACCGTCGTAATCAGGCAAGTAAACTTCCAGTTCAGACCATGGCCGATGCTGAAATTGATCCACCATGTTTTCGGCCTCCTTACTAAGATAATCATACGAAGTATGCAGCAGCCGGATCTGCTTAATAAAAAAGGCCTGCATTGGGTATTGAAGCCAAAATCCCAGCGGTCCCATCAATAATCTTTGAGTAGGAGAAAATGGACGTTGACCCGGGCCACCCAAGGCATCCACCACGGAAATCACTTGAAGGACATTCTCATCGGCCTGCTCTTTGAGCCACGGAACCAAGGCTGAGCGTTCCATGTCGATGGCACCTGGAATTCCTTTCTCCAGATGAATTTCAGCCAAGGCACTCGCAATCCACCGCCATTGCTCATCCGACCAAAGATGTTGATTTTGAATAGCTACCAGTCCCTCCAACCCGGCCTTCCAGTAGGCCATTTCAACCAATCGACAGATGAGAACATCGGACATGCCAGTCCGATGGATCACGAACATATCCTGCATGGTCTGAAACGATGCATCGGCTTCACGCGCGTAGGCCTCCCACAAGATTCGTTGACGAGTTCGCTTAGCCAACTTCTTCATATAAGTCAAATGGGGAAGCAGCATAGCTGGACCATTTTCAAAGGCGAATGGATAGACATCCTGTTCACGTCTCAGCGCCTCCACGATGGCACTGTAGCAACTCTTGTTAGTTTCATAAGATTGCTTCAGGTTATTCAACAAGGACTCGAGGTTTTCAAAATATTCTTCAGAAACGTCGCCTTTATCTCGTAGAAGTTCTTCTTCATATTTTTGAGCCCAAGCCAATTCGTAAAGAGCCTTTAAAGGTTGGTAAGCAGCCGAGGGTCTCTTTTCTGCTTGTGCAAATCGCAGATCTTGAGGTGGCCCCGAGGGCAAGGTCATCCATCCATATTCTTCCTCCATCCGCCCTCTCGCCAAATCCCCAGCATCCGGTTTGGAGGGTCGTTGGTCAAAAAGATCATCAATATTTCTGTCATCGGACTGTCCAGCTTCGGCCAGCGTGATCAAAAGCGGGTGATCCCATACATTTTTCTCAGGTACCACTTCGGGCGCGTTATACAACCCTGCGGGGTCCAACTCCTCTCCACGAGCGAGCAATGCCTCTTCTTCTGCCAAAAGCTGATGCCATTCGCTGGATTTCAAATACGCCCCGGCTACAAACCACAAAACAACCAGGAGCCCATGAGTCGCCACAACCCATCCTATCCTTCTGGCTCGCTTGAGGATCAATACCAAAAGTCCGAAGGGATACATGAGAGGCATAAGGAGGATAAGCCCCCACCACCAGCGACGGCGAAAACCGATGATCACCGCTATCAGCCATACTATTAAATGCAGTAGGTTGAGTTGACTGACCAGCAGCAGGTGTTCAGGTAGCACGTCGGCAGAGAAAGGGAAAGGACCTAGCATGTGATTTTTTTTGATCAGAGTTTGTGGAAAGCATAAGTTGTTGCTCGTGCAAAGGACACGAACCCACACGTCAAAAGGCGCCAAATTATTTTGGATTTAGCTAAAATCTGCGTGGATTTTGGAGACTATTTAACGAGTATCGCCGCCAATACCCGCTCCTTAAACCCAGATGCCGCGAATGAGGATTTGATCCAGATAGGTGGCAAGGTTATGAATAGAAAGTTACCTTCGATGAAATGGAATTCAACATCAAAGACCTTTAACCTCAAGCTGACTGGCACCTTTGCTCTGTTAAGCGGAGTCTTTTGGTTCCATTCCCCCGCAAAAGCGATTGATTTTAATCGGGAGATACGCCCTATTCTAGCCGGCAAGTGCTTTACCTGTCACGGACCTGACAAGGAAGCCCGCAAGGCAAGTCTCCGACTGGATCTACGTGAAGCAGCCCTCGAAACAGATGCTTTGGTGCCCGGTAACTTGCTAGAGAGTGAACTTCACCACCGAATCCATTCCACGGATCTGGATGATGTGATGCCCCCTCCTGAATCAAACCAAACTCTGACGCCGGAAGAAATCGACTTGCTAGACCAATGGATCGAATCCGGTGCCGCCTACGACCGGCACTGGGCCTTCGTTTCCCCCCAAAAAACCACTGTTCCCAGCCATGGCCTTCGGTGGGGGGAAAACCCGATAGACGCCTTCCTCTGGCAATCCATGAACGAGCACGGCTTTGAGCCCTCTGAGCCAGCACCTCCCCACATGCTGCTTCGCCGCCTTTACCTCGATTTAACAGGACTACCCCCGGCACCGGAAGAGATGAAAGCCTTTGTAGGGGAAAGCAACAAAGAAGCCTATGTTCGCACCGTGGACCGCCTTTTGGCCTCCCCTGCCTACGGGGAAAAATGGGGTCGCGAGTGGCTGGATATTGCCCGCTACGCCGACACCAATGGCTACGAAAAGGACAGACCCCGCAGCATGTGGCCCTACCGTGACTGGGTGATTCGAAGTCTCAACGCTGACATGCCCTTCGACCAGTTCACCATCGAACAACTCGCCGGGGACATGCTACCAGGGGCGACCCAAGATCAACGCATTGCAACCGGCTTCCATCGGAACACGCAACTCAACGAAGAGGGTGGCATCGATCCCCTTGAGTTTCGTTTTTACGCCGCCGTCGATCGAGTGGCCACCACAGGCACGGCCTGGATGGGGCTGACCACCGGATGCGCCCAATGCCATACCCACAAATACGACCCCATCACGCATGAAGAGTATTATGGATTGATGGCTCTGTTGGACAATGTGGAAGAACCCGACCTCATCCTCGAATCCTCATCACGAGCGGCTCAACGCAAGCAGATCGAGGCCGCACTGGAGACCGAACGTGTTCGGCTGCAGGAAGGCACTTCAGGCTTTAAATCAGCTTTCACCGCATGGCTCAAGGAAAGCCAAGAAGCCGCAACGCAATGGACGACCCTGACTCCGACAGAGATGAAAACCAACCTTCCCAAGTTAGAAGTCCTGGAGGACGGCTCGATCTTTTCTTCAGGGGATGTCACCAAGCGTGATGTGTTCACCCTTCAATTCGAAAACGACACGCCCATCACCGCCTTGCGACTCGAAGTATTGCCCGATCCCCGGTTGCCAGAACAAGGGCCTGGCCGTTGCTATTATGAGGGGCGAAAAGGGGATTTTTTCTTAAGTGAATTCCAAGTCTTCAAAAAAAAAGAACCCGTGATGATCACCCAGCCCTCCCACACCTACGGCAAGATCAGTATTGGAGGAGGATCGGCCGATGCCAACAACGTCCTGGATGGGGACGGGTCCTCAGGATGGTCGACGGCCGAGCAGAATGGCAAGGCACACCATCTGGTGCTTCCGCTGCAGAATCCCATTCCTGCAGAGACCCTCTTTACCATCGAAATGCTGTTTGAGCGGCATTTTGTGGTGAGCCTGGGGCGTTTTCGCCTTTCGGCTACCAGCGAGACCGACACCCCCATCGCCAAAGCACATGGCACAAGGGCGGAGAAACTTCTGGCCACAGGCAAGCTCGATGAGCCATCGGTCCTCAGCTACCTCAAGGATGTTTTTCTGGAAACCGACCCTCGGTGGAAGACTCAGCAACAAGCTCTGGAGAAAATCCGAAACCAGCTCCCCAGGCCCGATCATTCCCTCGTCATGATCGAGCGACCCTCAGACAATCCTCGCCCCACCTATCTGCGACATCGCGGAGAATACCTCAGCCCGCGCAACCTCATCGAGCCCGGGCTACCCAAAGTATTCCGTGACCCTTCATTGCCAGGGCCCAAAGATCGCCTGAGCTTTGCCCGCTGGTTGGCAAGTGACGCTAACCCCATGGGTGATCGCGTGACGGTCAATCGCGCCTGGAGGTCTTTTTTTGGTGCCGGATTGATTCGTACTAGCGGAAACTTTGGCACCCAAGCACCCAGCCCCGATCACCCCAAACTCTTGGACTGGCTGGCTCTGAAGTTTCGCGAAAACGGCCGTCACCTCAAATCGCTGCATCGACTCATCGTCACCAGTGCAACTTATCAGCAGTCCTCGCAAGCCAGCCCCGAACAGCTGCAGCGTGATCCCGAAAACCGGCACTTGGCGCGTGGCCCGCGTTTTCGTCTTTCCGGGGAATTGATCCGCGATCACATGCTCGCTGCCAGCGGCCGACTGTCACACAAGATGCAGGGCCCAGGTGTTTATCCCCCGCAACCCTTGAGTGTCACGGCGCATGCCTTTGGCAATACCGCCTGGAAGGTTTCTTCAGGTGAAGATCGCTACCGACGGTCGGTGTATACCTTCATCAAGCGTACGGCACCTTTTGCCAGCTACATGACCTTTGACGGCACCTCGGGAGAAAATTGCCTAGCAAGGCGAGACCGCAGCAACACGCCCCTTCAGGCCCTTTCTCTGTTGAATGATGAAATGTTTCTTGAGCTGGCTCGCCACGCAGCGATCCAAGCACCTGCCGAGCCGGAAGATGCCATCGAGACCCTGTTTCGACAATTCCTCAGCCGTCCACCCACCAAAAAGGAGCAGGCAACCCTCATGGGCTACTACCAGCAGCAGTTGGGACGCCTGCATGCAGGGGAACTTCAAGCCAGCGATCTCACAGCATCCCAAGAGGCCCCTGTCGAAAGGGCCGCAAGGGTTTTGCTTACACGATTGATCATGAACCTCGACGAAGCCATCACCAAACCATGAATGCTTCCTTTCTCATTGAACGTACGCGCCGGCACTTTTTTCAGGATTGTGGACTCGGGATTGGCAAAATGGCCCTGGCCTCTCTCCTGGCACGAGAGGGCTTGCGGGGAGCCACTGCCGACCACCCGATCGACTACTTGCGCCACCCGATCAAGGCCAAACGAGTTATCTTCCTTTTCATGGCCGGGGCGCCCAGCCAACTGGAACTCTTTGACCACAAGCCCAAGCTCAAGGAAATGGAAGGCAAGCCCATTCCTCCGTCGGTAATTCAAGGGCAGCGGTATGCTTTCATTCAACCCGATGCGGCAGTGCTGGGCCCACGGTTCCCTTTCAATCAACACGGGCAATCAGGAGCCGAACTTTCCGACCGACTACCCTACCTGAGTCAGATCGTCGACGACATCGCCGTAGTCAAATCGTTGCATACCGATCACTTCAACCATGCCCCGGCCCAATTGTTCATGACCACCGGCAGTGGCATTCCTGGGCGCGCCAGCATGGGCTCCTGGCTGAGCTATGGTCTTGGAAGCGAGGCCGATGATCTCCCGGCCTTCGTGGTTCTCAAGAGCGGGGGAAGCCTCAGCGGTGGAGCCTCGATGTGGGGGTCGGGTTTCCTTCCATCCGAACACCAGGGGGTTCCCTTCCGAGAGGGCAACGACCCCATCCTGCATCTCTCGAACCCCAAAGGTATCGATCGAGTGGCCCAGAGGCAGACCCTGGATGCCTTGAGTCATCTCAATGAGCTTTCTCACCAACAACTGAGAGATCCAGAAATCAAAACGCGCATCGAGGCCTATGAAATGGCCTATCGCATGCAGACAAGGGCTCCTGAGTTGATGAATTTCTCCAGTGAAAGCCGAACAACTAAAGAACTTTACGGTATCGAGGATGGCCGGTCCAATTTCGCCAGCCACTGCCTGCTGGCACGTCGTCTTGTGGAACGCGGCACGCGCTTTGTTCAACTATACCACAGTGGCTGGGATGCGCATTCGGATGTCGAGGGCAATGTCAAAAATAATGCCCGCACCGTCGATCAGGCCAGTGCGGCGCTGATCACGGACCTCAAGCAACGGGACATGCTCAAGGATACACTGGTGGTCTGGGGCGGCGAATTCGGCCGAACCCCCATGGTAGAAGCCAGTGCCGCTTTGGGGAGAAGCAAGGGGAGGGATCACCATCCTCAGGCCTTCACCATGTGGCTGGCGGGCGGAGGCATCCGCCCTGGCATCACGCTAGGTCGAACCGATGAACTGGGTTTTCACATCACCGAAGACCCGATTCACGTGCATGACCTGCAGGCCACCATCCTCGAATTGATGGGGATCGACCACACACGCCTGAGTTTCAACTTTCAGGGTTTGGATTTTCGTCTCACAGGCGTAGAGCCTCACCATTCGATCCAAAAACTCATGGCTTGACCCGGGCTTAGCCCTTATTCACCGGCCCAGCGCTCCATCCATCTCATGACGACCCGACTATTCCACCATCATCCATCGCCTTCAAGATGCACGTGCTTGCTCCATGGCTTTCTGGCGCTCTTTCTGTGTTTCACCGCCTGCCAGAGCCCTGGTGTCCGAGAAACTCGTATGCCCACTGCTGAGCGGGTACCGGCCATCCTGGACGACACGTTAATCATGGGGCAGATGACCCAAGCGGCAAGCGAAGCCATGGACGATGCCTCACCGACCAGCATGAGCCAACTGATCGCCAGCCTGAAAACAGAACCCACTGCCAAAGTGATGCTTTCCAAACCTTCACAAAGCCCTTTGAGTGAGGTTCAGCAATCGATTGCGATAGTCGGCGGTGTTTATAAATGCAACCGATGTACCCGCTGGCATGTGGCACCTGCCAGCGGCTTTCTCATTGCGGACGACTTGTTGGTGACCAACTACCACGTCGTCAATCAACCTTCCCATCAGGCCCTGGCGGTGCGCCTTTTCGATGGACGCCTGTTCATGGTGGAAAAGGTGGTGGCCGCCAGCCGCGAGAATGATCTCGCGGTGTTGCGCATCCCCTCTACAGGACTCAAACCCATTTCTCTGGGAGCGGCAGCTCCCATTGGAGCGCAGGTGGATCTGATCAGCCATCCCAAACAACGTTTCTACACCCTGAGTGAAGGAAGAGTTTCGCGTTATTTCATCCGCCGACAAGGCGACCGTCGGGTCCCCATGATGAGCATCACGGCAGACTTCGGCAGAGGTTCCAGCGGCGCACCCGTCCTCAACACCGAAGGACACGTCGTTGGAATAGCCACCAGCACGGAATCGGTCTACTATTCAGAGGAAGACGGCCAGCAGAAAAATCTGCAAATGGTCTTCAAGCATTGCATCCCCGCTCAACAATTACGCAAGCTGATTGGAGGATGAGCCTGGCAGGAGGCGGGGGGGGGCATGCGCGTCAGCCAGCCTCGCCATGCATCCTACAACCTCATCCTCCCAGAGGGCCAAGGCCTTCACCCTGATCGAACTCCTGGTGGTCATTGCCATCATCGCCATTCTGGCAGGCATGCTCCTGCCTGACCTCTCTCGTGCCAAAGGCAAGGCCCATACCACTCGATGCTTCAACAATCTTCGACAAAGGGGATGAGTGTTCAGCTTTATTCCATGGACCATGAGGACTCGGTTCCTGGAGACACCTTCGGGGGAGGTTACTTCTTTGCCAATCTCCTGACTCCTTACATCGATCGGGACCATGGACCAACAAAACCAATTTTGAGACAAACCCTTGATCACCACCCATCTGGTCAAGGCCAGTGGAGTGGAGTATCCACAGCAAAGGCTATCTCCACCATGGAAGTCCCATGTTGCCCCCCCCTTGAAGTATTCATCGGTCGAGTGCCGGGCACGCCACAAAAGAAAATAACCAATCAGCAGCGAACCCCCAATGAAGAGCAGAACAATCAAGCCATCCAGAAAAGAAAGGGGCTATGATGGCATTTCAGGAGGTATGATGGAGCATCCGTGTGCTGACCTTTCAAACGCTAGAAACAAGTATCACGCATGACCAGCCTTTTGTGCATCAGCTTGATCCAACACCCTTCCTTCAGGCCTTTTGGGGCACTCCTGGAATCTTGGCTCAACTTTTAAACTCGATCCGCGCAGGATGGCGAAGGCCACTTGATAGGGGCTTGGCAACCTGCAGTCGATAGGTCAAGGTTTGGGTCTTATGGTTTTTTCAACGCCATCCCTGCCATGAGAGCACCTTTGACTCAGCTCCCCCTTGACCTCGCAAGTCACTTCCGACGAGAAGAACGGGCCAAACGTTTTAGCACACTGGCAATCAGCTTTTTGGGAGTCATCATGGTGACTTCAGGTTGCCTGAGTCCAAAACTGGAACGAAGGGAGACCATTCGCTACGGCCAGCGAAAGGGGCATGATCTGACTTATGAGCTCATGAAACCCAAGCGCTCCAACGGTCTTGGAGTGGTCGTCATGGTCAGTGGAAGCTGGAAATCCAACCCTGATTCGTTCACACCGAACATCGGTCGGGCGTTTTTGAAACGGGGCTACACCCTCCTTGCGCTTTCTCATCTATCCCAACCCAAGGCCACCATCCCAGAAATCGTTGAGGATGTGACCCAAGGCATGCGCCACATCCGGCAACATGCCTCCGACTATGGCATTACAGCCAAGTCCCTTGGGGTCACCGGTGCGAGTGCCGGCGGGCATCTCGCTCTGATGATGGCCACGCGCGGCAAGGAGTGGACCCCTGATGAAGATTCGATGGTGCATGCAGCGGCGGTCTTTTTCCCAGTGACCGACATGCATCGACTCGGGAAAATAGAAGAACGCCTGGCAGATGGGGGGCCGCCGGAATCCTTCCGAAAATATTTTGGCATTGCCGAAGGAGATACAGCTACCTGGAGGGCTGTCGCCACCGACCTGTCTCCACTGAAGCACGTCAGCCCTAATCTCTGTCCAGTATTGATGATTCATGGGGATGACGATGAGGTCGTGCGCTGGGAACAATCGCAATGGTTTCTTGAGGCAGCCCAAGATCAGGGTGTGACGGCAAAATTGATCACCAAACCCGGCAAGGGACATGGGTGGGCGACCATTCTTTTCGATATGAACGACCTCGCCCGATGGTTCGATCAACATCTCGACCATGCGCCATGAATTTCTTTTGCCGCCTTCTTTTGATTTGGGTTTCCTCGGCAAGCTTCCAACAGTCGGTAGCCAATGAGTGGAATCAATTCCGTGGCCCCAACGGTTCCGGGGTGCTGGAAGG
>Ga0163109_10004249_pt1 | contig 10892 bp, 6 predicted proteins | sample CRUFie1St13metaG_FD_108704 | JGI IMG/M metagenome (GOLD analysis project Ga0163109, IMG submission 108704) | Marine microbial communities from the Costa Rica Dome - CRUD Field 142mm St13 metaG | ecosystem: Environmental > Aquatic > Marine > Oceanic > Photic zone | place: Costa Rica: the Eastern... | reverse complement strand
TGGACCAGCCGGACTCGAGGTAGGCACCTGCGTCCAAGACGAAAGGCGAGAGAGAGAGAGAAAGATAGTCAGTTTCTCGCGACAAGTGATCTCCGCCGCGACGCGAGTGCGGAAACAGCTCAGATCAGTGCAGTCAATCTCGATCACGGTCTTTGTCAGACGTAGGTTGTCCTTGATTGTTAATCTTCATCACAGCCGTCCGCGGCTCGCGCCTCGTGGTGCAGAGGCCAAGGCACTCACCTGCAGCAAAAGGAAGGGAGGCGGTGGGAGGATAGGAAAGCCCGTGAGTCAGTGCCAAGTTGGCGGCGGCCGCTGGTTGCAGGGCGTACAGGGCCCAAAGACGGGAGCGGCTCAGCACTCGAAAAGTAAGCAAGGTCTCAATCACGGTGTCTTTTCAGTTCCTAAGATGAGCATGCGTTGCGTTTTCTTGTCATCCTCGCCTCCCTCCCCTTGAGACTCAAAAAAAGAAACTCACCAAACTCGTTCCAAACAAAGTCCTGGCTGCTGGACAGGCCGCTGAGCATGCCGATGAAGACGCCGATGGCGCAGATTCCCGCGGAGACCTGGAGCGACTTGAGGAAGTGGGAGCAGCCCGCGGCGCCCGGCCTCCCCGGCCCGTGAGAAGCGAGGGCGAGGATGGTGGCGAATCCGATTCCGCAGAAGCAAGCCACAAGGCCTCTCGTGCTCTCAATGAAAAGCCAGTAGTCCTTGGCGTCGGTGGCGCCCACGGGGAGGGCCGAGTAGTAGTTCTTCACGGCGGCCTGGTCGCTGATCGGGGTGCACTCGTCGTTCGAAGTGAAAATCCACGAGGAGGGGCTCTGGATGGCATCCGGGATCTCCTCCAGCTGGCCCAGGATCTGCTCGCCGGTGCTGTTTGTGCCGGTCTCATTGCCGAGGACCTCCTGACAGTTGGTCACCGCGGTGCCCTTGCCGGTGCAGACCTGAGAGAGGAAGGGATGAAGATTAAGATGGCCGCGGAAACGAGCACAAGTCAGGGACACGCGCGACATAGACACAGAGAGAGAGAGAGAGAGAGGAAGAGAAAAAACTCACGGTCCACAGTCCGGCGCCCTGCACGCCCAGGATGCATGCGGTCCCTGGGGTCTACGAGAGGGAGAGGCGGGGGGGTGCGGAGGGGTACGCGACTCAGGTCAGCTCTTCCGAAGAATTCTCGTTCACCCTCCACGCTCGAAAGCAGGTGGTCGTTTGGTCAAACAACCTCTGACCTCGGTCAAAAGAGGTGAGGTGGGGGTGGTGGTGGCGTGGAGTGGATTCATGTTTGCACATACCTGCGGGACAATCCATGCGTTCGTTGCCAGGGCGATGAGTCCCGCAACAATTGCGATGAGCTCCCACACCGTGAAGACAATGATCCCGCAGCACGTCGCCATCGTCGTCGTCTCGTCGCTCGTTCTCGTTCTCGACTTGCTCGTGTCCGGAGAGCTTCAACTTTTTTTTTTGTCTCCGCCCGTGCGCCGAGGTTCAAAGAAGAAAAAAAAAATCACAAAATCAAAATCCGCCCCATCACGAATGGAGAGAGAGAGTACAGATCACGAGTTGTGCCCGAGAATTTGATGCGTGCGTTACACCCCCACCTTTTTTTGATTTTTCCATATCGAAATATCGATCAAGAAGAAGCCCAACCCAGCACACCCTGTGCGGAGCAGAGCAGGTGACGGCTGGCGATGGAGACGGCGAGGGAGGCCACGGCCATGGCGGAGGCGGCGGCGGCGGCGGCGGAGGAGGAGGAGGATACCCCATGGGATGGTTGGAGGGCGGGAGAGGTCCCTCGGATTTACGTGGACGAAAGACAAGGCGCTATTTTGCCTTATATCAAGGACTGTGATCGGAAGGCCAGAACAGGCAAAGCTCTGTTCAAACAGTTGCTACACCCGTGCACTGTGGACGAGTTCGAGAAAACGCACTTTCAGAAACAAGCTCTACTAGTGAAACGAAGCCATCATGATGATGATGGTGATGGCGCGGAGTTCTACTCGAGTTACTTCACGGAGGCCTCGTTGAGGGAGTTGCTCAGGAGCAAGGGCGGGTTGCCTTTTATGGAAAGTATCACCCTGAACAAGATTGTGAAGACTGGAAAAAAGGGGAAGAGGGTGAGGAGGAACATGAACTCGAATTTGGATGGAACGACGGAGGTGGCGAAGGAAGAGGACGTTTGGCGCAGGTTCAACGACGACGGGTGCAGCATGAGGGTCCTCCACCCGCAGCGCCACAACGCAAAGCTGTTACGGATGATCGTGGCGCTCGAGGAACACTTCGAGTGCCTGGTCGGCTGCAACCTGTACTACACCCCTCCCGGGTCCCAGGGCTTCGGTGGGTACCTCTCCTGACCCTACCTCTTTCGACCCGACGCTTCGACCGGCACGCCCCCTGACCCCCTCCCCTCTCCTCCCCTTCCATGAACGCTTTAGCCGCCCACTACGATGACGTGGACGTCTTCGTTCTTCAGGTCAAGGGAAAGAAGACCTGGTCGCTCTTCCCATCTCGAAACGAGCAAGAGGTGCTCCCCTTGTTCTCGTCCGGGGACTTTGACGAGGAGGAGCTGGGAAAGCCCTGCGAGGTCGACTTGGGACCGGGGGACCTGCTGTACCTGCCAAGAGGGGCGATCCACAGGGCGCGGACGGATAAGGCGGGGAGCTCGCTCCACCTCACGATCTCGGCGAATCACCTGAACACGTGGGCCAACCTCCTGGAGGACGCCCTGCCAGAGGCCCTCAGGGAGGCCACGGAGTCCTGCCCCGAGATGAGGATGACACCGCCCCGGGGGTACTTTCGTTACGCCGGTTGTGTGAACTCGGACCAGGACGGAGCCGAGCGCCAGCGCTTCTTGCAGATTGCGGAGGGTTTGTGCAGCGTCGTCATGCAGCACGTCACGGCGGCAGTTGGGGGGCAGGAGACCCCCATGGATCACGCCGCAGACGCCATGAACGCCAGGTTCCAGGCCGCCAGGGCCTTCCCACTCTTCGGCAAGTCCGCGGCGGCCTCCTCGGGCCGCCAGCAGGCGGCGGAGCCACTTGAGGACGGGTCGGAGCTCAGGCTTCGGAAGAGCGGCTGCGCGCGTTTGATGGTGAGCGGCGATAGGGCTGTCCTGCACCACTGCTTCAACAACAGCGCAAGCGACCACGCTTCGGGGGAGGAGAGGCCCTGGGCCAACGACCCCAAGAGGGATGCCAGGCTCGAATTCCAGATCGACGACGCCCCGCTATTGGAGGAGATCACCAAGTGCGTCAAGGCCAAGAGGGTGGACGCCTTCCCTTGCGAGGAGGGGGAGGAGGACGTGAGGAGGGAGGTGCTCACCGCGGCGGTCCAGGCAGGGATTCTCGAGGTTGTGGGAGGCGAGGCCGAGGCCGAGGCGCAGGAAGGGTCTGCCAAGAAGAAGCAGAGGAAGAAGTAACTACCGCCAGAGATTCCAAATCTCTCTTTATTCACGAAAAAAAATAAGTTATCTCACATCTTGGAGGTGACAAAGTCCAAGGCCTTCTTCTTGACCTCCTCGATCGTGTTGTTGTCCCCGTGCTCCACCTCGTAGTCCATGTACTTCTTGAAGATCACCTCCATGCGCTTGGCGGGGATCTGCATGTGGATGATCCGCTCGAAAAGGTTCCTCACCCTCACCTGGTCGCGCAGCTTGATCTCCTGGTCAAGGTACACTGTCCACAAGTCCGTCCTCTTTGGATAAGACTTGAGGACCGACTCGAACATGTGCCTGGCCTGCTCATTGAACCCGTGCCTGTAGTAGCACAGTGCCGACCGGGTGATCATCGAGGTGTGGTCCCGGGGCTCAAGGCTCTTCAGCGAGCGGTCCATTACCTTTCCCGCCATCTTCTCGCGGCCCTTGTGGCACTGGTACTCCACACTGGCCAGCCAGACGTCCGGGTCGTCCCTGAACTTCTTGCACGCCGAGGACAGGACCTGCTGGGCCAGCTCGTCCTTCTCCTTCTCCTTCAAGATCTGAAGAAGCGCAAGGTGGAACTTCTTCCCGTCGTTGTAGGGCAGGCCCCTCTTAAAGAGGGCCATGGCGGCCTCGTCTGGGTTTGGAGAGCCGTGCTCAAACTCCAAGTTCAAGTAAGCGACCCACACATTGTGCTTCTCGCCCTGCTCCCTGTACGAAATAACGTCCAGCGCCCTCTCGGCGACCTTCCTGGCCTCGTCCGCCTCCCCAAGGGACAGGAGGTGGGCCATGTACGCGATCCAGGCGTACGAGTCGTTGGGCGAGACGAGCACCAGCTTCTCATGGTCGGCACGGGAGGTAGGCTGCGACCCGCCCCTTGCCCTCAAGACCTCGGCCGCCCTCACATCGGCCTCCCGCTTGCGCCTCCTCGCGGGGGCGGCAGGCTCCTCCTCCTCCTCCTCAACCGCGGCAGTTGCCGATGCGGGTTCCACAAAGTCACCCCACGCACCCTCCGAGGGTGCCCTCAAGCTCGCGGCCGCGGAGGAGGGCTCGGCACGGAGACCGGCCAGGGCCCTGCGCTGGTCCTCGAGATCGTCGTCCTCGATCTCGTCCTCCGGCTCCTCCTCCTCGCCCCCCTTGCCGCCAAAGTCGGCCATCACCTCGTCCTCCATTGCAGCGTCCTCCATCGCAACGTCCTCATCATCCCTTTCCTGGCCTTCCTCATCGCTCTCCTCCTCCGCCTCCACCTTGCCCAAGCCCTTCATTGAGAGGTACACCCTGTTCTTCGCCTCGTCGACCTTGGTCACGGCGACCCTGACGGTGTCCCCGACCCCAACGACGGAAGAGACCGTTTTGACATACTCCTCGCCGAGCTCTGAGATGTGCACAAGACCGGTGAGGTTCTTGCCCTCCAGCCGGCAGAAAGCTCCGTACTTTTCCAGCCGGGTGATTGCGCCCAGTAGGATGTCGCCCACAGCGACGGACGACACGCTGCCCGCCCTCTCGCCCTGGCCTCCGTCCTCCCTGAGCGTTAGCTCGATCTGGTTCTTGTCCGCTACAATTTCCACGACTTTTCCCCTGACGAACTTTCCCCTGGGAAAGTCCCTCTCCGGGTGCTTCAAGAACCGGTTGGAAAGGTTCCTCAGCTTGACGTGGGCGTGCAGATGGCGGCTGAGCGACACGAAGCACCCCTTCTGAGAGACGTTCTTGACATAGCCGCAGACCTCCTGGCCGATCTCAAAGTCCTCTGCTCTCCTGGCAACCTCGCTCTCTCCCGTCTCCGCCACGGTGCCGCTTAGCCCCAGCTCTAGCTGCTTCCCGCGCCTCTCCAGCACCACGCACTCTAGCACCTGGCCCTCCGAAATTTCGCCAAAGGGGCTCTCCGCCGCTCCAGGCCTGACCGCGTCCGTCACAAATATTCTGCCAAACCTCTTGCCGGTGATCTGGACCTGCACGGACAGAGGGGTCACCTTCGTGGCAACGCCGCACACGCGGTCCCCGAGGTCGAGCTCGCTAACCCTCTCGTGCGGCAGGCCCAGGTCGATGTTCCTGAGGTCGTCGTCGCACCTGGTGACGTGGCACGCCACCCTGGATCCCAGGGGGAACCTGTCCCGAAATTCCCGCAGCTCGGAAAAGTCGCTTGAGGAGTCCAGCACATGCAGCCGGCCTCGCACCGTCCTGGTGAAGGCGACCCACAAGTAGTCGTCCTCAACCTCCTGCACGACGCCCACCGCGACTCCGCCCTCCTCGATAGCGTTCCCCTCAACGTCCACGGGATCGCCGTCAATCGTGGTCCCGTCGCGCGTGCTGACTTCCAGCCTGCGGTGGTGGGAGCCGCTCTGCTCCCACCCAAGGACCCTGCACCTGACCTCGCTGCCGTGCGACAGCGAGGCGATCTCATCCGCGGAGCCCAGCTCCGTGGCGTGCAGCCGCCCCCTCAGGTTGTGACGCAGCCTCAGCGTGACCTGCAGGGGCTGAACAGACTCCACCACCCCAGTGGTCCACGACCCCGGCTCCAGCCTGGACGACTGCCCCTTTGTCTTTGCGTGCCTCCTGACGGCCGCAGTGGACACTACGGCCCTCCCGCCGTGGGAACCCTCCGCGCGGCACTTGATCTTCTGGCCGTGCCTGAAAAAGTCGTGAGAGTCCAAAAGCTGCTGGTTGGTGGTCTTGAAGGCGGCATGGGCGAGCGCGTTGCCCCTCGACGGGAGGGAGCACACCAAGCAATTCTCGTGGACGAGCTGGACGACGGCGTCCACCTCGCTCCCCGCCCTCATCACGGCCTTGGCCGCCGCCTTGGCCGCCGCCAGGAGCTCCGGCTTGGAACTCAGGTCCACATAGCCAGCAACCTCGTCGTAGTCCAGTACAACACACTCCACCTCGTCCCCCTCCTCGAGCTTTCCCTCAAAGTGGTCGTGGGTGATCAAGCCGATGAGGTCCTTCTTGCCGCGAAGGTCGCACACCACACCGTAGTCCTTGTTGCCCGTGACGATGCAGGAGACCGCAGAACCGACCTCCAGGCCATCGAGATCAGCCCCTCCCTCTCCCCCCTCCCTCGACAGACGCCCAGCGGTCTCTGTCTCCCGCCACAGCGCCCTAAGCACCTCAGCCCTCGTACCAGCGTCATCTGCCGTCTTGAGCGTGAGCCCCAGCGCCCCTTCCTCGCCCTCCGCGGCCGCCGTGACCTGGCACCTCACCGTCTGGCCCAAGCAAAGGTGGTTGCCTGGGTCCACAACGAACTGGTCGGAGATCTGCGACTTGGGGACGATGCCCACTACGCCTCCAGCGAAACGCACGACGCACTTGTTTGGGAGGATCCTGTGCACGTAGCCCGCCAGGCAGGATCCCACTTTTGCTGAGGAGGCGTCGGCTCCAGCTGAGGACTCCTCCACCAGTGCGGCCTTCCTTGTCAGCCTTAGCCTGGACCCGCCCGCCCCGTGGCTCAGCACGGCGCACCCCTCCAGCCGGTGGCCGGCCCTAACGCAGTCCTTGAGAGCCTTTGCCCCAGCAACACTGTCCGAGAGGTGGGTTGCGTGGAGGAGCGCCCTCCTCTTCTGGCCCGAGACTGCCACGAACTCGCACTCCAGATCCTTCTCCAGAACCTTGAGGACCACGGCGTCGCCCCTGGCGCCCAAGGCAAAGTCTGGGCCGAGGTCTACCTCCCCTTCTTGATCCCTCCTGCCACCTCCAGTGTTAAGGCTCAGCATGAGCTGCCTGCGCTGCTTCCTCACCCCGATGACCCTGCACTTCACGACCTGCCCCACGTCAAAGCACCGCTTGGGATCCTCCCCGTCCGACAGGCCGAGCTCGGTGACGTGGGCGAGCCCCTTGACCCCACCGCAGAAGAGCACAAAAATGCCATAATCCTCCACACCGGTCACCACGCCGTGCGAAAGGGTGCCCTGGAGCCTGACGTTGAGCGAGCTTATCCTGGACAGCTCGGACTTGACGAGAGAGCGCCTGACGCTCAGCGTGACCTTCTGGACCCTAAGTGCGGAGAGGAGCGGGGGGGGGAGAGGATAAGGTGGAGTGTCAGACCCCCGCACTTTGGCATCCCGGTTGCGGCATGTTCTCTCGGAAAGGTTGGGCGAGGCCCTCAAAAAACTCACCTGTAATCGCAGTCCACCACGAGGCACTTGACCTTGGCGTTGACCTTGAACTTTCCCCAGTTGGGCTCTACCTTTGTGACATCCGACATGTGCTGCTTGGGGCACACACCCCTCACATTCTTTGCGATCTCGATCACCAGCCCAAACGGCCTGACCGCGGCAACTGTTCCAGTCACCACGCTGCCGGGAACCACGTCCTCATACGAGATGACCTGCTGCCCCAGCACAGACTCCTTAAGCGTCACGTTCACCATGTTCTCCATCGGCCTGTACCCGATCACCCTCGCCTTCACCTCCATCCCCCTCGCAAAGTGCTTTGTGACCTCCTCCACGGCCTTGTCCGCGACATTGGACCTGTGGCAGAACGCAGCGCAGGTCTTCCCCCCAGAGTGCTGGAGCTCGAGCAGCAGCCCCTGGTTGTCATCGGCTCCCAGCACGACCGCCCTGTCGGCGGTGGTGCCCGCCTTGGGCAGTGAGGTCAGAGGGTTCTCCTCAAGCGAGACCAAGTGAGGCAGTGCGCTCAGAGTGATCCTCTTGGTCTCCTGGTCGACGTACAAGACCCTTGCCTGGAGCTTGGCGCCAGGCTTGTACTCGTCGAGATCCTTTGGAAGGTGGGAGGTCTCGCACGTCGCAGTGAAGTACGAGAGCAGTGAGCACACCAGCCCGCCCTTCACCACCCTCGTCGCCGTGGCCCTCACGAGCATCCCGGGGCACAAGTCAGCCAGAGAGAGGTCCCCGGCATCCGACCTGGCGATCTGGGTCGACAGCAGCGTCCTGTCCATGGAGCACTTGACGACCTTCCTGCGGTCGACCGACACGACGGCGACTTCGACCAAACCCTTAACGTCCAGCTCGCTGGACTTGCGCTCGTCTGCCTCGTGCTTGGGCAAAAATCCCCTAACGCCCTTGCGGCCGAAGGAGAGGGTCCAGCCGTGATCCTCCTCGGACTCCACGAGCGCGGGGACGATCTCCCCGCTGGCCAGGGGGTAGGCCCCGAGCGAGGCAAGCGAGGCGCTCAGCGTCACGCGCTTCTTCTGCTCGTCGACGGTGGTCACCACGCAGCGAAGGAGCTGGCCGAGAGAAAAAACCTGAGGCTCGCCCCTCGCGGCGGCCCCCTTCGCCTCGAAGTCCAGGACTCCGCGCAGGCCGTGCGGGAGCGACAACGTCGCCCTGCTGCCGGTTACCGCGATCACACAACCCCACACCTTGGCACCTACGTTCACGTCCCTGAGGCGTATTCCAGATACGCCGTCGACCCTTGCGCCGGTTCTGATCTCCGCCAGCGACGAGTCCAGGAAGCTGGACGCTGCGGACCCTGACGATCGTCTTCCCTTCTTCTTCTTGCCGCTCCGCAGTCCAGCCTCCGTCGGCTCTCTATGCCGTTTGGGTCCGCCCCGCTTTCCCCTTAACTTTGTTTCCTCGTAGCTTGTGCTGGTGGTGGTCGTGTCTTGCCGCCCCCGCGGGAAGGCCTCCACGTCGTCCACCTCCTTCGGCATGAGGACCTCGCGCGCCATGGCGGCGTCCCTTATAACCCTCTGCTTATAACCCTCGCGACCCCCTCGCGACCCAAAGCGAGCGCCCTCTCTGTCTGTCTCTCAAGCGCGCCAGGTCTGCACGCTCCGTGCAACGATCCGCCAGCCGCCAGCGGCTCCGCGCATCGATCCGGGCAGGGGAACCAAAAAATGAGGAGCAAAAATGGAGGATGTTGGTTATTTTTTTGGAAAGATGCATTACACGTCTCGCGGTTGTTGCTGGTCTAGTTCATCCTGATCTCGTACTCCCCGGACTGAGTGATGTACCTCACCCAAGGCAGCGCCTGGTAGCCGCTCTTCTCGATGACCTTGAGGTACCTGACCTGGATGCCGCTGACGGTGAAATAGGGAATCTCGTACTTGACCTGGATGGGCTGCTTTCGTCCCTGGCCCTCCGCAGCGGAGGAGTCCGCCTCGATCGACGGGAGGGAGAACTTGGCGCGCAGCAGGAACTCCTTGCCTCCGGGAAAGTTCTTAATTTTCCACACCAGGGCCTCCCTCTCCGGGGCGTAGTCCGCAGAGCCCTGGCTAGCTCTCACCACCGGAGCCGTGGCGTCCGAGGCGACCGGGATCGAGATCTCCACGTTCGTCGCCGCGCTCCTGGCCTTGAACTGGGACCTCGCCTTCACAAGGTACTCCACGCGGCTCCTGCTGGACTTGTTCACGGTGCACTCAATCCAGATCAGAGGCTTGACGTGGGACGAGATCCGGTAGGTCATCAGGTCAAAGGCCCCGTCCGGGGGGACGAAGGAGATTGTCCGGTCGTTCTCGAACCTCGCGAGCCTGACACACTGGTGGAACTTCATGTCTTCCAGGTCCACGGCCTTGCCCTTGCCGCTCTTGCCCTGAGACTCGAGGAGGACCCTGTCGTTCAAGCCAAGCTTGCACTCAGGCATCCCGGTCAGGTACGTTCGCATCTTGAGGGCTCCCATGATCTCGCTCCTGACGACGGATCCGTTGGCGTTCACGAGCAGGTTGACGCTCTCCACCACGTCCAGGAACACCTCGTTCTTCTTGTACTTGATCCCCTCGCTCCTCCACGACACGGCGTTGGTGACGGCCATGGGCGCCTTGCGCTGGTCCGTCACCTCCATCTTCTGGGCCTCCGTCTTGATGAACTCCTGCAGGATGTTGGCCTCCGTGAACTGAGGGTACCCGAAGTCCATCATCTCGTCCAGCAGCTCGTACACGGTCACGAAATTGTCCCTCACGCTCTCCTCCTCGAGCTGCTCAAAGTACTTTGTGAACACGTCCACGAGCTTGTGCAAAAAGTACACGGTCGACGCGGCGTTGACGTTGCTCTTGGTAACCGCCAGCAGGTAAAGGTTCGAGTGCTGCAGATACAGGTAGGTCACCCCCTCGTCCTCTATGATGGGAGAGGCCTTCCCTGCGTCCTCGAGGTCCGCCACCTTCTCCATAAACCTATCGGCATAAGAGATCGGGACGTCGCCCCTGTAGTCCCTGTAGATGATCACCTTGCCCTTGAGGTCCAGGATAAATATCGCGGAGGTCGCCATGCTCTTGTAGCGCTAGGCTGCCTTCGTTCGCTCCCCTCGCTCCCTACTTGGTATTAGGGTTCCGCGCCCCAACGCTATTTCCGTCTTACGCTTTCCGCGTACGTTGTATCGTGTTGTAACACGCGAGCAGGTCGCCAATTCTACACTTCACAGTGCTAAGAGTCAAACTCCTGTTGTGTTCACTTTTGGTTCTGCCTTGCCTTGTTACACAAGGACTTCAGGACCTGTGCAATAGCCGTGGGCACGACGTCCAACTGCACGAGTTCTAAAACGACTTGAAGGACTTCTGGGTTTAAGTCACAGCCCGCGAGCGCAGTCAAGCCCC
>Ga0163109_10004248_pt1 | contig 10893 bp, 9 predicted proteins | sample CRUFie1St13metaG_FD_108704 | JGI IMG/M metagenome (GOLD analysis project Ga0163109, IMG submission 108704) | Marine microbial communities from the Costa Rica Dome - CRUD Field 142mm St13 metaG | ecosystem: Environmental > Aquatic > Marine > Oceanic > Photic zone | place: Costa Rica: the Eastern... | reverse complement strand
TTCTTGATTTTGCTCAGATTTAGATTCTATCTTGGATTCTTCTTTTGATTCAAATATTGGTTGTATACAATTTGATTTTGTATATCCTTTTTTATAAGTATGATCTATAATATTCATTTTATTGTATATTATTTAAATTTTAACATTGTTTTATTTTTTCAATTTTTTAGTACATTTTAATTCGTTGACAAATTGAAGTATTTCTCAACGAATTAATTATATTTATTTAACATTATCAAGAAAATATATATAATATTATATAGATTATGAATATTAATAGCATAACAATCTTTGGAGTATTATTTGTATTATTGTATAAAATATATTGTGTTAATCGTAGAGATTTTGAAAATTTCTTTGGTGAAGATGCTGCTCGTATTGCAAGTTATTTTAGATGGGATACAGAAAAAGCTGGTAAACTTATTAGAGAAAATTTTGGATCTACACCTGTACCTACTGCATCTGTTACATCAGGTTTATCAAATGATTTATCTAATAGTAAATCAGTTCCACGTGTTTTTGAAAAACTTAGTGTTAATAATAAATTAAATAATGACGAATTTAATGATGATTTTTATCATAGATTTGGTAGTTTAAGATCATCAGTTCGAAATAAAATGAATGTTAATGAACAATTTAAATTAAATAAAAAAATTAAAAGATGTGCAGAAAGAGCAAAACTTATTGGAGGTAAAAGAGGTAAAGAATTATTTCGTGCTTGTAAAAGAGAATATAATAGAAGACTTAACAAATCAAATACTGAGGAATATGTTAATACATATGTAAAAGAAAAAGTAACACCATCAAGTGTTAATAGATATATGAAAAGAAGTTTAAAATCAGAAAAAATTAAATTTAAGAAAGATAGAATTAGATACCTAGATGGTAAAAATAGTAATTTACTATTTAGAGAACATTTTAATAATGTAGAACATTTCAAAAAAAATAAAAATAATCAATTTGTAAAAACATTAGGTAAAATATTTAGATATTCTATTACTGCATTTACTACAATTATTCTTTCAACAATGGTTATTAATGCATTTGATAATAAAAATAAAGTAAAATTAACAAAATCCGCATAAAATAATAAAAAATAAATTATTTATTATTTATATGTTTCAATTACCTAATAATATTATTATTCATATATTTCAATTTGACCCTACTTATAAAAATATTTATGATTTACTTTTAAAAGAGTTTATTTTATCAACACCTTATTGGATTATGAAATCGACACTTGATATTTCTAATAATTTTCATGTTTTTAGAATGAGTCAACAACAAGCTATAGAAAAATCTAATTTTTGGAATAAAAGATATAATTCTATTCTTAAATTAAATCAAAATTTAAGCACACAACAACTTAATTTTATCAATAACAATCTATTAGTATTTAATTATCCTGCTTATATTTCTGATTTTAAAAAAGAACAACCTTATTTTAGAGATAAACACTATCATAAAATTAAATTTAATAAATTAAATTACTAAATCTTTTACACCTGCTATCATACTATATGCTAAAAAGTATATTACTAACGATCCTATACTTCTAAATGCAGTATGTAATCCCTTTTTAGTTGTATAATCATTACAATATTTATTATTTGGAGTATTATTTAACATATTAACTAATATATAAACTATTGCTGCTGCTGAAGAAGATGATGCTGCTACATTTGCAAATGGCATTTTATTAATTATTTTAAATGGTATTCCTACAACTGGTAAATATGACATTCCTTTAAAAACAAATGACATTATATCTCTTAATATAACGAATGATAATGCTGACATTGAAGCTGATTTTAAAAATTTACCAAATTGCCATCCATCTTCACGACCTCTTACTTGTTTACATTTTTTCTTATCTCTCATAGAGTAAACTAAAAACCATACTCCAAAAACATAAATTGCATATAATGCAAAGAAAAGATCAGTATCAAATACTAATTCTAATGCTGGTAAAGTTATTCCTAATAACATTACGATATTTATAAAACCATCATAAGGTAATTCATCCTCAACACCTTTTTCTATTTTATTTTGCATAAACATTATTGTTGGTGCTATACTTAATGGAAATATTGATAAAGGTGGAATCAATAACCACCATTTATCTAATGTACCATTTAAGTATTTTATTCTTGCAACCATTTGTCCTGGAGGTCCTAATAATAATACTAACGTCACCTTTATTAAAAATCTTAATATTTTAGCAACTATATTTTTTCCACCAAATAAAGTTTTTAAAAATGAAAATAATCTTGTCATTATTTTTTTGAACCATTTCCATATTTTTACTAACAATCTCTTAAAAAAACCAAATGCTTTCTTTGCATTATTTTTTATAAATGTCCATCCAGTACCAACAAACTTTTTCATATGTTTTGTTAGTTTTTTAATTCCATTTTTTACAAAATCAAATGCACTTTTAGCGACTTTTTTTATCCCTTTTAATGCTTTCTTTATACTATTACTTACATTTTTACCTGCTTTTTTTATTGCACCTGATACAGTATTCCATACTTTTCTAAATGCACTTGATACATTTTTACCCATATTTTTTACAAAATTTGATGATTTACTTGCTACTGAAGATACTGTTCTTCTTAAACCACTTATTATACCCCCTATACTATTTTTTACAGATGAAGTAATACCTGATACTTTTCCACTTATACTTCCAGCTATATTTCCTAAATTTACAATATTTCTTAATTTATTTCCAACAACCCCACTTAATGAATTTACTCTAGATCTTATTGAATTTTTAACACTATTGACAGTATTACTTACTGATCTTTTAACATTGTTCATTACATTTGTCACTGAACTCATGATTCTTCTTGGTGCATTTCTAACTAAATTTGCCAATTCATTAATTTTATTTCGAAATTGATTAATTTTATTAGTAATACTATTTTTTACTCTATTAACACTATTTTTTATTCTATTAACAGCAGAAGACACAGAGTTTTTTAATCTAAGTATTTTTCTTTGAACCCAGCGAGGAATAAATTTGAACCACCATGGTCCTCCACTTACTACGCTAAAACCTGGTGCTTTCTTTTTTATCCATCTCTTAGTTTTTTTATATGTTTTTTTTACCCAACCCCAATTTTCTTGATTATATTCAAATCTATTATCTACTAATTCTTTAACCATTTCATTTGCCTGTCCAACTACACGCCATTTTTCAAAATCATCAATATTATTTGGTAATCTATTAATATATTTATTTTGAAATTTGTCATATATTTCATTTGCTTCTAAATCTTGAAATAATGAAGTTAATATTTTCGCTGCAAACATACCTCTAAATCTATGAATTTTTTTTCTCTTTTGTTTTTTTTGATTTAAAGTTTCTATCTCATAATTACTATTTTTATTAAAATCTTCACGTAATTTTTTTTTATATCTTTTTCTCCATTTTTCTCTTAATTCTTTTATGCCTTTTTCATTTATATCTTCCCAATTTTTATATTTTTCATATCTTGGTAAAGCATCTTTTATCTGATTGGATCTTATTTTTTTTTTATTTAATAAAAACTTTTCCAAATTTTTCCTCTTTCTTATAATTTTTTTTCCACTGTTTGAATCACTTTTTTTTGCACTACCACTCCTTCTTCCAGTAAAATGAGATAAGGAATTAAAATCTAATATATTCATTTTATAAAATATATTAGATAAAATTAATTAATTCTATAATTTATAATAAATTTCCAACATATTCTTTTAATGTTGATATTGTACTATTTAATAAAAAGTATACTGTAAGAAATCCAAATCCCCTTATTGCTGCATGTATACCCTTCTTTTTTGGATAATCATCACAATATGCTTTTTTTACTCTTGGTATACTTCTTAGTGGTCCAGGATAAGCTGGAGCTCTTGGAGTATTGTTTAACATATTCACTAAAATATATGCACTTGCTGCTGCTAACGAATTTATTACCATCTCTCCTATTAATGGTACTTCTCCTATAAGATCAAATAATATACCTATTAAAGGAATATAACCTCCAAATAAATCTAATAAATCTCTTAAAATTACAAATGCTATCGATCCTAATGATGCTGATTTTAAAAATTTACCTAATTGCCAGCCATCTTCACGTCCTCTTACTTTCTTACATTTCTTTTTATCTCTCATAGAAAATATTAAAAACCATGATCCTAATGTATATAAAGAATAAATTGGAAATAAATAATTTGTATCAAATACATTTTCTAATGCTGGTAAAGTTACTCCTAATAACATTACTACTCTTAAAAATGCATCATAAGGTAACTCATCATCAACTCCCTTCTTTATTTTATTTAATACAAACATTATTGTTGGTGCAGCACTTATTGGATACAAAGTAAATGGTGGTAATAATAACCACCACTTATCTAATGAACCATTTAAATATTTCATTCTAGCTATTAATTGACCTGGTATTCCTCCTAGTAATACTAAAACTATCTTTATCAAAAATCTCATTATTTTTGCTACTAAATTTTTACCTCCAAATAATGCTTTTAAAAATCCAAATAATCTTGTTAAAGTCTTTTTAAACCATTTCCATATTTTTACTAATAATCTCTTGAAAAATCCAAATGCTTTCTTCGCTGTATTTTTTATCCATGTCCATCCTTTCACTACAAATTTCTTCATATGTGTTGAAACTTTACTTACTGCATCTTTCATAAATTTAAAACCTTTCTTTGCTATCCCTCCTATCTTCTTTATTATTGTTTTTGCACTACTTAATAGTTTTGAACCTACACTTACTAATGTCGATTTTACAGTATTAAAAGTTTTACTTACAGCATTACTTACAGACGTTTTTATCTTATTTATAACTCCTCCTACACTAGAAATTACTGATTGTACTGCTCTTTTTGCACCTCTTGTTATCCCACCTACTACATTTTTTACTGAATTTACTGATTTGCTAATTGTATTACTTATTCCTCTTCCAATACCTCCTACTGTATTTTTAATACTATTTAATTTATTTCCAATTGAATTTGATATTCCATTTATACTTCTACTTATTCCACTTGATACTGATCTTACTGTATTTCTTACACTATTTGTCACTGAAGAAAATACATTTTTTGCCTGATTTATAACTTGTTGTGGAAAATTTCTTAATGTATTAACAGCATTTCTCGCACTTCTTGCGAAACTTCTTGCTCTTCTTAATGCTGAATTATATCCCCTTAGTGCAGCATCTTTTAATCTATCAAATGGCCTTTTTATATTATTCAGCCATTTTCTAACTCTACCTCTAACAACACGTGGAACCCATCCAGGTACCGAAACACCTGAAGATGTTCTACCACGATAAGTTGGAATTGAAAGACTAAATCTCTCATTTTCTAATTTCATTTTATCTATGTCTTTTGAATATAATTCTTTCGCTGCCTTTGCTACTAATAACCATTTTGTTCTATCAGATAAATTATATGGCAATCTCCCTAAATATTTTGATTCAAATACTTCTATTGCATCTCCGTCCTTATATCTGTCAATAAACAATTCTAATAATTTAGCTTTTATCATTAATAATATTTTTTTCTTCTTATTTTTATCAAAATTTAATTTATATCTTGATGTTGTATCATATTGCTCTGTCTTATTATAATCACGTTTTATCTTTTTTATTCTTACTTTCTTCCATACATCTTGTAATTCTTTCATACCTTCAATTTGTTTCTGTCTTACTAATTCTTTTTTTTGTAATTTAGGTATTAATTTTTTTTGTATTGATGATCTTAACTTTTTTTCATTCAATAAAAATCTTTCATAATTTTTCCTCTTTCTTATAATTTTTTTTCCACTATCTGAATTACTTTTTTTTGTACTCCCACTTCTTCTATTAGTAAAGTGAGATAAAGAATTAAAATCTGATATATTCATTTTATAAAATATATTAGATAAAATTAATTAATTCTATATTTTAATAATTGTTATATTATTTTTAGCTTACATATCTACTGATACATCACCGCTTCCTTCTACTTCAATATCCACACCTCCTAATGATAATGATAATCTACACTCACCTGCTCCAGGACATATTATATTTGTTAACATTACCTCTATTATATTCCACCCTATCATTAATCCAATTGTCATTATTGCATCCATTGCTGCTTTCTTTACTGGATAAGGTTTGCAATAATTTGTTTGTGATTTAGTATTATTTTTCATATTAGTTATTAAATATCCTGTTAAATTAAATACTGTATTGAAAAATAAGTAAAATCTTAATATACCTAATGTATTTAATTTTGTATTTAAATAAAGTATCCCTGCTGTAAATGCTACTGTTATTGCAGGCATCATTACTGCTCCTATTTTAGCCATTGAATTTGCTGATCTTAAAAGTTTACCTAGCTTGAATCCATCTCCTCCACATCTATCTCTATCCCTAAAATAAAACATTAATATGTAATATACATATAGTGATAATGCATATACTACTGCAAATAATGAACTGTTTACTGGAAATTTCATAGTTAAAAGCCATGGTATTATTCCTGATAAAATTGATAATATTATACCACTCTTATCCATTACCATTGGACCAGTACCTTTCTTTACTGCTCCTATCAAAAAATACCATCCACCTATTAGTGTAAATGGAAATATTGGTAAATAAAATAACCATGGCTTGTCATAAGATCCATTTAAAAATACATTTCTTACTATCAATTGACCTAATGGACCTAATACTGTTGCTAATGCAAATTGAGTTATCCCTGTTACTAACCATTTAATGAATTTTACTCCATTCGCAAATGGCCACCATAACTTCTTAACAACACTAAATAATATCTTTTTAATAAAATTCCAAATCTTACTGAAAAATTTCTTTACTTTACCAAATATTTTCTGAGACATTCTACCTATCCATTTAAATGCTTTCCATACACCATCTGATACTTTCTTCATTATTGATGATGCTTTTTTACCTATCTTTTTACCTATATCTTTTACTTTATTTCCTATTGATGATACTGATCTCTTTATTTTACCACCTACTTCCAGAAATTTCTTTTTTAATGAATTTGGTATCTTTTTAAACTTATTACCAACTCTCATTATTCCTGATTTCACAGAATTGACTGATCTTGATATTCCTGAACTTATTGAATTTATAGATGATGTTGCTTTTTGTTTTACTGAATTTACAGAACTTGTTAATCTATTTTTTATTCCATCTACACTTCTTGTTATACCTCTTTTTACATTATTTACTGACCTTCCTATACTACTCTTCGCTCTATTTATTGAACTTGTAATACTACTTTTTACTCTATTTATTGATGAAGAAACAGATCTTGTTATTCCTCTTACTGCCCTAGTTATTAATCTCTTTGGTGTACTTACCGCTCTATCTACATAACCTTTTATTCTATTTAAAAAATGTTCTTCAATTCTTCTTTTTTTACGTCTCATTAAATTTGTTCTACTTCTTTTTACTGAACCTGATCTTCTTGAAGTATTTAATGAAGAAACAGAATTTGTTGAAAAAGTTTCTGAATGTTTACTTCTATATCTTGTCATTATAAATCTATATATTAATTTAGAAAAATCTTATTACATTTTAGGAATAATGAATATATTTTATAATCATTATACTATTTTGGTTTTATAAAAATTATATCTCCTATTATATTTCCTTCCGATTTATTCTTACTGAATTTCTTATAATCTACATAAAATCCCATCTCTTTTAATAAATTTCTATAACTACTGAACGATGAATATTGTGTTGGATAATCTTTATTTTTATAAAAAAAACCCCACCCCATCTTTGTATATCTTAATATTTCTATTAATCTATTTGCTACTTTTTTTATTATCTTCTTTCCTTTTAACTCATTTACAAAAGATGGATATAAGTAATATATATAAACACCATGCTTATCCCATACCAAATTTACTTGATTCTTACCCTCTGTACCTAACATTATACTGTGAAATAAATCATACTCTGATGGAGGACTTAATTTATTCCATGTACCAAATGCATTCGGATGTGTGTGAAATAATATCTCATTACTATTATTCTCTCCTAAATTTATTGTATCACCATTTCCTGTTAACATCTCCTTTATTCTTATTAATGATTTCCTATTACTACCATCATCTACTAATTCTAATTTACCACCTACTTCTACTTTCTTACATGTATCTGTCTCTTTTTCTATTTTACAATATTTATCTCTTAAATCTTTGATCTCTTGTACCAAATTCCCTTTAACTAATATCTCTTCACCCCAATTACCATTATCTCTCCTATTTGGGTTTACTTCTAATAATTTAAAATATTCATTTTTTACCTTTTCTATTTTTTCATTACTATAATCTTGATTCATCTATATTATAAAAAAATATATTTTTATATTAACCTTGCTATTTTTCCACATTCTAATCTTCTCAATACTAAATCATTATCTAAATTATTTTCTACTAACTTTTTGAAAATATTATTATCCATTTTATAAACCATTCCTAACTCTTCCTCACTATATAAACTCCCTAAATTTCTTAATCTTATCTCTTTATTTAATCTCTCTCTACTAATCTTACCCTTCTTTAAATTCATTATTCCTATTACTAAACCATTATGATCTATTTTATTACCACCTATTATTATTGGTATACTCTTATTTACTTTCTTTACCCAAATATCTTCTAGTCTTCCTAACTTCATATTTGATAATATACTGTTTATTCTACCTATCTGACTCATTATTATATTTACATCCTTATCATCTGGATTCGTTTTTAACCAATTATATAAACTGCTATCATAACTTTCCCTTATTATTCCTATTTTATTATCTACTTTTATCACACTAAATATTTTTGAAAACACAATTAAATCTGACTTATTTATCTTATATCTACTATCTCTTATTTCCAAAAATAACCTCTTGTTAATCTTACTTAATATTAAATCTATTATCTTATTTTTCTTATTCCTCTTTATTATTTTTTTTATCTCCTCTCTATTCTTCTTTATATACTCTAATATATACTTATCCATTATTGATATATATCTATATAAGATATTTATCAATATCATTTATCTTAAATAATATTCTTCTATCCATTTATTATCTAAAATATCTTCTATTGATATTCTTTTATTATAATCTATCATTAACATTCCCTTTAATAAACTAAAACTATCTTTTTTTACTTTAAACGTTTTTATTAAATCATATATATCTAATTGTGTATAACCATTCTCGTAAGGTAACATATTACCTGATACTAATATTAAAATTATCTGACCAAAACTCCATACATCTGATTTACTATTAAATTCTAAATTGTATATCTCAGGTGCTATATATCCTTTTGTACCCATTGCATATTTTAATCTATTCTTATTATTCTCTTTATACTCTCTCATTGTACCAAAATCTGTTAATACAAAATCATGATTATTTAAATCTCTTACTAAATAATTCTCTGGCTTTATATCTAAATGAGCTATCTTATTCTGTCTCAAAAATAATAATGGTCTAATTAAATTTAATATCATCTTTCTTGTTATGTCCAAATCAAAATCATGATACTTTTTTATATAAGTAAATAAATCACCATCTTTATAATAATCTAAAACTAAATAATGATGTTTCTCATAAATAAATGAATCATGAAGCTTCATTAAACTAGAATGATTTAACTTACGTAAATATTTTAATTCTGTCCCAAATATTTTGTTCTCTTTTACACTCTTCTTTATTGCATAAATCCTATTATTTAATAAATTATTACCTATGTAAACACACCCAAATTTACCTTTCCCTAATACTTTCCCTAATCTGTAATTTAATACATTATTATCTATTAATTTATCATTTGATTCATCCCTATTTATATTTATCCTAAAACAACATGTCAACTTTCTTAACATCTTATATTATTCATACTATTTTTTTTATTCTTCTAATACAAATAATCCTAATCTTCTTCTTATCATTTTTCTACTATTATTATTATACCTACTTGGAAACTCCTTTATTTTATTTTCACTTACTAATTTCTTCATATCTATACCATATCCATTTATTAAATCTTTTCTTATCTTATCTAAATCATTATATAATTCTTTTACATCTTCCTTACTTAATATTCCTTTACCTAATCTATTATTTACATCATTGTGTAAATCTATAAAAAAATCTATTAAATTTTCTTTACTACTTACTATTTTATTTCTATCTTTTTTTTCTAAAAATTTTCTAAAATGAATTCTACAATTTGGACAACTTAATCCTTCATTTTCCATATTCTTTAATAATTTTTTTACACTCTTTTTATTTTCTTCTGATGGATTTAATGGATAAATAAAAGATAAATAATGTAAATACTTCCAGTAATTTCGCCAAAATTCATTATTTAATAAAATTGTTTTCTTTTTTATATCACTTTCTCTTTCTCTAAAATTCTCTTTGTTATAAATATCAAACACTACATCGCTTTTACTTAGTTCAATTATACTAAAATATAACCATTCTAATCTTTTTAATAAACCTCCTCTTATTTCTTTTATATTATTTGAATAAATATTTATTTCCATATCTTCATAATTATTATTTATTTTATTACGCAAGTTATGTCCTAATTTATATGTACCAATTAATTTATAGTCTAATTTTATTATACCTCTATTTCCTTTTTGCTTTATTTTTTCAACACCATACTTAAATGTTATATTTCTTTCTAACCAATAAAAAATTATTTCACCAGAATATTTATTTATATCTATATTTTCTATTACAAACTCCATATATATTTATTTTTAAAAAATTTTAATAAATAAATTGTTACAGAAAAGAGTGCCTTACTTCTGAATAAAAGTTTAG
>Ga0163109_10004247_pt1 | contig 10893 bp, 14 predicted proteins | sample CRUFie1St13metaG_FD_108704 | JGI IMG/M metagenome (GOLD analysis project Ga0163109, IMG submission 108704) | Marine microbial communities from the Costa Rica Dome - CRUD Field 142mm St13 metaG | ecosystem: Environmental > Aquatic > Marine > Oceanic > Photic zone | place: Costa Rica: the Eastern... | reverse complement strand
GAACTTGGAAAAAAAATTCTTGCGCGTTCCAAAGAAGGAAGATATTTAAGGCCAAGAACTATAAGGCAAAAAGAATATGTTGAATCAATTGAAAACTTTGATCTTACATTTGCAATTGGTCCAGCTGGAACTGGTAAGACATTTTTGGCAACTGTTTGCGCAGCAAGATTATTGAATGAGAAAAAAATTGAAAAAATTGTTCTAACTAGACCTGCCGTAGAAGCTGGCGAAAATTTGGGATTCCTGCCTGGAGATTTGCAACAAAAAGTAGATCCATACTTAAGACCTCTTTTTGATTCTTTACATAGTATTTTTGGCTTTGATAGAACAAATTCTTTAATTGATAAAGGAATTATTGAAGTCGCACCTTTGGCATTTATGAGAGGCAGAACTTTAGATAACTCTTTGGTAATTCTAGATGAAGCACAAAACACAACTTGCTCTCAAATGAGAATGTTTTTAACCAGATTAGGTGAGAGATCAAAAATGGTTGTAAACGGAGATATTACCCAAATTGATTTAAAAAAAGATCAGGAGAGTGGCCTCATCGAAGCATCAAGAGTTTTTTCTGAAACTGAAGGAATCAAATTTTGTTATCTAACTGTTGAAGATGTAGTGCGTCATCCTTTGGTTCAGAAAATTATTGAAGCATATAAATAACTTTATAACTCTGGAGATCCGTACCCTGAAATTTTAAAAATCAAGTAGAATAAGGAAAAGTTAAATAAAAAAATGCCAGCAAGTAGTAATTTCAATCAAGCTATTCGTGAAGCACAAACTAGTTCAATTGTAGGACCTAATGTTGTTCAAAAAGCTCTGCCTTACGTTGGTGGAGGTATGGTACTAACTTCTTTAGGTGTTTTAGCAGGTGTCTCATTAATAGCAACAAATCCTGGGCTTTTCCAGCCACTTTCGATCGTTGCTTTAATTGCAGAATTGGTTTTGTTTTTTATAGCTACAAGCGCTGCAAATAATGCAAATAATGCAAAAGCCCTCCCTCTACTAACAGGATTCAGCTTGTTAACTGGATTCACTTTGAGTGGAATAGTTGCGTTAGCAATAGGAACAATTGGTATAGGTTCGGTCGGAACAGCTGCTTTGGCTACAGGTATTACTTTCGTTATTGCTTCTTACACTGGTCAAAGAATGAGTGATAGTGTTGGTCAAGCACTTAGTGGGGTTGTAGGTCTTGGTTTAATAGGACTGCTTATAGCTATGTTCGTCCAATTAATAGGAGGATTCTTTGCTCCAGGAGTTTTTGGAGGTTCAGGACTTGAATTGATAATTGCAGGATTTGGAACTGTCTTATTTGTTGCAATGTCTTTTGTAGATTTCTATACAATGCCAAGAAGATATACTGATGAACAATACTTAGCAGGAGCTTTAGGGATGTATCTAACTTATATTAATCTTTTCGTTTTTATACTTAGATTAATGATTGCTCTTCAAGGCGGTGGAAGAAGAGAATAAGTTAATTATTTAGATTTTCTATTGAAAGCGTGGAATTTTTTCTACGCTTTTTTATTGGGCGATATCAATAATTTGTTTTTTAATAAATTCCTTTTGCTCTGAATCATATTTTTTTGAATTATCAAAACTATTTCCCATATTATCCAGGTCCTTAAGCATTTGATTAATATTTTTTGTAACTAACTTTGTTTTTAGCAGTCTCAAAATAGCTTTACATCTTTCTGAAATATTCCCTGAATCTATCTCATATTCATTATTATTTTCTCTTCGGTGAATAATAATTTGAGCCGAACTCATTATTAAATTTTTTACTACTATTTCTACTACGGGATCACCACCTTCGTTAAGTTTGAACATTAATGAAAAAGGAAGTTTATCTAACAAAAAACAATCTTTATCTGATAAGGCGTACGCAAAAAATCCTCTAAGTCCATTTTTTGTTTTTATTAGCTCTGCAATTCTATCGGCTAAAACCTCTTCGCTTAGCAAACCTTCTCCCCATTCTTTACACCATTTTGCTGATATATTTATTGCTTGAGTAAAAGAAGCTTCTTTTAAGTTTATGGTTTTTTTTTTCATTTTTGATCAGAATTTTAGTATTGATGCATTAAAAGTCTTTGACAAATTATAGATCTGGTTTTGTAACTTTACTGGGAAGACCAAACGTAGGTAAATCTACTTTAATAAATAAGCTGATTGGAGAAAAAATCACAATTACTTCTCCTATAGCGCAAACTACTAGAAATAAATTAAAAGGAATACTTACTACAAACAATGGGCAAATAATTTTTGTTGATACACCAGGTGTTCATAAACCTCATCATCGTCTTGGAGAAATATTAGTAAAAAACGCAAAATCGGCAATTAATGGAGTTGATATGGTAGTTTTTGTTATTGATTCAAGTAAAGCACCTGGTAGAGGTGATGAATATATAATGAGCTTTTTAATGGCGAATAAAACTGAGTTTATTGTGGCATTAAATAAGTGGGATTTAGTAAACAATGAATTCAAGAATTTACGATTGGAGCAATATAGGAAATTTTTTGGTACGGATAAAAATTTTCAAATATTAAGTGCTTCAGAAGGAGAAGGATGTTCTGAATTGGTTGATAAGGTGCTTAACTCTCTTCCAGAGGGACCAAAATTATATGATGATGGTACGATATGCGATCAACCACTAGAGACTTTATTGTCAGATTTAGTAAGAGAGCAAGTATTAAAAAATACTAGGGAAGAAGTACCTCATAGCGTTGCAGTGAAAATTGAAAAAATAGAAGAGATGAAGAGAAAAAATGGAATAACATTTACAGCTATTTTGGCTACTATTATCGTTGAAAGAACGAGTCAAAAAGGTATTCTAATTGGAAAAAAAGGATCAATGTTAAAAGTTATAGGCCAATCTGCGAGATCAAATATGACAAAATTAATTGACGGCCCTGTTCACTTGGAGTTATTCGTAAAAGTTGTTCCAAGTTGGAGAAAAAAAGAATCAAGGTTAATTGAATTTGGTTATGAGGAACATTTATAGATGAGTAATTTTAGTTTTGAAATAATTACGTTATTTCCTAAAGCTTTTGAAATAATAAATAATTTAGGGGTTGTAACAAGAGCACTAGATAAGGATTTGATTGATGTTAATTTACAAGATTTAAGAGATTATGGAGAAGGTTCTTATAAACAAGTAGATGATAAGCCATATGGAGGGGGAGCAGGAATGGTTTTGAAACCTGAACCAATATATAAAGCTCATAATGCTATAAAAAAACTCAAAACAAGTAAAACATTGTTAATGACTCCGCAAGGAAAAGTTTTGAGACAGGAGGATTTTATAAGATGGTCTTCACTTGATCAATTAATAATTATTTGTGGACAGTATGAGGGCTTTGACGAAAGGGTAAGAAATATAGCTGATGAAGAAGTTTCCTTAGGTGACTATGTGCTGTCTGGAGGAGAAATACCTGCTATTACGATAATAAATGGAGTAACAAGATTATTACCTGGAACTTTGGGTGCTCCTGAATCCCTATTAGAAGAGAGTCATCAGAATGTTTTACTCGAATATCCTCAATATACAAGACCAGAGAATTTTAATAATATGAAAGTACCAGAGATATTGCTGAGTGGTAATCATAAAGATATAAAAAATTGGAGGCAAATACAAAGTTTAAAAAAAACATTAAAGAAGTATAGTCTTTTAAATAAAAATATTAATAAGGAAAATAAATTACTCAAAAATATTATTGCTGATTATTTAAAAAACGACATGCCTAATATCTTTGATTTAAATCTCGATATAGATAAAAATTTTGGGAGTGAATGAATGTTTTCTTTTTTAATAAAGTTTATCTTACTCATTTTAAATTTATTTTTGTTGGACAAAAGTATTAATTTTTTTATTTTAAAATTTAATAAGCAATTTTTAGACAAACCAGACTCTAGAAGCATGCATGATAAGCCAACAATTACTGGTACTGGAATACTGATCCTTTTAAGTTGTATTTTCTGTTATGGTAGTTTATTTTTATTGTCACCAATATTCTCCATAAAAGAAAATCTTTTAAAAGTAATTATTATTTCTGCTCCACTTTCCATATTAGGATTTTGTGATGACTATAAAAGTATTAAAAAGAGTTTAAGATATTTTATTCAACTTTTAACAGGGATATTTTTATTAGCAAATTCAAATTTATTTAATTTTAATATGTCTGAAATTTCTAATATTTTTTTATTCTTACTAATAATATTTGGTTTGTTTTTAATTACAGGATTAATAAACATTATCAACTTTATGGACGGCATTGATGGATTAGTAATTGGGATATTTGCATTGATATTTGCAGCTTTAACCTTAAAAGTTAATATAAATTATATTTATGTAGCATCAATATTAATACTTTTTCTAAAGTGGAATTGGAATCCAGCTAAGGTTTTTATCGGAGATGCCGGCAGCACATTTCTAGGTGCTATTTATGCTGGAGCAATATTAAATACAACAAATTTTTTCGAGTCTTTATCTATATTTATTATGTGTATGCCTTTAATCTTTGATACAGTATTTTGCTTAGTATGGCGTTTACTCAATGGATATAATATTTTTAAGCCACATAAGATGCATCTTTATCAAAGATTAGTTCAAGGCGGTCTTTCTCACGATCAAGTCTCATTTATATACATTTGCTCCGTAGGGTTTATAACTTTGTTTTATTTAATAGGAAACATATTTCTAGAGTTTTTTGCAATTATTATTGTTCTTATGCTGGGAATTTATTTACATTTTAATTTAGCTTCGCAGTTATCAGAGAAAAATTTTTAACTCATAATTTGTTAAGTGAAAATTTAAAAATAATTTTGATTTCTTCAGATTAAAAAAGGAGGAAAAATTTTAAATTATGAAAGGAACTAATTTACAAACTTTTATTTGTAATAAATGCGATAATTACACCATCTATTAGTGAAAAATCTATTTTAATTGTAATGTTCGAATTACTTATGATTTAAAAACTAAGTTTCTTAAAAGATCAAGAGTGCAAGCTTAAAAAATAGAGATAATTTTTAATTTTTAATAATGTAAATGCTTTAAAAGTTTAAAGGGTTTAACAAAGATGAAATAGATAATGCACTTGATGCAATTGAAAATGTTAACTAAATTCTATTAACTTGAAAAATGAAATAAATTAAAGAAAAGTGAATGTATGGTCTTATTATTTAAAAATAGATTGATATTAAATTTACTATGACGAATGTCAAGCATACATCTAATACCAATTGGTTTAGTTCAAGTACATCAAGACATTCAATATCTCTTGACAATCCAAAGAGACTTCTTCCATTTAAATGGATTTTTTATATACCATTATGGTTTTTATTGAACTTTATAAATAATAATATCCCCCCTAAAAAACCATATTTACATAAATCTAAGTACATAAGGTATTTTACTCCAGAAATTAATATGGCTGACTGGAAGTATATAAAATCTCTCTGTGCATCTCCGAGTAGAGTATGGTGCAATTTATTTTGGAAAAAACTCAAATGGGACCTAATCAAATCAGAAGTTGGGGAACTTAGTATTTTTGATACTGGATGTGGTGAAGGCCTCTATGCTTTGATGCTAAATGATTTTGCCAGAGGAATTAAGTCCTATCATGGAATTGATTTTTATAAGAGGGAAAAATGGGATGAACTTATGAAAGAAAATTCATTTATAAAACTTAAACAAGACTCATCCTCGAATATTAAAAATAATATTCCTCAAAACACTAATTTATTTATGTCCCAATCTGCAATTGAACATTTTAATTTCGACTTAAAATATTTTAATCAGTTAAAGTGTTTTATAAATAATTCAAACAAAAATATTATTCAAATTCATTTATTCCCCTCCCCTGCATGCTTATGGTTATATTTGTATCATGGAGTTAGGCAATATAATTTAAACTCAATACTAAAAATAATTAATATATTTAGCACAACAAAATCTTACTTTAGGATATATCCCTTAGGAGGCAAATCTTCAAACAATTTGCATTTCAATTTTATTACCAAACCTCACTTTTTCTTGAGAAAAGATTTCAAATTGAACACTAATGTTTATCAGGAATATTTAAAGAAATCTATATTAAATGATCTTAAACTGAAAGATTTTACTGATCCAAGTTTTTACGCTCTAATTATTCATTCAAATTATAAAAATCAAATTTTTTGATTTATTAATCTATCCATAGTCATTGCAAAATTTGTCAATATTAAAAAATCTGCAACTCTTGAAATTTCTCTAAAACCCTAAGATAAAAGCGCTCAAGAATTTTCCGAGATCAGCTATCATTTTGAGGAACTCTTTCAATAAAAAAATCAATATGTTTTTCTAGAATTAATACCTTTAAGGAAATAATGCAGGGAAAATACAACAATTCAAAGTAATTTTTTTTTGGTGTGATCAATTGGTAAAATTATGATAAGGAGGTAAATAGTATTACTAAATCAAAAATAAAATATTTATATGGAATTAATCATAAATCAAAAGTGCTCCAATGATACTTGTAATATCCAGTTATGAATGAATCTTCTCTAGAAATACGTATTGGCAATGGTTATGACATACATAGACTTTCTTTAGGAAGAGATTTAATAATAGGAGGGATCAAATTAAAACATCCAGAAAATCTTGGTCTGTTTGGTCATAGTGATGCAGATGTGTTGACGCACTCAATCATGGATGCCTTGCTTGGAGCACTTTCTTTAGGAGATATTGGAAAATTCTTCCCACCAGATGATCCTCAATGGAAAAATGCAAACAGTCTAGAGTTGTTAGACGAAATTGTTAATTTAATTAGAGGTAAAGGTTGGGAAATCATAAATATTGATTCTGTTGTTGTAGCAGAAAGACCCAAGCTTAAATTACATATTTTAAAAATGAAAGAAAAATTGTCCGATATAATGCAAATAGATAAGGATCGTATTGGTATAAAAGCAACAACGAATGAAAAACTTGGTCCAGAAGGTAGAGAAGAAGGAATAAGTTGCCATTCTGTAGCTCTTTTATGTAGAAGCAAATGAAATTAGCAAATAGAATTTTATCTTTACTTAAGATGTTTATTTATGTATCTTTAAGTTTTCTTTTAGTATTTTTTATAAATACAAATAAATCTATCTATTCTTTGGAAATGCTTAATAATCTTAATTCAGAAATAGTCGAAGAGTTAAGAATCAATGTTCCCAGTAAATATAAAAAGGGATGGCTTAAAGCTGAAAAAGAGGTTTGGGATACATGGTTAAAAACTAAGGATGGTTTCTTGGGGAGACAAATTTTTTGGGACCAGAAAAAATCTCAAGGGTTATTGCTAGTAACTTGGGAAAGTAAACAAAAATGGAAAATGATATCTGAAGATGAAGTTTTAAAAATTCAGAAACAATTTGAGGAAAAAGTTAAAGAATATCTTGATATAAGTAATAATCCTTTTGATTTAATATATGAAGGGGAATTATATAAAGAGTAATGGTTTTAGATATAAGATTTGATTTTGAGAGATTAAATCGTCTTGGTTTTATTGAAGCTATATGGGGCGAGCATAAAACCATAGAGCAATTAGAAAGGATTTCAAAAGAGGTTTTAAAAAAAAATGAATTAGTTTTTATTACTCGTATCAACGAAGAGAAAGCTAAAAATCTATTAAATCTTTATCCTCAAGGTAAGTTTCATAAAGAAGCTAATTGTCTAGTAATTGGAAAAAATAAAAATAAACTTTCTACAAATAAAAAAGTTGCAATAATTTCAGGAGGTTCAAGTGATTTGGCTGTAACACTGGAAGCTCAATTAGCTCTTGAAATTTATGGAGTGGATTGTAAATCTTTTATAGATGTTGGAGTTGCAGGACTTCATCGATTAATCAGTGAGTTAGAAGAAATTAATAAATATGATGTATTAATAGTTTGTGCTGGAATGGAAGGAGCTTTAGCAACTGTTGTGGGAGGATTGCTGGCGCAACCGATAATCGCAGTACCTGTCTCAGTAGGCTATGGGGTTAGCAAGAATGGTGAAACTGCTCTAAAAAGCATGTTGTCAAGTTGCTCTCCTGGTATTGCAGTTATGAATATAGATAATGGTTATGGTGCCGCAATGGGTGCTCTGAGAATTATTAAAACTATTTCTAATTAAGTAGTTTATTTTTTTTCTATTTCTAATAAGTTTTCTATCCATAAATTGAGTTGTTTAGAAAGAATTCCTTCTTCTCGCATTTTCATGGCTTTTATAACTACCGACGAATTAACCCATTCTGGGAATCTTTTTGGCATTTACTCATAATATTCAGTAATTATAATTTGGTACAAATTTTCATAAAAACAAGATCTTAGTAACAAATTTAATCTTTTACGTTCGATTTTGTACCTAATCTAGACAATTCAGAAGAGGTCTGTTCCGATTCTACATTTTTTAATCTTTCTATTAACTCAGATAAATCTTTGTGAGCTAATTCTCCATTTTGCTCCCATTTTAAGGAACTCGAATTATTATCTATTTTTTCATTCATTATTTTATCTAAATAATAAAAATATATAACGAAAACAAAAAAAATTTGGTTATTATTTCAAACCTAAACTTAAAAAAATATGAAGATTTTAAAATACTAAATATTTTGTCTATCAACCACCCCCTACTATTGAGACAATCTCCAAATTGTCTCCATCTTTAAGTTTAACTTTTTCCCATTTCATTGAATTTATAATTAATTTATTTAATTCCACAACAATTGTGTTAGGTTTATAGCCCATGGAATTTAAAGCTGTAGAAAGAAAAGCGTTTTCTTGATCAAGATCTATTTTTTTTTCTTTTCCATTTACGTTAATTTTCATGAGACAACTCCTTTAAAATCATAATAGCGTCTTCTTTCGCATCTTCAGAATTCATCAACTGTGAAACTAAGGCAAATTTCTTAAAACCAAAGTTTTTTAAATATGAAATATTATTTGTTTTAACTCCACCAATTGCAAACCAAGGAATATCTAAATTTTTTGTTAATTGTTTTATCTTATCAATACCTAAAGGTCTTTTGTTTTTTTTTGTAGAAGTTTCAAAAACTGGACCTATTCCTATGTAATCACAACCATTTTCAAGAGCTTTAAGAATATCAATTTCATTATTAGCGCTTATTCCAATTATTTTTGAATAACCTAATAAATTTCTGGCGGTTTTTAAGTCTAAGTCATCCTGTCCAAGATGAATACCATCTGCATTTGAAGCTAAAGCGATATCAACTCTATCGTTAACGATGAATAAAGAATTATATCTTTTACAAAGATTGCTAATCTTAATTGCCTCTTTGAGATGATCTTTATCAGTTCCCTTTTTAAATCTATGTTGGATAATTTTCACTCCTGCAATTAATAAATCTTCAATTATTACTAATAAGTTTTCTTTTTGATCTGTGATGACGTATAAATCATTTGTTTTGAGTATGTCCTCTGACTTCTTACGTTTGCATAGACTTAATAAGTCAATTTCTAGAGTATAAATTTCATACCTTATTTTCGAAGCAATTTTTGAAAGTTCATGATTATGGAGTCTAGAGAATTCTTCTATAACTCTTAAAGCTTCTTGAACTCTCCCTGCATTAGAACTTATGATTTGCTCAGTAGTTTTCCTATTGATTTGCTCTTTATGAGTCAATCCTTTACATTTGTCCTCAACGTAATTTCGTGATTGTTTATAAATTACTAAATGGTTTTTCCCTAAAAGTTGTCTATAGTTTTTTATTCTTTCTACATAATTTTCGTCCCCTAGACCAAATCTTGCCCAGTCCTCTATTACTCTTAGTCCTTCTCTAGCTCTATCTAAATTGGCATCAATTATTTGAAATATTCGTGAATCTTCAGCATCTGTAGGATTAAAATTCTGCATTTGTAATTAATTTTTTTTGGTTTTAAAAATTCTTAGAGCATAATCTCTATCTTTTTCAATTTGATTAGAGAGTTGATCTATATTCTCAAACTGGATTTGTGATCTAAGCTTTTCGACTGGTTCTACTGATAAATTTAAACCATAAAGATTGATATCTTTATTGATTAGATGAACTTCAACTGCAGATGGTAATAAAGGATTTATTGTTGGTTGAGAGCCAAGATTCATAACAGACGCAATTTTTTGGTTCGAATTTTCTATGGTTGTCCACGCTGCGTAAACTCCCTTCCCAGGTAAAAACTTTCTACCATCTATTTCAAGGTTTGCAGTGGGCCATCCTATACTTTTCCCAATACCTTTCCCTTTAACAACTTTTCCATTAAAACTATAAGGTCTTTTAAGCATTTTGAAAGCATTTTTAAGATCACTATTCTGTAATAAATATCTTATTCTGCTACTGCTGATTCTACCTTCTTGGTCTTCTAGAATTGGAGTAATTTTTAGTTTTATATCCGTATCTTTGATTGTATCTTTTATGGTATTAATATCTCCACTTCTTCTGAAACCAAATTTAAAATTAGCACCAACAGAAATATTTTTAGCTTGTAATTGATTTATTAAAATGTCTCTTATGAACTTTTCTGCACTTAAATTAGATAGTTTCTTATCAAAAGGAATCAAAACTAATTGTTCAATACCGAGATCTTCAAGAATAGGTAGTTTTTCCTCAGGCAGATCAAGTCTAAGACGAGTTTCTTTGTAAAGAACTTCTCTAGGATGAGGCCAGAAGCTCGCAATTGTTGGGGTGTAATGATTTTCTTCAACAACACTTTCTATTAATTTTCTGTGACCAGCATGTAGGCCATCAAAACTGCCTATAGCTATTGAGGTAGGATTATTTACTTCAGATGGCGATATTAAAGAGATCAAAAGATTACGTGCAATTTTATGATTTTGATGGCAAATTTGAATAGATTATAGTTTATTCAATCAAATGAATGTCTGATAGAGTTGATTTTCAGTCCCT
>Ga0163109_10004246_pt1 | contig 10895 bp, 7 predicted proteins | sample CRUFie1St13metaG_FD_108704 | JGI IMG/M metagenome (GOLD analysis project Ga0163109, IMG submission 108704) | Marine microbial communities from the Costa Rica Dome - CRUD Field 142mm St13 metaG | ecosystem: Environmental > Aquatic > Marine > Oceanic > Photic zone | place: Costa Rica: the Eastern... | reverse complement strand
GTTTTTGACGTCCAACGAAAAGCGCGTAAAGTGGCAGACCCTTTGGGCATTCGCTGCGAGCATTATGATGTTCACCTTAGTTTATGGATATTTTGATGGGGATGTCTCCTACGGACGTTTGGAAAAGTATACACTACCCGATACTTACAGTTGGTACTTTATGATTCCCCCTATGGCGCTTATGCTTTTAACGCGTCTTGGAATTCCTGTGAGTACTACGTTTATCATACTTACCCTTTTTGCTTTAGATAAAATCCCAGCGGATTTCACGGATATGCTTGGGCAAATCGTGGATACCGATACCAAGTTAGGGGGGATGATTATGAAGTCTTTGTTTGGGTATCTCCTTGCCTTTGGTGTGGGTATTGTGGTCTATCTGCTGATAAGTAATTACACGGAAAGGCGGTTCAGGGAACATCAGCTCGAAGAAAACTCCACCTCGCATAAGGTTTGGATTGTTTTGCAATGGATTGTAACCGGTCTTCTTTGGTATACATGGTTGATACAAGATCTTGCGAATATCTATGTCTATTTAGGCAAGGGGCGAAATGATCTATCCCTTCCACTCTTTGCGTTGAGTTGTGCTGTATTGTTAGCGCTTTTGGCCTACATCTTCCAGCAGCGTGGAGGAAGAGTGCAAGATGTCGTCCGAAGTAAGACGAATACGGAGGATATTCGCTCGGCAACCTTTATCGCCTTGACCTATTCTTTTTTGCTGTATTATTTCAAGGAACTCAATAAAATTCCGATGTCAACGACTTGGGTCTTTATGGGATTATTGGCAGGGCGTGAAATTGCTATGAGAATCTGGCATGAACGCAAGCGCATGGGTGAAACGCTCATCATGATACTTCAAGACCTCAGAAAAGTGTTTATAGGACTTGTGGTCTCAATCTTTGTGGTCTTTATCATTAAGGTGGTTAAGGAACAAGGTCAGGAATCTCCATGGATTGAGGGGCTTGCCTTTGCTGGATTTCTCGCCATGGTTGCCTTTTTTGTATACAGTGAGTTCTTCCAGAAAAAGAAGGAGCACTAATTCGTTATCCTTTTGCTCGTCATCAGGGACAAACTCCCTCTGAGTAATCCGACACATTGGAACAACTTGCCATACAGGCATTGCTGTAGGTTATCCCATTGCATCCACATACTGGTTCATATTCCATCGTACATAAACAGTCCGCTTGCGGTTGGCTTAAGGCTTCTGAACAAGGTAGATCGTTCTTATTATCCTGTTCACAGGTACTTGCCGTAAGGCAACAGAGGATAACGACATTTAATAAAAAGAATTGTAAGGAGCGATACATAAGACAAATCTATGCAAAACGAAGGGCACGAACGGGTTGAATCCTATTGATTAGGCTTAGTGGTAAGAAGAGGACTAAGGTAGACCACACAATAGAAAAGCAATTGATGATGACAATCCATACCATGTCGATAGATAGGGGAGCCTTTGATACGTAGTATGCCTTTTCAGGAAGGGTTATCCAACCCCATTCTATCTGCGTATAGGCCAATCCAAGCCCGATTGCGTTGCCTAATACAATACCCAAACCAACTATAAACAAACCCTTCCAAAGAAAAATCCTTCTAGTCATGCTCTTGGTACTTCCAAGTGCTTTCAACAAACCAATCATTTTGGTACGGTCTAGAATAAGACATAGCATGGCTGTAATCATGTTAACAGCAGCTACGATCAGCATAAGCAGAAGAATGACAATCTCGTTGGTATTCATCATACTCAACCAGTTAAACATGCTTGGCTTGATGTCTTTCATCGTTTGAAGCGTTAGACTTGGGGGTACATGGACATCAATCGCAGCATAGGCAGTGCTCAATTCATCGACTTCTGCACTACCCAATAGCGTGTTGAGATAGGCGAGGTACTTGGGCTGTAGAATGGCCTGTGGATCAAGAAAAATCTCATATCCACTCACTTGTTCATCAGACCATTCAAGAAAGGATCGTGATAAATTGCTTGTACACAAAGCAAACTTTTCATCGATCTCATAGAGTCCTGTATTATATATGCCGATAATCGACAAGTTTCGATACCGCACAAGACCCTTGCTTGAAGAAAATCGAAACCTTAGCGTATCACCAAGTGATGCATTAAGGCGTTCACAGCTGATTTTAGAGAGCAGGATGCCATCTTTCCATACACTATCAGTTAACGGAGGGACATCGCCTTCTATGATGTATTCTTTGATGGTTTGCAAAGCATCTTCTTGGTCAACACCTCTTAGGGCTATGCCATCTTCAAATTCCTCATGACTGAGGATTCCTGCGCTGTAGACCACAGGGAATACAGCCTCAACATCCTTTGCCTCTGCAATACGCGCCATCATAGCATGGTCTTGATCCATCGGAGAGGATTCGGTAAGATTTCGGGCAGCGAGTTCTGTAATATGCAAATGACCAAAAAATCCAAAAGCTTTATGAGCAATCTCTTGCTGAAATCCACTAACGAGGGAAGTCGCGATAAGCATGATTGCGGTACTAATAGCAATGGCAAGAATGGCAAGTCGGGCGATAAATGCAGAAAATCCGCGTTTATTTTGAAGAAGTAATCGTTTCGCTATGAATCTAGAATATCCCAAAAAATCAGCCTATTATTGTATAAAGGTACATTGCATGGTGCGGTTTTTACTTGCTTTTTTCTGTGTGGCTTCCTTGGTCAATGATTGTATCGGCCAGATCGTGGTGGGAGCGGATAATGAGCGGGCGTACATGACGCGTTTACAATCCAAGCGAATCGCCCTTGTAGTCAATCAAACCTCTCGGAAAGGGAATCAACATTTAGTGGATGCCCTTTGGGAAGAGGGCCTTGATATTGGGGCCATTTTTGCGCCTGAGCACGGTTTTCGGGGTGATGCGGATGCTGGGGAGCGAGTGGCAGATGCTTCCATTAATAAGATTCCAGTGTATTCGCTCTATGGTTCTTCCAAAAAGCCAAGTGCTGAGCAGCTAGAGGGAATTGATGTTGTAGTCTTTGATATTCAAGATGTAGGCGTACGCTTCTATACCTATATATCAACGATGACCTATGTGATGGAAGCATGTGCTGAACTCGATATACCTGTCATCGTATTCGACCGCCCTAATCCGTTTGCTGATGTGGTCGATGGACCTACGCTTGACCCAGACTTTTCTTCGTTTGTAGGTCTTCATGAAGTTCCCGTAATCTATGGGATGACGATTGGAGAATATGCGCTTATGGTTAAGGGCGAAGGTTGGATTAAGGATGCATTGTCCTTGGATTTACGAATTGTGCCTTTACAGAATTATCGAAGGGATAAAACCTATTCATTTCCTGTTAAGCCTTCGCCAAACTTGCCCAATATGCATTCCATTGCATGGTATCCAAGTCTGTGCTTTTTTGAAGGAACTGTCGTGAGTGTTGGTCGCGGAACGGACTTTCCTTTTCAAGCCTATGGTCATCCTTCGTTAAGCTATGGGAGTTTTTCCTTTACGCCTAAACCCAATGGCGGATCGAGTAGGCCAAAGCTCAATGGGCAATCCTGTCGAGGCAAAGACTTCCGTAGCGTCGACCCTCCGAAGGGTTTGGATTTATCTTATCTGCATAAGGCCTATCACGATCTCAATGGAGATTTTTTTCTTTCGAATAATTTCATCGACCTCTTATACGGATCAGATGCTTTAAGAACCTACCTAAAACAGGGAAAAACGGTTGACCAAATCCGGGCTACCTGGCAAGAGGATCTCGAGGTGTTTAAATCGATTCGGGCGAAATATCTTCTCTATTAAAGTGCCTCTTGTATAGCCTCTTCTAGACTGAGTTGAGGGTTGTTGGAATTCCAAATCATTAATCCATTGCGTCCGATTAAAAAGGATGTGGGAATGCCTTGAATGTTGTACATGTTGACAATTTCCGTATTCCATCCATTAAGATCACTGCAATGACCTTCCCAGTGTAGATTATCATCTTTTATGGCTTGAATCCATCGTGATCGGACATTGTCCAGGGAAACACTGAGAATATCAAAGCCCTGCCTGCTATACTTTTTATGCAGTCGCACAAGATTTGGATTTTCCTTTCGGCAAGGGGCGCACCAGGATGCCCAAAAATCAATGAGTACAACCTTTCCTGAATAATCGCTGATGGAAATCGGTTGCCCAGCAGTATCCGGCATTGCGATGTCATAGGGAACATTGAGATAGGCCATTAATGCCCCTTCGTAATCGATATTGTTCAAGCGATTCATGATGGATTGAATGTCTTTAGCATTCGCTTCATCCATGCGATCGAAGAGGGCCATAAAAACATCGAGATACACATTGTCTGGTTTGGCGGCGTGGGCTGCTCGAGCGGCTTCTATAATGATGGGATAGCTGCCGTAAAAGTCGTCCATGTCCTGAGCGGCCGATACCTGCTGTATGGTCATTACAAGATCATAATAGTCTAGTGTTGGGCCCTCGTTAGCTAATTCTAATTCTTTGCCGTCCCCTTGGCGGAACTGAACCGTCGTGCTATCCGTAACCAAGGCTTCATAACGCCCTAAATCAGGATGCTCTATAAGGTAAAATCCTGTGGGGGATTGATTGATCGGGCGCAGGTAGTTTGATGTGGCTGGTGAAAAGGAAAAGCTATCGATTGTAATCAATGCATTGTTTTGACCACCATAGATTGGTAAAGGGTTGTATTGAATGCGAAAGGTGCTACCCGAACTGAGGAGTTCAGGTTTGTCAATAATTATTTCGATAAAAGCCTCCTGAGGAATATCTCCACGTAACGTATAGTATTGATGGGCATCTTTAATGCGCAGACTGCCATTGAAATCCTCGCTTCGTGCTGAGGAATCTGAATGGCCTTCAGGGTTTGTTTCTCCTTTGAGTTTACCATTAGTGCAAGCTCCGAAAACTAGAACAAGAAGGGCCAGGAGACTTATAATTGAATTAGCTAAGTTTTTCACGCAGTAGAATTGATGTTTGCTTGGGATCTGCCTTTCCACCGCTCTTTTTCATGATTTGCCCCATAAACATTCCTAAAAGCCCTGTCTTCCCCTGTTTGTAGGCTTCTACTTTATCGGGGTGCTCAGAGAGGACTTCGTCAATAAGGGCTTCGAGATAGTTTTCGTCATTATTTTGAATAATACCTAAGGCTTTTGCTGCCTCTGCGGCCACCTCTTGAGGATGCTCTTGCAAGTGAGGGATTAGCTTTTGACTTGCGGAGGAAAAACTAATTGAATTATTGGCTAATAGATCGATCACCTCTAACAATACAGAAGCCGATAATGGATAGGATTCAATGGGCTGTCCCATTTCATTCATCCAGGATCGAACGGGTCCAATCAAAAGATTCACCGCTTTTTTTGCATTGGGTGATTGTTCCAAAATACCATTGGCAAAGTGTGCAAAGTCTCGGTCCTCTGTAAGGAGCTGAGCATCATACATCGAAAGACCATAGGTGTCCATTAGTCTTGGAATACTCTCTCTTGGGAGTTCGGGCATGGCTTCCTTGATGGCCTCAATATCCTCTTCGCTTACATAAATAGGAATTAGGTCAGGCTCCGGAAAGTATCGATAATCCATGCTGTCCTCTTTGCTTCTCAGGGCAAAGGTTGAATGGTCGGTCGCATTGAAACTCCGCGTTTCTTGGGCAATGATATTTCCTGCCTCAATCTCATCGATTTGGCGTGTAGCTTCATGCTCGATTGCCTTCATAACGTGGCGAATGGAATTCATATTCTTGACTTCGACGCGCTGTCCGTATTGCGTGCTGCCCATTTTTCGCACGGAGATGTTGGCATCACAACGAAGGCTTCCTTCTTCCATGTTTCCATCACAAATGTCGAGATAGCGCACCATTTTTCGAATCTCACGGAGATAGGCCTGGGCCTCTTCTGGACTGCGGAGGTCTGGATAGGTGACAATCTCTATAAGGGCGGTTCCTGCTCGATTTAAGTCAACCAGTGAATTATACGGATCAATGTCATGAATGGATTTCCCAGCATCTTCTTCCAGATGAATACGCTGAATGCCAATACGCTTGCTAACACCTTGTTCGGTCTCGATATCGAGGTATCCATTATAGCAAATGGGCGTTTTATCCTGAGTAACTTGATATCCTTTAGGAAGGTCAGGATAAAAGTAGTTCTTACGTGCAAAGCCATTGATGCGTTCAATTGAGGTATGACAAGCCAAACCCATCTTAATGGCATAGTTAATGGCCTCGTGATTGACCTTGGGCAGCGTGCCTGGAAGTCCAAGCGATATAGGAGATGTCAATGAATTCGGCATAGCTCCATACTCTACGGGATCACCGCAGTACATTTTACTCTTAGTTGAAAGTTGAGCGTGTACTTCTAAGCCGATGACCACTTCATAGCCTTTGGATTCCCAATATGTCATACGGATAATTGTGTGGTGATTGTATCGACTCCTGCTTGCAGCGCCTGGTCAAGTCCTTCAGGGTTTTTTCCTCCTGCGGTAGCAAAGAAGGGCTGTCCACCGCCTCCTCCTTGGATATGCTTGGCCAATTCGCGTACCATATTGCCGGCATGAAAACCGTGTTCATCGATGAGGTCCTGGGAAAAAGCAATCGACAAGGTCACTTTCCCCTGACTGCGCTGGCCGACAAGCCAAGCCGAGCTTGGAATTTCATTTTTCAATTGAAACAATACGTCTTTAATGGTTCCGCTATCCAGATCGGTAGTAAAAGATCCAAGACGAATCTTACCCACTTTTTGAACTTGATCAGCCCAATCCTTTTTAACCGCTTGTCCTTCAAGTGCTTTATAGGATTCAATCTTTTTGGCATAGGCCTTATTGTCTTCGATGAGTTTGGTAATCGCAGGAAGCATTTCTCCTTGTCCGAGTAATTCTTGTCCTTCACTTAAGACTTGGCGTTGACGTTGCATCATAGCAAGGGCAGCCTCTCCTGTGATTGCTTCGATACGGCGAATACCGGAAGCGACTGAAGATTCTGCCGTAATGATAAACTGTCCGATGGCTCCGGTTGAGCGAACATGACATCCTCCACAAAGTTCGATGCTTGATCCAAACTTAATGGTGCGCACTACGTCACCGTATTTTTCCCCGAAGAGTGCCATAGCTCCTTGTGCCTTGGCTTCCTCAATAAGGGCATTTCTATTTTCCTCTAAGGAGATGTTTTCCCAAATCTTAGCATTGACTTGATCCTCAATTTGATGCAAGGTCTCTACGTCGACTTTACCCGGATGAGAAAAGTCAAAACGAAGGCCTTTGGCTTCCACAAGGGACCCGCGTTGTTCAACATGATTTCCTAAGGTGTTTCTTAAGGCCTCATGCAATAGATGCGTTGCAGAATGGTTGCGTTCAGTGGCTTTACGTGTACTGCCGTCAATTTGCGCCTCAAAGGATGCGTTTAAATCCTTCGGCAAGGCGTTCACCCAATGGACGATGGTATCATTTTCTTTGGTGGTATTATATACTGCAATCTGCTCATTATCATTGCGTATTATTCCTTTATCACCAACCTGTCCACCACCTTCTGCATAAAAAGGGGTTACGGAGAACACTAACTGATAACTTGTTTTACCTTTTCGTTCGATGGCTCGCCATTTTGTGATATGAACCGTGCAATGTTCTCGGTCATAGCCTACAAATTCCTCTACATTATCCTCGCGTAAGATGTGCCAATCTCCTGAGGTAGATTTTCCTTCAGCCCGAGATCTGGACTTCTGCTCAGCAAGCGCTTGATTAAATCCTTCGATATCTACACTAATCGTTTTTTCTGAGCAAATGAGCTGGGTCAGATCAAGAGGGAAGCCATAGGTGTCATACAATTCAAAGGCTGTCTGTCCATCGAGTTCTTTTCCATTACCTAACGACTGGAGGGCTTTTGTAAGGCGTTGAATACCTTCCTCCAGGGTTTTTAGAAAGCTCTTTTCCTCTTCGAGAATAACTTGCTCAATAAAGGATTGTTGATTAACAAGCTCGGGGTAGGCTGTACCCATATCCTCCACGAGGGTGGATACCAATTGATGAAGTAGGGGCTGCGGGTAATTTAGTCCTTGATAGCTGTATCGCACAGCGCGGCGTAATATTCGGCGTATTACATAGCCTGCCTTGACGTTTGATGGATTCTGGCCATCGGCAATTGCAAACGAAACGGCACGAAGGTGGTCTGCTATAACACGCATGGCAATATCTACACCTTCCTCTTTTCCATAGGATTGGGAAGTGATTACCTCGATTTTTTTGAGCAGCGAAGAGAAAACCGCTGTGTCATAATTCGAGGATTTTCCTTCAATAGCACGCACAAGACGCTCGAATCCCATGCCTGTGTCAACATGCTTTTCAGGAAGGCTTTCAAGACTTCCATCGGCTTTACGAAGAAACTCCATAAAGACCAAATTCCAGATTTCAATAACCTGTGGATGATCTTGATTGACTAAGCTCGCTCCATCAACAGCCTCTCTCTCTTCACTAGAGCGTAAATCAATATGTATCTCGCTACAGGGACCACAAGGTCCGATGTCGCCCATTTCCCAGAAGTTGTCTTTTCGGTCGAATGGAAGGATCCTATCTTCTCCAACATAGGCTCCCCAAATCTCCTTGGCTTCATTATCTGGACCTAGCTTATCCTTAGCGTCTCCTTCGAAATAGGTGATGTATAATCGATCTGCATCAAGCTTGCATACCTCGGTTAAAAACTCCCAAGCCCACTGAATCGCTTCTTTTTTAAAGTAATCGCCAAACGACCAATTACCTAACATTTCAAACAAGGTATGGTGATATGTATCAACTCCAACCTCTTCTAAGTCATTGTGTTTTCCTGAAACTCGAAGACACTTTTGGCTATCTGCAATACGTGTATTATCTGCTTTTTTGAGCCCGAGGAAATAGTCCTTAAATGGATTCATTCCTGCATTGATAAACATCAAGGTGGGGTCATCCTTTACCACGAGGGGGACAGAGGGTACAACCTTATGTCCTTTCTCTTCAAAAAATTGAAAAAATGCTTGACGTATTTCTTGCGGTGTATTGCCTTTCATAAAACCTTGGGTCGTCTGCCGTAAAAATACGAGTTACCGAGGGATAGCAAAGAAGTCTTTTGATTGAAGCTAAGAAATGGAATTGCGAACCTTCTGGCTATATGCTCTCAGAGACTCCTTAAGTTCTCTTCCATTGCTTTCCATGTCTTCAAGAATCCATTTTGCGGCAAGAATGTGGGTCAACACTTCTCCATCGTCTTCGCCGTGTACTTCAAAGGGCATCGCTTCCTCTTGGATAAGGGCAAGCTCAGCCTTTTCAAGGGCATCTAGAGTATAGGTCGTTACTAAGCGCTTTATCTCTGGAATTTTCATAAGATCTTAATAGATATGATGTTAAGCAAGGTCGGCGATGAGTTCCTCAACGCGCTCAATCTTACCAGTGAAGGTGGTGGACTTAATATTGCCGTCTTCAATGGTGGCAAAGAATGGAAGGTTATTCACCCCAGCAAACTTTCTTGCTTCAGGATTTTGCTCTGCATTGAGCTCAAAGAAGGCCACGTCCTGAAAGCGTTCGTCGCTTGCTAGCTTCTTGAATTTAGGGCTGATCAATCGGCATGTTCCACACCATGAGGCATCAAACTTTATCACTACTTTTTTGTTGGATTGAATAGTTTGTGCAAAGTCGCTATCGGTTATTCGTAAAACTTCCATAAAATATTTGTTTCGAAAGTAACTTGAATCCCCCTAGTTTAGTTCTTTAAATGGCGTAAAATTGTCCACGATATTTCTTCTATCCTTTTTTCTCTTTACATCTCTCCTTGCGTATGCGAGTAGACGAGCAAGCCATTTATGGGCTCCAACTACACGACGGGCCAATTTTGCTAAAAAGTTATGGTTCTTTCCTCTGGTTGTAATTGGTCTCTGGATTATCCCTGTTATTCTGTTTACTGACACCATTATCCCTGATAGAATCAATAACTGGATTCGAGGAATATGGTTTCTCAGCTGGATGTTTTACAGCTTGGTGGGAATCGTATTGCTTCTTGCTAGAATTTGGCATCTTCTCAGGCATGGCAGAAATGTTCAGCCCTCAGAAAGTCGAAGACGATTTCTTGCAATAACTGCTACAGGAATTGGAAGCGTACCGGTACTTACCATGATGAGCGGTCTATCCAATGCCTATCGCTATCAATATCGAAAGGCAGAAATCCCATTAAACTCTTGGCCTGAATCACTTGACGGCTTTCGCATTGTCCATATCTCTGATATTCACACGGGAAGTTTTACTAAAAAGGAGCCACTCGTGGAAGCCGTGAAACAAATCAATGCCATGAAGGCAGATCTCATTGTCTTTACGGGAGATTTAGTCAATGATACAGCAGATGAGGTCGAAGAATACATTCCCATTTTTACCAAGCTTCGGGCAAAGCACGGGGTGTATTCTATTTTAGGAAACCATGATTATGGGGACTACCGACCTTGGGACAGTAAGACAGCCAAGCAAGAAAACTTAGAAAAACTTTACCAAGCGCATGGGCGGCTAGGCTGGAATATCTTACTCAATGATCATGCGGTGATTGAAGTCTCAGGAGCTCAGTTTGCGATTTTAGGTGTTCATTATTGGGGAAACCTAGGTCGATTTGAAGAGCAGCCCAATGACACCGATCGTGGCGATATTAAGAAAGCTAAGGCGTCCTTGCCTGAGGACATGATCAAAATCTTACTCAGCCATGACCCGAGTCACTTTGATGCAGAAGTTTTGGATCACAAGGATATTGAGTTAACCTTATCTGGCCATACCCATGGGGCTCAATTTGGAGTGGAAAATCGTTGGTTGCGTTGGAGCCCGTCTCAATACTTTTATCCCAAGTGGGCGGGTCTCTATCAGGTAAAGGACCAATTTCTCTATGTAAATCGGGGCTTTGGATTTTTAGGCTATCCTGGACGTGTGGGTATTTT
>Ga0163109_10004245_pt1 | contig 10897 bp, 10 predicted proteins | sample CRUFie1St13metaG_FD_108704 | JGI IMG/M metagenome (GOLD analysis project Ga0163109, IMG submission 108704) | Marine microbial communities from the Costa Rica Dome - CRUD Field 142mm St13 metaG | ecosystem: Environmental > Aquatic > Marine > Oceanic > Photic zone | place: Costa Rica: the Eastern... | reverse complement strand
CCTCGCTTGCCGCCACGGGTCATCTCAGACCGTGGTGATGCTGATGAAGTTGGGTGCGGACCCGACCCTGGCGGACAACCTGGGGAAGAACGCCCTCCACGCCGCGGCGGAGAAGAAGGGCAACGAGGAGGTGCTGCAGCTGCTCCTGCGGGACGGGAGGTGCCAGGTCAACAAGGCCGACAACACCGGTTGCACCGCCCTCAACCTGTCTGTCAAGACCACGGACTTGAAGATGTTCAAGATCATGATGGATGCTGGGGCATCGATCAACACAGCGGAGACCGGGACAGGGTACACTCCGCTACACAACGCAGTACTGGCGGACTGGCTCCATGGGGTGGAGGCCCTGCTCTCTCAGTCCGAGTGCAAGCTCCACAAGGATGCCAAGGGTAGGTCCGCCCTGGACTACGCGAGGCACGGGAAGATCGCGGATGTGCTCAGGGACTACCTGCTGAGGCTGCACCCCGTGTACACCCCGGACTACCCCATCGAGTTCTCCTACGCGCTGATATTTTACGATGGTGACTGGGTCCTGCAGAACGACGGCGAGCTCAGGAACAAGAGGGTCTTCAGCGCGAGGAAGGTGTCCAAGAGGGTCTCGGACGGCAGGGCCAAGCACGGCCTGATCGACAAGAAGTCCCTCAGGGCCAAGCTCTCGTCTGTTGGGCTTGTCCTGCTGGACGAGCTCGTGTACAAGCAGGCTTACGTGGGCGGGCTTGTCAAGGGAAACGTGAGGCAGTACACCGTCGTTAGGGTTGGGGCCCCGCTGTACAGGCTGCAGCAGCAGGCCATGAAGATCAGGCACCCGTGCAAGAGGACGGACGTGAACATGGTCGAGGACTTCTTCCTCGACGACCAGTCCTACCCCAAGACCGGATTTCACGAGTTCACCCAGGCCGAGAAGGTGAAGCTGATCTTGAGCATCATCCAGGGCGTCCCGAACAGCTACGAGTACTCGCACGTCAAGGGGGCCACGATCGACCACCACGTCCCGGATAACTGCGGAATCTCGCTCCCGCTGTACAGGGACTTCAAGGTCATCGACGACTTTCAGCTGATGCACAACGAGAGGAGCATCTCGAACGTGATGAGGTTCTGGAAGGTGTCCAAGGCGTTCTCCTTTGGGTACGTCATCAGGCACCTCGCGGAGTTCATCCACGAGTCCAAGGAGAACAAGTTCCAGGGGCTCAACGTCCTGCTGGACTACTTTGGGCACAAGATGGCCTTCTACTTTGGGTTCTTCTCGTTCTACAACTCGTGGCTGGTGGCCCCAGCCGTCGTGGGCATTGCCGTCTTCGGCATCCAGTTCATCCCCTCGGAGTACGACTCGATGATCGACACCAGCAACGAGGTGGACCAGGAGTTTGACGACCAGTACGACCATCCCCTGATGTTTGCGTACGCCTTCTTCATCATGCTGTGGGCCCCCATCTTCCTGTGCAAGTGGGGGAGGAAGCAGGACGAGCTCGCCCACCTGTGGCACGTGGACAAGAAGGACAAGCCCGACCAGACGCCTAACCCTTACGCGAACACCTTGCCAAGGCTGGTCTTCGCGGACGGAACCTGGCAGTACAGGAGCAACCCGACCAAGTCCCAGAAGAAGTTCAGGTTGTACCACCTGATTGGGAGGACGATTCCCGTCTTCATCCTGGCCTTTGGCGCGGTCTTCGGGTACCTCCTGGGGCTCACCTACCTTGACGACTTTGTGGACGACCAGAAGGTCCTGCACACCAAGTTTGACACTCCGCAGCAGGAGAGGAACTGGTACGGAACCTTTGCCCTCTTTGGGGTCGGGGGCCTGCACGCGATCATGATCTACGTCCTGAACAAGCTCTTCCGCAGGGCCGCAATTGGGCTGACCTGGGCAGAGAACCAGGCCACCCACGTCAAGTTTGAGAGGAGCCTGGCCATCAAGCTGGTGATCTTCATGTTCGTGAACACAAACTTTGGCTTGTTCTACTTTGCGTTCTGGAAGAAGGACGTGGACAAGACGGCGATGCACCTGGCCTCCATCGTGGTGGTCACGCAGGTCCTCAAGTGCCTGGGCGAGTTTGTCGTGCCCAAGGTCACCTCTAAATCCTCGAAGAAGCTCAAGAAGAAGAGCAGCAAGGTCACCCCGGCTGAGGTGGCGCATGAGATGGCGTCCCCCACTGATTCCAACGAGGCGCAGCGGATCGCGCCTGGGAACATGCCGGAGACCTTTGGCCAGAGCCGGATGGAGGTCGATGCCAAATTCTCCTCCACGGCATGCGACTTCAGCGACATCATCATCCAGTTCGGCCTGATCACCTTCTGGGGGAGCGTCTGGCCCCTTACCGCCTTCGTGGTCTACCTCCTCAACCTCGTCCAGGTCAACATCGACGTGTGGAAGTACTGCACATACCTCAAGAAGCCCTTCAGCGTCAGGATCAGCCACGTTCCCTACTTTTGGCTCTACACCCTGGAGGGCCTTGCCGTCCTGGGGCTGGCAAATCAGTGCTTCGTTCTGGGAATCTCCACCAACACCATGGAGGAGTACTTCTTCCCCGGAATCTCCAAGTGGGAGCGCCTGCTGGCCGCTTTTCTCGCGGAGAACTTCTTTGCGCTGTGCTACATCCTGCTCAGGCTTGTCATCATGGGCAAGAAGCCCCTGTGGATCAAGGAGAAGAGGAGGGAGCCGCTTAGATACGTCAGGGACGCCTACCGGGTCGGGTGTGAGCTAAGGGAGAGGATGCAGCAGAGGCTCCTCGCCAACCCCTCGGCCACCCTCGCGGACGTCGCCAGGGCGAACGACATGGAGGAGGGCACCGCCGAGAAGTACCTCCTCATCGTGAGGTACCTGCAGTCGCTTTCAAGGCGGGACCGCACCAGGCTTCTGTCCGACCCGACGCTCACCATCTCCTCCCTGCTGATGAAGGTCACCTTCTCCACCAGGAGCGGCATGTGGGCTGACCCGGGCGAGCTCGCGACCAGCGCCGCCCTGCTGCAGCAGATTGTCCCTGTCCGGGACCTGCGCAGGTGCTACAAGCTGGGCCGGAGCCTGAGGGAGACCGCGTACGACATCTGGATCCAGAACGAGGACTCCCTCTCCCCCCAGGAAGACTACAACGTCCTGATCGTCAGGCAGTTCTCGTGCATCAAGCACGACTGCACGTACGAGCAAGCCCAGAGGTACTGCATGCTGGTGAGGTACATCGAGCAGTACCTCCCCGGCAACCCCTTCGAGGTCATCTCCAGCTTGGAGGAAAAGTACCCCGAGGGCCTGCTGCAGGCGCTGACGGGTCTCGTGGGCGAGTACGGCAGCGAGGATCCCGGCGAGCCGCTGCCCGGGGAGCTGGGCGGGGCCATCGAGCCCATCCCCCTGGCAAGGGACGCCTTCCAGTACGGGGACGTGATCCGGCGGAAGATGTTTGAGATCTGGGTCACGAACAACTACCTTATCCTGGACGAGCTTGTGGACAAGGCCGCCACCGAGCTGGGCCTGGTGATCCCCCAAGTCCAGCGCTACCTCATGATCAAGAGATATTCGGAGGGCCTGTCGGACGACGAGCGCCACGACGTGCTGAACGTGAAGCAGGTGGAGACGCTTGTGCTCACAAAGGAGATCCTGTCCAAGAGGGCCGTGGGGGCCTGGAAGGACGAGGGCGAGCGGAGTTTCAAGGAGTACACCCCGCCCGTTGTCACCAGCTCGGCGTTCCTGAGTCCGTGACCGGGAAGGTAAACCTGCAGTCGTCGTTTGAAATCGTGTAATGTTATAACCAACTCACCCAGACCGGCTCGAGCTCGCCTCCTGCACTCACCGCCAGAGCCCGAGGCAAGATTAGAAGCAAGATCTCCTCTTTCCACATCCAAAATATCTCTGGAATCGAGTCCGATCTTTTCGTGCGGGGGGCCGCGACGACGACGACGACAGCGCGCGGGGAAGAGGGTCTGGAGACGATGCGCGGAAACTTGAGCCAGCTGACGAAGAAGCTGCTGGCGGGCGGCCTGGGCAGCATCGCCCAGACCGCGCAGCAGCAGGCCCGCGCCTTCAATATGGTCCCCATGGTCCTGGAGCGCTCCCACGGCGGAGAGAGGGCTTTTGACCTGTACTCCAGGTTGCTGAAGGAGGGAATCGTGTTCGTGAACGGCCCCGTGAATGACCAGATGTCCTCCCTGATCGTCGCCCAGCTCCTCTTTCTGGAGTCTGAGGGCGCGAACAAGCCGGTAAGTCGCAAACGACGACGTGGACACGTCGTCAGCGGCAGTCTTTCTTCTTCTTCCTCATTCAACTCAACTGGGAGGAGGCGCGTCACGAAGCCCGGTCGCCCAACTGACGTCGTCCCTCGATTGGTTTCGGACAGGTCAATATGTACATCAATTCTCCGGGCGGCTCCGTCACGTCTGGCCTGGCCATCTACGACACGATGCAGTACATTGCGAACCCAATTCACACGCTCTGCGTCGGGCAGGCGTGCTCGATGGCGTCCATCCTCCTCTCTGCCGGGACTCCCGGGCAAAGGAGGGCGCTGCCTAATGCGAGGGTCATGATCCACCAGCCCTCGGGAGGAGCCCAGGGCCAGGCCACCGACATTGCCATCCGGGCGCAGGAGATCCTCTCCCTGCGCGAGAGGCTCAACCAGATCTACGTGGAGCACACGCACCAGGTGAGCCAAGAAAACGAAGCGGCCCCACCAGACTCTCGCGTCCTGACGCCCCGTTGCTCCCCTTTTCTTTCATTCTCCACTCTTGGCAGCCACTCCACGTGATCGAGGAGAGCGTGGAGAGGGACCACTTCATGAGCGCGGAACAGGCCAAGGAGTTTGGAATTCTCGACGAGGTCATCGCGAAGAGGCCTGATGTTGAGGAGGAGTAGACAGGCGGGGTGCATACCAGAGCACGGCGACGGTTCAGAATCAGAAATCAATGTATTTTCATTCTTTCAGCCACCCTTCTCCTCGCGTGCCTCACGTCTCGTGACGGGTCGTTCCTTCAGAAAGGAATAAATTACAAAGAACCAACCGGTCTGGCTTTCGAGCGTTCAGCGGGACAACGGAGTGTTCGACCTCGTGCTCGAGGTCGACTGGCCGGACCCTCGCCTGGCCTGGTTCGTCCTGAAACGGCTCGCCGTGAAGTTCTGCTTGGTGGTGGCGCCGAGGTAGCCCCCCGTGAAACCTGGAAGCTTCATGAACTGATTCTTCACCTCGTTCTCCACTTGCTTCATCGCGATGCCGCTCGTCCTGTGAAATTTCGTGTCGCTCTCGGTGGGCGAGTCCTTGATTCCCTGGGTGTGCATGAACCCCACCGTGCTCGCGGACTCCCTCGGCTCGAGGCCCCTACCGGAGTAGAACGAAGGGTACTTTGGGCTCTCCTCCAGGTGAGTCCCGTTGTACTCCTGCGGGGCCCTCTTCGCGTCGGCCTTGTAGCGTGACAGCACCTCCACAGTCTTTGGGTCGCTCATCCTCCTCCTCGTGTAGATATCTACCTTTCCCCTCTGTCTCCTTTTGCTTCGAAGCTTCCCCGTCTACGAATACCCCCCCTTGTCACTCAACTCGTCTATTCTATTTTTCTACCGCGACCTAGACATGGAATAATCAAAACCAAGGGAACAATCGGGGCCCCAAAACTCGGGTGTCTTTGCAAAATGTCTTGCACCACACGCCTACGTCAGGGAGTGCCTCGACCGCCAATTCCGTCGTCCCCTCGCCGCGTCTCTCGCACACGAGACTCCCGAACCGAACAACGCGCGACCGAGCACAACACGACTTCGTCGTGTCTCACGACCAGGTGTGTGATCGAGCTCCTCGGTCCCTACCGTCGTCTACTCTGTGCAGCTTCCTTCTCTCAGCTGGAGGGGAACCTGGTTGAACTGGCGCGGGGGGGGAGGGGGGCAGGGAAGGTCGATTCGCTAGATCAAGCCGAGTACTGTTTCGGTCTTTGTACGATTCCAATGAATGACTTAGCTTTGACTCCTGCCAGGCCAGGAAATATGAAGATTTCCATGGGAAAAAAGGTCCAGGATTTCCCGCGCTTTCAAAGCCCCAAAGCATGCAGAAACACGTCGCATAGCGGATCACAGCTGAAGCGCTCTGCGGGGGACGGTCGAGACGGGGAAGGTGTCCATCGCGGGGCGAGTTGGGGGTGGGTTCGCGAGCGAGATGGGACCAACCGCAGCAGAACAAATGAACGCCGCGAGGAGGGGTTTTCAGATCGTGGTCGCCGCGACGCGGCAGCTTGGCATAGGAAAGAGTGGACAGATGCCGTGGAACCTGCCGGGCGACCTCAAGTACTTTAAGAAGCTCACGGAGCAGACGAGGGACGGGGCGAAGAGGAACGCGGTCGTGATGGGGAGGAACACGTGGGAGTCCATCCCACCCAAGTTCAGACCCCTTCCGGGTAGGCTCAACATCGTCCTCTCCAGGAGCGCGCAGAACAACGAGAACGTGAACTCGTACAACACGAGCACGCTTCTCGGGCTCGCCGGGTCCGACAAGTCCTCCTCGGACGTTTCCGTCCACGGCAGTCTCGAGAGCGCCCTCGAGATGCTCGCCTCGCCCGGCTACAACGACACGATCGAGACGGTGTTCGTGATTGGCGGCGGGCAGGTGTACAAGGAGGCCCTCGAGTCCCCGCTGTGTGACGCGGTCCACCTCACCGCAATCGAGTCGGACCTCGAGTGCGACACCTTCTTCCCTGCCATCGACGGCTCCAAGTTCAGGGTCTGGTCCTCGAGCCCGGTGAGGAGGGAGAAGGAAACGGAGTACACCTTCCTGTGTTACTCTCGCTCTGGCAAGGTGGACCCCCCCGCGCTTCCCGCAGCCCTCGGGTCCAAGCATGAGGAGCTCCAGTACCTGGAGATGATCGAGGACATCATCGAGAGCGGGGTGTACAGGGGCGACAGGACCGGGACGGGAACCTATTCCAAGTTCGGGTGCCAGATGAGGTTCAACCTCCGCAGGTCCTTCCCGCTGCTGACCACCAAGAGGGTGTTCTGGAGGGGCGTGGTGGAGGAGCTGCTGTGGGTCGTGCGCGGTTCCACAAACGCCAAGCTCCTGCAGGAGAAGAACGTGAGGATCTGGGACGGAAACGGGTCCAGGGAGTACCTCGACAGCATTGGGCTGACCGAGAGGGAAGAGGGGGACCTGGGCCCCGTCTACGGCTTCCAGTGGAGACACTTTGGCGCCGAGTACGAGGACATGCACGCCGACTACACGGGTAAGGGGATCGACCAGCTGGCCGAGGTGATCCACAAGATCAAGAACAACCCCAACGACAGGAGGATCATCCTGACGGCTTGGAACCCAGCCGCCCTCGGGGAGATGGCCCTGCCACCCTGCCATATGATGTGCCAGTTCTACGTCGCGAACGGGGAGCTCTCGTGCCAGATGTACCAGAGGTCCTGCGACCTGGGGCTCGGGGTGCCCTTCAACATCGCGTCCTACTCCCTCCTTACCTGCATCATAGCCCACGTGTGCGGCCTCAAGCCGGGTGACTTTGTGCACACGCTGGGCGATGCGCATGTGTACAGCAACCACGTGGAGCCGCTAAGGGAGCAGCTGCAGAACAAGCCGAGGCCCTTCCCTACGCTGAAGATAAACACGGAGAACGTCGACATCGAGGGGTTCTCTTTCGAGGACTTTGAGCTTTCCGGATACGAGCCCCACAAGAAGGTTGCGATGAAGATGGCAGTCTGAGAAGTGCCCAAGACGTTTGTTTTTTTGATGTACGCTAGAAACCAAAGGAACGAGTCGGTATCCACGCCCAACTCCCTCCCCTGTCCTTTGTCACTGTCTCCTTCGCCATTCAGTGCTGGTTCCTTCACGAACGTATCTCGAAATCCGTGCCAAGTCCTTCACCCGCCCCAGACATGCCGTAGTGCTCTCAAGACGGGTGATGAGGTTTTTTTTGTTTTGTGACAGAATTACATATACATATTTATAGAGGCGACGCCACCGCCCCTCGTTCACGGCAGCTTGAAGTCCCTCGGCAGTGGAACCACATGCTGGAAGGCAACTTGCCTGTTGATGGAGTACCCCGGGTTGTTGGGGTCCTCGTCGTCGTCAAAGGCCAAAGAGTAGGGCCCCCAGGAACCGTTCTTACCCTGCCAGCGCGGCGTCTGCACGACGACGGCCCGGTACAGCATGGTGGTCTCTGGGAACATGGCGAGGACAAAGGAACCCTCCTGGAAGAGCTTAGCGTTCTTCTTTTCCTTTGGCTTGGGCAGCCTGATGACTTGCCTGGGAGAGAGGTGGTGGATGCTGCTGCTGCCCCCCGCGTCCGCGTGCTCGTCCAATATCGTGATCGTCGAGCTGTCGTCGCTCACGTTCATCACCCGGGCGAGGATCCACTCGTCAGGAGCGCCCGTCCTTGACGTCTTTGCGGCCACCTGGTCTCCCTGCTTGATTTGGAGCTCCTCCCGCGCGGTGTACGTCACGGCAGCGGCAGCAGTCGGGGTCCTGTTGTCCCTGCTCAGATAGCAGGAAAGAGAGGGTCGTGGTAGTTGGTCAGTGGCTCGGTCTCCGGGCAAAAGAAGACAAGCAAACCGGCTTTCCCTCACGCACGTGAGGGGGAGGGGGAAAGGCCGCTGCCCGGTAGAATCCATCCGCTTACCTGTTCGCGAGGGCGTCCGCCTGCTGCTGGTGCAGGTGCTCCAGCTCCTGCTCCGCAAGGTTGAAGGTCAGTTCGCTCTCGAACTTCACCAGCTCCTCGTCCAAAAGGGATATGTGTCCGCCGAGCAGCTCGTACGCCGTGCTCGTGAGCTCCACCTTCTCGTCTGCCAGCATGGAGAGGTTCTTGTGCACGACTTCTAGCTCGCTCCGCAGGCCGGCGAGGACCTTCTTCTGCTCGTCCGTCGCGTTCCGCGAGGTCTGCGGCGGGATCTCCAAGCACCTCGCGGTCAGCTTCTCCGACGTCTCCAACAGTTCCTGTTCCCTGGAAGAGATGTCCTTCACGGTGGAGAAGACCCTACAAATCTCCGCGGGAAGGGCGGAGACCCCGTCCAGATACGTGTCCAGGTAGATCTTACCCGGCGGGGCCTCTTTCGGTTCTCCGGCTGCGGTCACCATCCTTCTCCCTCCCTTCCTCTCAGCTTCTTGCCCGCCAAGGACCTCCCGGTGGGATGAGGGGAGCCTCGCGTCTTGGCTGTTCGGCGGGAATTCGCCAGTTTCGAGTGATGAGATGGGCGGGGGGTGGGACGCGAGAGGGTGATTGATCCGAAGCGAATAGATTGATTACAAGGGCTTACGGTCACTTCTTCCTCTGAATCTTCCTCTGAATCTTCTTCTCTGTTACGGAGGCAAGGAGGCGGAAAGAGAGGATCGCTGCTGGGTTAGAAAAGACACGAACAGGCACAAGAACGCACCACTAGGGAACTCACCTGTCCGCTCCTTGAGGTTGGTTCTCCTCTTCTTCTGCTTCTCATCCCTCTTGGCCTTCTGCTCGTCCTGGATGGTCTTCCACTTTTCGCTCTTTTTCTCCTTTTGCTTCTTGTCCCTCTTGATGGCCTGCAACAAAGGGGAGCGCGGCGAGAAAAGAGAGATAGAGAGGATTTTTGTGGCTGGTCAGAACACAAGCGATTCCCCCCCACCAAGAGCACCACACCGGTAGTGATCCTCACCTTTGCCAGTTTCTTCGGGTCGTCGAAGACCTTCTTTCCCTCCGCCCTGTCAAAGGCGTCCCCCCAGGCAATGTTGCTCCCGCTGTCCTGAGCGGCCCTTTCCTTCTTCTTCAGGGCCTCCTTCAGCAAGGCCTGCTTCGTTTTCTTCCTCTGCTGCTGGGTGCTGGAACCCCGCTCGGCCTTCGACCCGGCCTCCCCGACTTTGCGGACGTGAAACTCCACTTTTTGGAACTGGACGTCCTCCTCGTCTACGTCCGCGACGCTCCCCTTGGCCTTCTTGCCACGCTTCGACTCGTTGTAGACCTCGGCCTGCCTCTCCACGGTCGTCTTGGCGTTCTCCGGGTCGAACTTGTCCCTCTTACGAAGCTTGCCCTCCCTCGCGGCCTGGTCCCGAAGCGGTGAGCGTGTGCGGCGCGTCAGAACCTGTACCCCGCCTCGCAGGCGGCCTCGAGGTCGGTCGCGCGCGTCCTCCTCCCCTCGGGAATTCACTTACCTCCTGCTTCTTCTGAGCCTTCACGCTCTTGCTGTGCCAGAACTGGCTCCCGGTGTCCTGGACCTGAGCCGCAGAGGAGGTGTCAGTCAGAACTCGAGTTTTATCAGAACAAACTGCAGAGGGCAATCCAGAAGGTTGCCGAGAGAAGGGAGAGGACTCACCTTTCCGGAGTCCACGAAGTATTTCGCGGGCACCATCTCCGCCAGCCTGTCCAGGAACCGGCTGCAGACCAGCGCTCCCGACTCCGTCATGGCGCCCCCGCTCAACTCGTCGCTCACACCCCCCTCTCTCTCTCTCTCTCTCTCTCTCTCTCTCTCTCTCAATCGCGGCCGCCGAGCTCGTCGGCGATCTGGAGCTGCTGTTTTCTCCTCGGCATGCATGCGCGCAGCCCTTGAGGATCGATCGATCTGGTACAACGACGAGACCCGGGGAGCGAGTGGATCGAAGCCGGGATGGAGCGCGCCTTCATGGGAGAGGCTTGAGAGACTTCGGGCGGAAGTTCGCGATCGGCTGCGTCCTGCTTCCGCAGGCGAGGCGCCGGAGCCCTCGCTTTCTCGGTGGTAGACGAGCAGTGGATTGGGTTGTCGAGGCGAGGCCCCCCGGGAGGCGTTAGACCATGCCCAGCTCTGAAGCTGCCTTAAGGCCTCCCACCCAAAAGCATGTGTACGTCGGTCGACCCCAGGGCTCCTCCAAAATTACGACCCGACCACGACCCATATCTCGAGCCCGCACAAGTGGACTGACTCGCTTACAAACGCCCGTCCCGTTTCCCCCACGTGGCTTCCGTCTGAAAACACGCACACACACTTATAACAAGCGAGGACTACGGT
>Ga0163109_10004244_pt1 | contig 10898 bp, 13 predicted proteins | sample CRUFie1St13metaG_FD_108704 | JGI IMG/M metagenome (GOLD analysis project Ga0163109, IMG submission 108704) | Marine microbial communities from the Costa Rica Dome - CRUD Field 142mm St13 metaG | ecosystem: Environmental > Aquatic > Marine > Oceanic > Photic zone | place: Costa Rica: the Eastern... | reverse complement strand
GTTGTGTTTGGGCAATTAATTTTTGCTGTTGTTGGGCAACAGACGTGCTTTGTCCACCGGGAACGTCAAAGCGAGTGCTTGTTAAGCCAGTGCCAATCGCCCCCACTGCACCAGCAACGAGAGATTGAGCACCCGCACCTAGAACAGAGTTTAAATTTAAGCCTCCAAAATTAAGACCATCGAATCGTCCGCGTCCGGCAGTCTCATTTTGTAAAGCGCACTCCTTGCAATAATCTAGCAAAGTTTTAATGATTTCTGTAACAATTTGGAACAGTGTGGTCAAAAGCGCATTGATAATTCCATTCTTAATAGATTCATAAATACCAATCAAATAGTCAGTAATTGGTAAATCATCCTTAAGGTAAATTGCAGGAACATCAAAAATTGCAGTTTTAATTTCATCTGCCAATGATGCCGCTTGATTTAAAAACTTTTTAGATATAGTTAAAAATTCTAAACCCCTAAAATTTAAACATTCTAGTGCTGCCTCAATAAGAGACTTTATGGGAACTTTGTTTAATACTTTTCCATAAACGTTGTTAACGGTTGGTACAAGATTCGATAATTCCCTCAATCCTCCAATGATATTATCTCCAACAAATTCAGATGCAGACTCTAGATTTTCTCGAAGTTCATTTTTAAACTCTGGGGAGCCCAATGTTCTTTCTTGGAGGGTGTAGTCAGTATATGTTTTGGAGGTTTTTTTCTCTATTTTTTCTTTTTCTTTTTTAACATCAGCTTTTTCTGGGTTGCTAAAAGAACGTGCCGTACTAAAGTCAAAATTTGGAGGATTAAAGACATATTTTTCAATAAATTCTTGTATGGGTAATTTATCTAATTCTCTTATTTCTCTGTCAATTTCATCTATTCTGTAAAGAAAATTATTGTTCCTGGAATCTGAAAACGAGGGTGTTCTTCTAAAGTTGTCAAATTTTATATCTAGCGGTTTCGCACATTCATTATCGACTAATACAACATAAGAGGGTTTGAACTCCGAAGTCATTCCAAAGACAATTTCTTGATCCTTGCCTCTCGAATACTCATATTCATTATCGAGCATTAATTTTGCTAATGCCGGAATAGATTGATCCAACTTAGATGCCTGAGATTTGAAGCTTAAATTTGGTATTCTTCCAAATAAATCTCTGGTTTCTGCATCATATCGATTTAATAGTTCTTTAACTCTATTAACTTTTTTATAAAGATTTTCTGTATTTAAAACAACTCTATACGCAGCATTCTCTAGTCCTATGCTACCTTCAAGTAAATTAGAAAGCTCATCAATATATCTTGCAGCGATTGAAACAAGTATTTTTAATCGAGAATTTGGTCTAGGATTAATATCCCAGCCTTCAACTACAACCTCTCGAAAAATATCTTCTCGTTTATCACCAGGGTTTTTATCATAAAAATTTAGTATCCTTATAAAACCCTTTTCTTTATTGCTCTTTGCTTTTAAACTTGTGTTTATTCTTTCATTAAGTTCTTCACGTGATTTACCAGCAGATTTATAATCGGTAACAACAGTTACCACATATCTACTCTCTAAATTTAATGTCACGCCATTAACAACTTTGGTTTCCGCCTTTAGATAAAAGGGGTCGCTCTGATTGTTGAACGAAGTCCAATCAGCAGTGATAGATTGACCAAGCCCCTGTGGTGGCTTGTTTGTATCAATTCGAGATGCCATAATTAATTTGAGTTATTAAACCTACTATTGATGTATTTTTCTCCTGAAGGTTTGAGGTAGGATAGTTCAAAATTAGCCAAATTGGTTTTAAATAGCGTAATTGATCTTAAGACTTGACTTTGTAAATCAATCGCTGAGGAGCGACCTGAAAATTGAACTGGTTGTGATGGAAGAGTTAATTGACCCTGAAACGGTGAGATATGAACATGGTCTGTAACGGATGCGTTAAAAGCCATTTGATGAGTGCAAAAGGCATCTACAATACCGCTTAACTTATTGACATGAGACACTATTCTATTTAGTGCATCAACCAAATTATCGCCCTTTACAATCGGCTGTAAAGTTGAATCATCATTGCCCGCGATCAAGTCAATTCCACCAAAAGCAAAGACTTTCCCACCTTGAGAATTTCTATTATCGGTTCCCGTGACGAGTTTAATTCCCTCTCTGGCAATGACACGAACTGCATCTGCTTTGAGTGCGATTGCAGATTTAGGTGTTTTTTGTGCGTCGTTTAATCCAGGACTGCCCAAAGATCCTGGTGAAAGGTTAAAGTTTAAATCAACATCGGTTTTTTGACTTATGTATATTCGAGCTGCATCTTTAAAAAAGTCAGGATCAATAAACAGCTTTTCCCCTGTTGGCGTGACTTCAGTTACATTATTTCCTTGATATCCCGCAACTATATCAATTGAGGAAGCTTGAGTATCTCCTCTTCCTCCGTAACCTGAAAGGAGACTTCGAGGTCTGTCTCTTCCAAAAACAATTGCAGAATTTTGAAATTGCGTTCTATTGTCAATAATTTTTTCAGAGTCAGCTTTAATAAAAGATGGGACAGGTTCTACTTGTGCCCCGCCAGCAACACCTTTTACAGAAGATGACTTTGAGGGCTTTAAGTCTTTTAATTTTTTTTCGGTCTCTTTGTTTAAACCTACGCTATCATAAGCCTTTTTAAAACTCATTTAATCCACCTATTGCCACGAGGGAATATTTTTTTGGGCATATTGAACTCCATAATAAACCCAATGCCAAGGTTCGCTTTTTACCGTTCTAATAAAGCCATAACTCGCCGCATTATTTTTCAGCCATGTGTAAACTCTGGTTGGTTTTCTACGGGGATCATTTGTGCCAGTTTGGATATCTATTGCTATCCCGTTTTGATGTTTACTGTAACCTGGATCTGCTGCATTTCCGGGCTTCCCCTTTTTTGTCCATTTTTGCTTGGCGAGAAATTGTTGCTTAAATGTTCTGAAGCCGCTGTTCACTTGCAAGGTTAATCCGGGATTATCTTTTTCAAATGCCCTCTTCATTAAAGTATATTGAGATGCAGCTTCTGGTCTTGCTTTATGACCGCTTCTTGGACCAGGTAAATTCTGCAAATCTATTTTTCCAATAACTCTACCACGCGACCATGCACATTGATCGCCAAATGGATTTTTTGAGCACTCATCTGGCTCTGGTAAATTGATTGGAACTGCGTCGAGGCGGATTATGTTTTCATCAAAACTTTCCTGTGGAGAATCATCCGTAATTGGAACGGCAGTTTTACCTACAATTCCCATGTATGTCCCCACTCTATTTAGATAACCTTTTGCGAACGGATGGATAACATAAACACTGTCTCCCACGTTTGGAATAACATTATCTAATTCAAGAGATTGCGCTTCATAGATATAATGTTGATAAATTAAAGTTTCTTCTTTCCCTGGCTGGATTAAGTCACTGGGCATAGATAAAAAAGAGTCAAAAACCGTATGTACATAAATTTGAAGACAACTATCAATTACATAGTTGCTGGCGTTGTTCATGTCATATCTTTCACCACCTGGAATTGGTTTGCCGCTTTTTACAACCTTTAAAACTTTACCAACAGTCGGTTTTGAAATGTCTAATCCAGGTCTCTTAAAATTATCTTTTATAATTTTTTGAAGAGCACTATAAAACGTTTCACCTGGCTCTAAAAAAGGGCGTAATGTCCTTTTAGACTCCTTTTGTGCTGCTTTATTAAAAATGCTTTCAACACTTAATTTTTCTACGTTTGACATGCTATTCTTTATTTAGTTGTTCAAAAATTTCTGCACGTTCTTGTTCTGATAAAGAAGAGTCTCCGACTTCATTTTTTTGTTTTAACGATGCAATCTTTACCAATTGCTCGTTTGATCTCTGTAGGGTTTCCATGTATTTTGCAGCAGTCAAGCCAACCTCTTTATGACGTTCATCTGCCCCAGACAAATACTTAATTAAGTCTTGAAGAAGTTCTTTTGTTTGTTCTCTATCTTCTCTAATGTTACTTATCGCTTCAGATGTTAGTTCGCCAAAATTTTGTTTTTTCATTCGTTCCACTTTTTTTTATAAGAGGAATATTCTCCCCTAAACCTTTTTAGATTGTTTAAAATCTGTTTAGTGTTGAGGTTTGTCATTTCTCTTATATAAAGATAAATAGCTTTTTTATTGAAAATTTCAATGTCTTCAGCATCTCTAAACAATATTTTTATTGCTTCAAGAATCTTTTTTTCATTATCTTTAAGTGTAAATTTGTTTTCCCAATCATGAACCTCTTTCAAGAAACCTGACATAAATTCTTCTTTGTTTCTGTTTTCTTCGTAATCGTTTCTAATTGACAAATACTCTATTTCAATTTTTTTTGATATCTCGTCATATTTTGCTTCACGCTTCATTTGAATCGCATTCTTTTTTACACGAGCGATAAACCAATTTTTTGTAACAACACTAAAATAAGAAAAAGCCTTGGATCCTTTACTTTCATCAAAATTAGAAAGAATGGTGATAAGGTGAATCTCACACTCTTCTTTTAATGCTTCAATATTAGGCAAGCTTCCAAATTTATAAGTAAAGACAATTTTATTGATCATTTCAACAAAAACAGGTCGGATGACTTGTTGATATAGTTCATTTTTTTTCTTGTTATCTTCACAAGAAATATACTCTAATATCGCAGTCTCGTGGACTTTGGTAAAATATTGATTACTCTTTTTCTTCTTCGGCATATTCTTTATCAATTTCTTGCAAAATATCGGCTAAGTCTGGCTGGGTAAAAGAGTATACTTTTTCATACCTCTGCAAGTATCCAAATAAATTTTGTGTATGTTCTAATAGAGATTGTAAAGTATCGTCTCCATAAAACGTTGGCAACTCATATACAGATTTTAAATGATCGCCAAAAGTATCCAATCTTGTAAAAAGCTCAACTGATTCTTCTGAGGCTATGAAAATCGGTACTAATTTTTTTCTAATATACAAAACCAGAACAGTGCAAACTCCAAATAAAATTAATGAGGTTAAAAATAGTGTAATATGTATTAAATCAACTTCCATGTGTTCTATCTTTAAGCTCTTGCTTAACTTCCTCTATGTCCTTTTTTGACTGCTCTATTACCTCATTAACTAGAGTTCCAACGCGCTGTTCTTTTTGCGGTGCCTTAGAATAGTTAAAAGATGTCGGTATTTTAATTAATGTTTTTTCATTACCGCAACTGTTGCAGACATCGTGTATTTCGTTCATCCTATGAGACATAGTATAACAGATATTGCAGGATGTGCAACTGTACGTGTATTTAGGCATCGTCTTTTTTCTTTTTAGCTGTTGTTCTCTTCTTTGTTGTTCTTTTTTTTCTTACTTTTTTGGTTGTTTTTTTATTATCTTCAACCTCATTTAACTGAAGAACAGGTGGGTTATCAATAATGAGCCCATCAGCAGTATTTACAATTTCAAACTCTTTTAATAAATTAGTTATATCTATCTGCTCCATAATACCTTTTTGTAGTGCTAGCATGATTGCGCCAACGGCTTGATTAGAAAATTTAAAATTCATTTCTTAAGAAATCTCCTTTTTTAGTTTGTTATAATCAGAATTATACATAATTTTGCACAGTTCATTAAATTTAATTTTTGGTTCCCAGTTTAATTTTTGTTTTGCCTTTGCAGGATTCCCAAGTAAAAGTGGAACTTCATGTGGTCTAAACAATCTTTCGTCTATTTCAACGTATTCTTCAACACTCAAGTTTGCCTCTTTAAAGACTTCAAATAAAAAATCTCGAACAGAATAAGTTTCGCCAGTTGATATGACATAATCATCAGGAGTATCTTGCTGTAACATCATCCACATCGCCTCAACGTAATCTTTGGCATGACCCCAATCTCTTTTCGCATCCAAGTTGCCCAAATATAATTTATCTTGAAGACCTAATTTAATACGCGCAGCAGCTAACGTAATTTTTCTGGTTACAAATGTTTCTCCTCTTCGAGGAGACTCATGATTAAATAAAATACCGCTCGATGCATGAAGATTGTATCCTTCTCGATAATTTCTAACAAGATTGTGGGCAAATACTTTAGCACACGCATAAGGAGAGGCGGGCATCAATCTTGTATTTTCATCTTGAGGAAAAACCGGGTTATCACCAAACATTTCTGATGATGATGCCTGATAAAATCTTATTTGAGGATTAATATTTCTTATTGCTTCTAATATTTTTAATGTTCCCATTGCAACTATTTCAGAAGTTTCTTCTGGTGTTTCAAAGGAAACTCTAACATGAGATTGTGCTCCTAGGTTATATATCTCATCTGGGTCATGTTTTATAATCAAGCGATACATGTTTCCACCATCTATTAAATTACCATATTCTAATATAAAATTTGGATTATCTAGTAAATGGTCTACTCTATCTGTACATATCAAAGAAGTTCTACGTTTAACGCCTACAACTTTATAACCTTTAGATAATAATAATTCAGATAAATAAGAGCCATCTTGACCTGTGACTCCTGTTATTAAGGCTGTTTTCATTTAAAATCCTCTAATATTAGGATACTTTTTTAAAAACCATTGACAAGTGTTATAGAGTGAGTCATCAAAAGCGGTATATTCTTCTTTCTTCCACCCTAAATTAATTAATTTAGAATTACTTGAAGGTTTTTTATATTGACCTTTAGGTTTGTTTATATCCCATGTAATATTACCACTAAATTTCAATATTTTTGATATTTTTTCTGCAACCTCTTTAACGGAATATTCGTTCGTGTTTCCAATATTTATTGGGTCTTGATCATCATAATTTTTTAATAAAAACAATAAAATTCTTGCTAGGTCCGTAGAGTAAGTGAACTCTCTTCGGGGAGAGCCATCGCCCCATAAAACTACATCGCCATTATTTAATTTTGCTTCATGAATTTTTCTTATAATTGCGGGAATCAAGTGAGAGTTTTCTAAATCAAAGTTATCTTCTTCCCCAAATAAATTATTTGGAACCGCAGTTATAAAATTACATCCATGTTGAGCGCGATATGCGCGGGACTGCACATCTAACATTCTTTTAGCGTAGGCATACGCATAATTAGAAAAATGAGGAGGACCATTGTGTATCTGATCTTCAGTTAATGGGTATTCTACGTTATCGGGATATATGCACGTGCTGAGGAGTGAAATTACCTTTTTAACTTTAAATTTTCTTGAAGCTTCCAAAACATGACTGTTTATTAAAGAATTATCATAATAAAAGTCGCCTAGATATTCAAAATTTGCCTTTACTCCACCCACCCTAGCTGCTAAATGAATGACATAATCGGGATTTATATCAGAAAAAAGATCGTTGGTCTCTTTTTCTTTTCTCAAGTCACAGGTTTTTGAGGAAACATAGGTGGCATTGGGTAATATTTTTTTTAATGAACTTCCGACCATACCGGAGCCGCCAGTTACTAAAATATTACTTTTTTTAAAATTCATCAATCGCCTTTGATAATCCTATAGCTATCACTATCAAAATGTTCTGTAGAAAACTCAAAAAGCTCAGTATCCTCTATTGCTTCCATTTGGTGTCTTAGTCCGACATATACGTGAAAATTATCACCAGGATTTAACACTACTGTTTTACATTCATCTATATTGTCTTGATCGGAATATCTAACAAGCATTCTTCCGCTCTGAACGTAAAAAACCTCATCTTTAATTTTGTGAAAATGCCAAGAACATTTTTTATTCTTATTAAAGAACAAAAGTTTGCCACAATACTTTTCAGAGTTTACAATCCAGCGTTCCCAGCCCCAGCCTTTATCTACATGTGTCATTGGTAAAGAATTACTCATTTAGTGCTCCTATTATTTTTTCCAAAATTCATATATACCTTCGGTAAGTTCATAATTTTCCCAAACTTTTCTTTTTCTATTGGGCTGTTTTATTGCCCAATCCCACATTTTCTTAAGACCATCTTCAAGTTCTGTTTTATGATCAAAATTTAATAAATCTACTGATTTTTGCCATGTTGACCATGCATATTTTGTTTCGTGTCTTTGTTCAAGATATTGTGGTTTTAATTTTGTTCCAGTAACAGATATAAGTGTATCACATGCCTCATTAATACTGCAATCTTTAATTCCGCCAAGATTTATAATTTCTCCAACACATTCATCATTTTGAGAGGCATTCCAAAAAGGTTGGATAGCATCATCTACATAACTAAAGGCTCGGCGTTGCTCACCATCACCAAAAATAGTGGGGCGCGTATCATTAATTATTTGATACATCCAAATCCCTAATACATTTCGATATTTGTCCCATATATTTTGATTAACACCATAAAAATTGTGAGGTCTGATAATGGTGTATTTTAGCCCATGTTGATCATATGCAATTTTTAATTCCTGTTCCACTGAGAATTTTGCGACTCCATACGGATCAATTGGACATTGCTGTAAATCTTCGCTAAATGGTGGCTCATATTTATTACCATATACAGACATAGAACTTGCAAAAACAAATCTTTTTACTCCCGTTTTAATACTTGATGTAACAAGATTGGCAGAAGAGATTAAATTATTTTCATAATTATATTTTCTCATGAATGGACTAAGACCTTCTGCCGCATATGCTGCAAAATGATAAACGATATCAGGCTTCTCTCTTTCAAAAACGTTCACAACGCTATCTAAACTTACTAAGTCAAATTTATAAAATCTAACTCTTTTATTCACATTTTCAATGTATCCCCCACTTAGATCATCTATACCAATTACCTCGTGAGTTGTGTTTTCTAAAATCCAATCTGCTAGTCTAGAGCCTAAAAGACCGGCTACTCCAGTTATTAATATCCTCATAGCTTAAATTTTTTCTCCTTTTATTTTTAAACCTTTTGCAGTATGCACTGCGTAAATAATATCTGGGTTTATGGTGTGCCTAAAATAACAATGCATTTGGTTCTTAACTTGTTCATCGACCATATCAACTTCCCAAACATCTCTTCTAGGTAATGAAGTGAGTTTTGCACCACAAAAATTGATAAAATGATGGGCAAAAGTTACATCATCGCCAATTGTTCTCGATGCATAAGGGCTTCTTACGTGGTCTATCGAATTTCTATTTTTAACTATATTTTCTATTAGATTTTTACTAACTAAGAACGCCGCACCTGAAGCAAAATTAATGACGGAAGGCTGGTGCTTGTTATGTGAGTTTGGATAAGACCCGTTAACACCTGCATAAACATTATCTTTGATACCAATTTCTTTTACAATTTTCAACATTAGAGGAAGATCTATGTAGCTTCCACAATTCACTCTCAAAATGTAATCAAAGTTTTCATTTTCTAATAGCCATTGAAAACCATCAAGGGTTTTGTAATATAGATTACCTCTACCTTCGGGGGTGTCCGAATATATACAATCATCAATCGCAAAAGGCTTCCTCTTTTCTTCCACGATAACAGGATCAAATCCATCACCTGCGGTTCCATTTGTCCAATATATTTCCTGTGTTTTTATTTTTGAAGAATTCTCCGGAAATGATATGCCATCTCTATGCCCATATATATAATAAACTTTTACTTCTTCCAGATCATTTGTTGCCCAAGTTTGGCGACATGCCTTTACCATGTCTGCATAATTGCCAGAGCGTCCACAACTTATACATCTAGCACAAGTGCAAATTGCATCATTTGCTAACGCTAAAACCATAATTTTCATATATTATCTCCTGTGGGCAGAAAACCATTTCCGAATCTTTTAAAAAGGTTGATGTTATCTGTATTGCCCAAATCAAATTTTATCAAAGTTTTAAAAAAAGAAAGACGGTCAAGGTATTCCATGCAGGGACCAAGGTAAAGCTCTCCATTGTGAATTTTATTATTTTTAATGCCCCAATTAATACACTCTAAAAGTCTTTGAACGCTCGTAAAATAAAAAACACCCGCAGAGGCATAATTACTAATTTTTTCCTTTTCTTTTATTCCCATAACTAAATTTGATTTTAAATTTAATTCATAAAAACAGGAAGAATTACCATCGTTAAAATATAAGCCGACCGCGCAATTTGCCATATCTATTTTTTTTAAATCAAAAAAAACTAACTGATCTGAATTTATAACAATTACTCTTTCTTTTGCTATGTCCCTTTCTAGATTTTCAATCCCCTCTTTTAGAGTTAAAGCTTGACCTTTAGGAGTATGAGGCAATATTACCACATCTACCATGTTATTTAAACCTATTCTTTTTATTAACTTTTGTATGTTAAATTCTACACTGCACTCCTCATCGTGAGGCTTGGTTGTAATAAATATTAAGCTATCATCTTTATTTATAAGACTTTTTAGACCTAAAAGGCAGATGTTAAGTATACTATATCCATCTATCGGCTCAACAAAGGGCTTATATTTTCCAAGAGAAGAGGTTCGAGTCCCGAAGCCAGCGATGGGAAAAATCCAATTCATATTTAATCTTCCTTGTATCTTACTTGAAAAAAAGAATTATCACCATATAATGCCCAAAAATAATACATCTTAGAATAAGGCGAAGCCACCACTGGATGATGACCTTTAAGAATTTTAAATTTGTCGTTATTTCTTACTAAATGGGGCTTGTCATCAAGCATTTGAATACCAAAGCCTTTATCATTTGAAAATTTATAAAAATATATTTCCTCTTGTGCTGATTCCTTGTTGCCTTCAAATGTGTCATGTTTATGAGGCGGCCAACTTGACCAGTTCCCTGGAGGACTTATAGTCTCTCCAATAATTAAATTTTCTAAACCCAACATTCTATCTGCTACTCGACATACACTACGTAACGTATTGTCTTTACCCGCATCAATACAGTTGTAAGATCTTAATCTGGTAAATGGAATTTTATTACTACTGTTGGCACTTACAATAAAAAACTCAGAGTTACTGAAAGCCTCAATTTGTATTTCTCCCAAAT
>Ga0163109_10004242_pt1 | contig 10900 bp, 7 predicted proteins | sample CRUFie1St13metaG_FD_108704 | JGI IMG/M metagenome (GOLD analysis project Ga0163109, IMG submission 108704) | Marine microbial communities from the Costa Rica Dome - CRUD Field 142mm St13 metaG | ecosystem: Environmental > Aquatic > Marine > Oceanic > Photic zone | place: Costa Rica: the Eastern... | reverse complement strand
CTTCTCCTCCAGGAAGATGAGCCTCAACAGGTGCTTCGCGCTTAGGCAGATCAGGGCGAGCCGCGCCGCGTGCACCTCGCGGAACGCGACGCCCTCCTTGCCTCCGTCTGCCGGGCTCAGAACAAGGTGGCTCTCCAGGGACCTCTGCTCGACCAGGGCCGTCGCGGGAGCCGTGGAAGTCCCAACCTCCTCGACGGACGGTAGCTTCGCGGAGGTGCGTCTTAACCCCACCCCCTCCCTTTCGACGGTGCCGCTGACGCCCCACCCACGGGTTTCTCCCTCCCTCGTTTCAACCACCGGCGCGCAGGTGAAGCCCTCGGTCGCCTTCTTCTTCCCCGGCCAGGGCGCCCAGAGCGTCGGCATGTGCGCGGAGGTGTGCGACAGGAACGCCGCGGCCAAGAAGCTCTTCGACAGGGCGTCGGAGGTCTTGGGGTACGACCTGCTGGACGTCTGCGTGAACGGACCGGCGGAGAAGCTCAACTCCACCGTGGTGAGCCAGCCCGCCATCTTCGTGGCGTCCATGGCTGCGGTGGAGGACCTGCGGTCCCAGGAGGGGGGGCAGGAGGTAATCGACTCCGCGAACGTCGCGGCGGGCTTGAGCCTGGGTGAGTACACCGCGCTGTGCTTTGCGGGAGCCATGAGCTTCGAGGACGGCCTGAAGATCGTCAAGGCCAGGGGCGAGGCCATGCAGGCCGCGGCGGACTCCAAGCCGACGGCCATGTGCAGCGTGATCGGTCTCAAGGCAGACAAGGTCGAGGAGCTGTGCCAGGCCGCCACCGAGGCTGCTGGGGAGGGGGAGTCCGTGCAGATTGCCAACTTCTTGTGCAACGGCAACTACGCCGTGTCCGGCACCGTGAAGGCCATCGAGGAGCTCGAGGCGAGGGCCAAGCCCGACTTCAAGGCGAGGATGACGGTCAGGCTGGCGGTTGCTGGGGCTTTCCACACCAAGTACATGGACAGCGCGGTGGGCAAGCTGCAGGAGGTTTTGAGCCAGGCGGAGATCAAGGCCCCGAGGATCCCGGTGTTCTCCAACGTGGACGCCAAGCCACACAGCGACCCGGAGGTGATCAAGTCCATTCTCGCCATGCAGGTGACCTCGCCCGTGCAGTGGGAGACCACCCTCGGGGGGCTGCTGGAGGGGGGACTGGAGACCAGCTACGAGCTCGGCCCAGGGAAGGTTGTCGCGGGCATCATGAAGCGCATCGACAGGAAGCACGCCGTCAACAACGTGACGGTCTGAGCAGGCGAGGCTTTGGAAGGAACAGAAAGAGTGGGGTGGCTCGGCCCTTTCCCGTGCCACTGTTTGTGTTTGTTTTTGTTTTGTCTGAAAAGTTGATCATCATCCCGCTTACCATTTTGTGTGTTTTCGGTGGGAGATCGCCGAACGTGCGTGTAAAAGGAAAGGCCGTCTGTCGTCAGAAGCGCGGGAGAAGAGAAGCCCGGGAAAAAGTAAGGCGCGCAGCGCGCGTGAGAGAGAGCGAGACAGAGACAAAGACACGGGTCCAAGCGATCGGTTGGCGAGGGCGACAGACTGCGAACATGTCGGGATCCTCCGGGAAGACGGTGTCGTCGAGCGCCAAGAGGATTCAGAAGGAGTTGGCGGAGATATCCCTGGACCCCCCTAACGACTGCACCGCCGGCCCCAAGGGCGACAACTTGTACGAGTGGGTCTCCACGATCCTGGGCCCCCCGGACTCGCCCTACGAGGGCGGGGTGTTCTTCCTTGACATCACTTTCCCGTCGGACTACCCGTTCAAGCCCCCGAAGCTGCGGTTCAGGACGCGGATCTACCACTGCAACGTGAACAGCCAGGGCGAGATCTGCCTGGACGTCCTCAAGGATAACTGGAGCCCCGCCCTTACCATCTCCAAGGTGTTGCTCTCCGTCGTGTCTCTCATGACGGACCCCAACCCCCAGGACCCCCTCGTGGGAAAGATCGCCCAGCAGCTCCTCGAGGACAAGGAGGAGCATGACAAGACTGCTAAGGAGTGGACCAAGAGGTACGCTCAGGGCTAGGTGCTGTCGCACACACACACGCACACACACACCGCGATGAAGGGCGCGTGCTAAACGACGTTGGTGCAAACTGCATGAGAAGCGTCCGAGCCACTTTGGCCTGTTGGGAGTCGCTCTTGTGGGATTGTGGTGGTGGTGGTGGTGTGGGGGGGTCACAACGCACGCGAGTGTGTTACTGGTCTTGATTGTAAATAGATAATGATTGTGGGAGGGTTCCCCAAAAAATCTACATCCGCGGGCCGGCCGCACCCCTCCGCTTGTACCCCTCGGCAATCCAACCTTGGATGATGCTCCGCTCCTCAGCCCTCGCATTCAGCACGGAGGGCGGGTCCAGCTTCGTGGACCACATGAAGTCCAGGTGGTGCGCCCCGCCGTCGATGAACACGGCGTGGATCGAGTTCGTCACGTTCTGCAGCACCCCTCCGCCCCTCCATGGGTCGTACTCCCCGTTGGAAAAGATTATGTTCGAGAAGGACGAGATGTCCTTGCCGCCAAAGTTAACCGTCACCCAGTACGGCCTGGGAGTGACCCCCCAGGTCTTCTGGCAGTTGTCGATCTGGTACCCAAAGTCGAAGGGCTGCGGGAAAAACATGTCGTGGAGGCCATCCCTGGACGCCGGCATGAACATCTCCGTGCAGAACTGGTAGTCCCACATGATCCCCACGCTCTGGGTCTCCGGGTTCACGCCCTTGCGGTAATCCATACACTCCTGATTCTGGGTGTAGTTGTACCACACTGCGCTGGCCTGGGCGAGGGCCCTGATGAGCTCCGAGGCGGGCATATCCGGCTCCTTGAAGTACTCGCAGGCCACCCTCATCGGGAAGGCGGGGAGATCGCCCTTGCCATTCAGCATGTAAGACGACGGGTACGGGTAGTTTCCCATGGCCATGTAGTCGAAAGAGGTCTGGGCCCAGTAAAGCAAGGCAGTCACGTTGTCATCGGACTCCAGAGGAACACCATCGCACAGGCGGAAGGCCTCCCTCACACGATTCCTCCCCTCCGCGGTCCCGCTCTCGTTCCTCACCGCCTGCCAGGAGTTCCTCACGTTCATCGAGCAGTACTCGGCGGCCCCGGCCTCCCGCGTGGCGTCGTAAGTCACCACCTTGGCAAAGGATCCAGCGTCGTAGGGCGGGTACTCCCCGAGGAAGCTCCAGATGGGGGCCGAGGCCGCGAAGGCGCCGTCCACGACGTGCGGGTACTTCATCCGGAACCAGGACGAGAGCATGCCGCCGTAGCTTCCGCCAAAAGCAATCACAGGGCTCTTCACGGCCCCGAAGTCAGTCTTCAGGTTCTCGATGAGATCCGCGTAGTCCGCGAGGGCCTGCTCGGACGTGAGGTACTGGAGGTTCGACATGTCCGCCCCGAAGGGCTTGGACTCGCCGTAGTACCTGTGCTCCGCAAAAACCAGGAGGGCGCCGACCTCCGGGGCGTTCTCCCACATAAATCCAGTTGCGTTCAGGTAAAGGGTGACGTCCGCCTCGTTCCTCGTGTAAAAGAAGATCGGCCCCCTCGTCCCGTCGACGCCATTGTCCTGCCGCCAGTATTTGTCGCACACGAAGACCCTCTGCTTGTAGGTCTTGTCTCCCAGACTCCAACTGAAGTGGTCGATGAGGTTGTCGTACCAGAACAGCTTGCACTCTGATATCACGTTGCGGTGGTCGCCCGAGCCCGGTCCCGAGCCGTACAGGACGCCCGCCTCGTCAGTCGGAACGGGCCACAGGGAGCTCGGGCGCCGCCCTCTCGCCTCCGCCCCCCCGGAGGCCGCAAGGAGCAGGAGCGCAAACGCAGCAACAACAGTTCCCGCCATCATCATTGCGACCACTGTTTGGCGGGATTCGATACTCCAGGTGTAGCTGCAGTTTCCGAGAAGTGAGTGCGAGGCTATGCAATCCGGGGCGGGAAAGCGTTCAAGGAAACCGCGGGCGGGGTCGGAGTGCGCGTCACCTCCCACGATAGCCCCCTGACCCCTCTCCCGCGCCCGGAGGGCCCGGCGGCGTCGGTGATTTTATTGTACACAAAAGGAAGGCGCAGACTTGGGCGTGCTGTTTAGCCGACTTCCATCTTCACCTGCGTCCCGCCGGCATCCGCTCCGCTCTTCTGCTTGATCGAGGAGACCAAGTTCGCAACGCGCTCCCTGGCCTTGCTTATCTTGGCGAACTCCTCCGCGTCCGAGTGGGTGGGAAAGTGTGGCAGCAACGGGCTCGGGGGCGCTGGCTTTGAGGCTATGGGCATGACCCTCTTGTGCAGGGCCTCCGTGGGTTCGGAAAAGACGAGCTCCTCGTACGTCTCGCTCACCACCGGCTTCTTCGTCGTCAAAGGCTGGTCGTCCGTGTGGAACAGCTTTAGGCCGTGGGCCAGAGTGAAGGGTTCCTCCTTGGCCTCGTCCACGAAATGCACCGTTGCCGTGATCTCGAACTCGCCCCAGCCCGTCTCCGTTAGCTCGAAGGGCTGCTGCAGGATCTCCCTGACGGGCTCCTGGAAGCTGTGGTGCAGCTGAAACACGACCTTCTTCACCAGCGGCGAGAGGTCCTCATTCACGGGACTGCGAACGTATACCGTCCACTTGTGCGCGTTGTACTCGTCGGCCTGGGCGAGTTCGGGGCGAGTGGAGGGGATTGCAAGGAGGCCGGGTCAGCAAGTGGGGCGGTTGATTTCGGGTTCCGCGATCGCCAATCCGTCGGACGCGCTCGCGCTGGCGCCCCGGTCCCCCCCCCTCGGAGCAGTTAGGGGGATCCCCCTGACCGGCGCCGTTTCTCAATTCGTTTCTCACCTTCTTCCCCTGCCAGAAGGACACCGTCCCGGCGCAAATCGGAAGGCAGAGCTCCACGTCCTTCATCCGCCTCTGCCCGTTCTTCCCCATCACGTACTTGGTCGCCGAGTCGGCCATGATGCCCGAGCAGGGCCCCGCCCCCGAAAATTGCTCCTCTCCTCCCCGCCCCCGGGAAGGCATGCGCATGCGCAAGCAGTCGGACCTCGGGCGAGCGTTGGTGCGGGCGAAAAGAGGGACTGAGAGACATGTACCGGGCGGGCGGCACGAGCCTGCAGGGGCGGCGCGGGCTGGCTGCGGGTCCCAAGTGTCGCGACGGCGCCTGTAGGAGGCGCGCGCAGGGACAGCGCGCCTCGACGAGCGGCCAAGGTCGCTCGGGTGGCGACCGTGGTGACCCCGGGAGCGAGACCAATCCGCTCCATCCCCACACAGACGAGGGGGTTGTGGACGCTTCGCCGAGGCGCAAGGAACCCACCGGCTCGGAATCCTACTCGCACGTAAACGTCATGAGCAACAGCGAAGACCTACCGAAGCTGGTCTCGTTCTTCAGGTGAGCAAGGCCCGCAGCTTCGCACTGTCTCCGTCGTCGTCGTCGTCAAGTCAAAGACTTTCGCTTTACCTTTCGCTGACGCATCCTGGTGGGTCTGCCTCCCTGTTCCGTGCGTTTTCGATCGATTCGCCGCCCTCCGTTCCGCTCCTCGCAGGCAAGCGTCGCCATACATTGGCCAGCACTTTGGAAAGACGTTCGTGGTCATGCTTCCTGGGTACATCACTGAGGGGAGGCACGACGTTTTGGATAGGGTGCTGCAGGATGTCGCGCTGCTTCAGAACCTCGGGGTCAGGCTGTGCCTCGTGCTGGGCGCCACGGCCTCCATCGACAGGGTGCTGCGGCAGATGGGGGAGGCGGAGGTGGACTTCGCGGGCGGGTACCGCGTGACGAGCAAGGTCGCCCTCCAGGCCGCCAGGCAGGCTGCTGGCGCCATGAGGATAGAGATAGAGTCCCGGCTCTCCAAGTTCTTTCCGGCGGGCACGGCGAGGAGGCACGGGTACAACCAGAGGAGGGTGGAGGCCACCAACGGCACGACGGCCCCGGGAGGCCACCTCAGGCCCCCCGTAAGGGTGGTGAGTGGAAACTTTGTGATGGCCACGCACAGGGGGGTGGTGGAGGGGGTTAACTTTGATCACACCGGCGAGGTCCGCGCCATTTGGGCGGACGCAATCGCCCAGCACATGGAGCAGAACCAGGTCGTGCTCTTGGACAACCTTGGGTACACGGAGAGGGGGGAGGTGCTCAACTGCAGCTCGTTTGAGGTGGCAAGGAAAGCCTCCAGTGCGCTCAAGGCTGACAAGCTGATCGTGTACCACGGTGAGGACGTGGCCTCGCTCAGCCTCCCGGCGTGGATCGGCCTGTCGGACGACGGTTGGTGCTGGAGCCCGGGCGGGGGGGGCCTGGAGAACGCCGAGCTGGCCAAAGAGCCAACCAGCGGAATTGGCGCGGACTCCAAAGTCGCTGAGCTTTCGCTGGCCATCCAAGCCTGCCGCGAGGGTGTGCCCAGGACCCACCTGATCGACGCTTACGCGGACGGCGCCCTCTTCCTGGAGCTGTACACCAGGGACGGCTTTGGCACCATGGTCTCCAAGGACCTTTACGAGGGGATGAGGCAGGCCACGCCGGCAGATTTGGACCAGCTCCTCCTCCTGCTCCAACCGCTGGAGAGGGTGGGGACCCTGATCCGGAGGAGCGAGGACGAGGTGCGGGCAGACCTCGAAGGCTTCACCGTGATCGAGCGGGAGGGCAGGCTGATCGGTTGCTCCCTTCTCAAAGACCTTGGCGGCAGCGTCGGGGAGATCTCCGCCTTTGTTGTTCAGGAGGAGTTCCGGACGGAGCACAGGGGGGATGCCCTTCTGGACTTCGTGGAGCAGAGGGCGAGGGGTCTCGGGCTGGAGACGCTGGTGCTGCTCACCACGAGGACGGGGGACTGGTTCAGTGCCAGGGGATTTGAGAGCAGAGGGACCGCCTACCTCACCAGGGGAATCCTCCCGGAGCACAGGCTCAGAGAGGTCGACCCGAGGAGGGAGTCCATGCTTTTCGTGAAGGAGCTCGAGCAGGGGGTCGTGGGACCGCCGGGCTCCAGAATCGGCTATTAACTCTGCACTTTTGTCACTTTTCGCACCCTTCCGCACCGCCCCTTGCCCAGGCCGCCCGTCACACGTTACGAATTTCGGGAGAATTCTTCCCAAAGCACTGGGGCCGCGGAAGACCCTACCCGGCCCGGTCACGGAGGCCAAGGCCAAACATGGAGCTCTTTGCGCTAGTCCTGGCGATCGCGACGCTCGCGTCGGCAGCCGCGGATCCCGCGGTGAACTCGGGCGGCCTGACGCCCGACCTCGCCAAGTGGCTGTCTCAGCGGGAGAGCCCCGCCAAGATCAGCGCCAAGATCGCGCAAGATGTCTTCCCTGGCATGGGCTTCGGCCTCAAGGCGGAGGAGGCGGTCGTCGCGAACGAGACCCTCATGGAGGTCCCCGCCAGCGCGCTGCTGTCCATGAAGACGGCGTCTGAGGGAAAGCTGAAGGGCGTCGTGGAGGAGCTCCTGCGGAGCAACTGCAGCGCCAACTCCGTGCTGGCCCTGCACCTCCTGCACGAGCGCTCCCTCGGCGAGTCGTCTGCGTTTCACCCTTACATTGAGTCCCTGCCCCGGACCTTCGACCTCCCGCTGGCCTGGTCCGCAGAGGAGCTCGAAGAGCTGAACGGAACCCAGCTCCTGCCCCGGGTGCTCCAGCAGAAGCAGGCGATCCGGGCCGAGTACGAGCAGGTCGTCCTTCCCGTGGTCACGGCCCCGGGGCAAGCGGACCTCGCCGCCGAGCTCGACCTCGATCTGAAGGGATTCCTCTGGGCCTCGTGCTGCGTCCTCTCCCGGGCCTTCGTCATGCAGACCGAGGAGGGTGGCAAGATCCCCCTGCTCATTCCTGGCGTGGACCTCTTCAACTCCGGTCAGCCGGGGGCCAGGCTGGACATCGACGGCGCCAGGGGCGTCGTCCGCGTGGTGTCCGACCAGGAGCACGCGGAGGGGCAGCAGGTGTACTTGGACCTCGGAAGCGAGGCCAACTTCGGGTACATGCTCACCCAGGGATTTGCCCTGGTGAACAACCCGCAGGACTTTGTGGAGCTCCACGTCAGCGCGGACCTCGAGGACCCTTTCGCGGACGCAAAGGACAAGATCTTGCGGTACTTGGGCGTGCCCAGAAGGGAGACATTCGTGCTGAGAAGGCAGGGCAAGATCCCTCAAGACCTCTTCACCACGCTCAGGGTTCACCTGATGAAGCCGAGCGAGTTTGACAACTTTGCCGCGCTTGAGGGGGGCAAGCCCCTCAGCCTGCAGAGCGAGCTCAGGGTGTTCCGGGAGGTTCTGCTGACGTGCCAGAAGTCCTTGCAGGCCTTCGCGACGAGCGTGAAGGAGGACGACGAGCTGCTGATGAAGCCGGGGGGACTGGAGAGGCGGGCAGCGTACGCCATCCTGTACAGGAGAGGGGAGAAGCTCGTGTACATAGAGGCCATGCACGCGATAAGCGAAATGTGGAACAATTTTTTGTTCTCTGGCGACGTTTTCGGCAACTAAGACAGGCACTGGTGATTGAAAAAAAGGTGTCACCCGGAGTTACAATACACAAAGTCTTTCAATTACTTTCCAGGAAAAAGAAAAAAAGTGCGAAGAAAATGGTAGGATGGAGCGAGGATTTTTCTTTTTGCCTGCGAGAGGACCGCATGGAAGAATCTCACGCGGACAACTTCCTGCGGCTCCCACGGGAGGAGCCTGCTAACGAAGCAACTTGGCAGCTCTCGGGCTCCCTCGTAGAATCCCCCCAGTGCTCCGCCTCGTTGAGAATCCGCCAGCTGGTGTCGCCCTTTGAGCACAGGTACCTCTGCTCCAGGTCCCCAGCGCAGTAGAAATTGCCTCCAGTCTTGTCCAGGGCGGAGGTTATCATGGCCCTGCCGGTGTCCGTGCAGGTAAAGACGAGCCAGGACCACAGCAAGGCGGTCACGACGGTGACGCACAGGTAGTAGGAGATTGGGTCAAAGGAGTACGCGTATGCCCAGGACGAGACGCAATTCGAGCTCGCCATGAAGGTCGTGGCGGCGAGCGCGAAGAAGAAGGAGAACTCGGGCAGCCTCCACAGGAACCTCAAGACGCCGGCCAAGATCATCGCGTAGGCGTGGAGGTTGTGGCCCAGCATGGCCAGCTCGTTGGCCTGGTGCCCGTGGAGCAACACCATGGCGCCCTGGCACAGCGTCGCCATGAGCATGGGAAGGCCGGTCTCCATTCCCAGCAACCCCAGACAAACCCCAACGAAGCCTCCCGAGGCCCAAATCCCGGCCTGCACGGTGTGCTGCAAGTCTTTCATGTACTGCTGAGCCCCCCCCATATCGTCTGCCCCGCTCTGGTCCCACATTGTCCGGCCGGAGTAGAAGATTCCGCCTTGCGTGCCAAGCGTAATCACGAGGATGCTGAGGAATCCCCCAAAGAGCATGAACGCGCTCTCGTGGACCATGTGCTTCTTCCTGAGCTTGGGGTGGTTGTAGGCGAGGGCCAGGGACGCGGTGATGATCCACAGCAGGGCGTACGTCATGTGCCCGACCTCTTGGGACTGAAACCTGTAGTACTCGTAGCACCCGCAAGACTGCCACAGGCCGGACAGCATGAGGCCAAAGGTGACGCCCAGGAGGACGACGAGCTTGAAGCCTCCCGCGCTGAAGCGGAAGCCGATGAGGGGCTTGAACAGAAGGGGGGTGGCTGCGAGGACCTTGCCGGCGATGGCGAGGCACCACTGCGCGGTTGCCAACAAACCCCTCGACGCCGCCCTCCTCTTCCCCGCGGCGGCCACGCTGTAGTGGAAGACCCTCTCCGCGAGCAGCGCGGACAGCCCTATCCAGCCGGCCACACCGTGGTGAGTCCTTGAGCCGGCCCCCGTTCCCTGGCACTCCGGGCGCGACCCGAGGTCGGCCTGGATGGAAGAGATGACGATGGCCGAAATGAGCGCCAGGCCAAGTCCTACGAGGTGCACGGCCTGCAGAACCTTGTCCAAGTCCAGCTTCCCAAGAAGGGCGATGGTTGGCGAATCGTCCTTGGTTGCGGCCGGCCTCTTCGCGCCTTTCACCGCCCCGGCGCCGCCGCGACGGGCCATCGCCACGAAAGCCGTCGGCAGGAGGACGATGCAAGCGATGCACATCAGCACTGCGTGCGCGTACACTCCGGGAGACCTGCACGCTTCGTACATGACGGGGTGCCACTGCACCAGATACCTCCCGTTCTGCATGGTGATCGGTACGAGCTCGCTGTGGTTCAAAGCGAGGGGCCCGAACGGCCCGAACGGGATGCTCTCGGGCCTAAAGCAGGGTACGGGCTCACCGCACGGTATCCTTATCTTCCCGTCCTCGTCCACGTGGTCCTCCCACAGGAACCGCGGCAGCTTGCCCTCATACAGGCCCGCCTCGAACACGATCGGCGTGCACGGCGTCCCCTCACAGTGGACGTAGGTCGCGTTCGGCCAGTAGTACGCCAGTGGCCCCGGAACGTACTCAGGCGGGGTCGTGGGAAAGTGCAACCCTTTCCTTTCCCATCTCTCCTCCAGCGTCATGTTCTCAGGCTCGGGGTCCCCCTCGCGTTCGTGCCCCGCGCCATGGTCGTGGTGGTGCTCCATCCCGGCCAACAACGAAGTGAGGTCCTCTCCTCCTCTTCTCCTCGCCTCCCCGCCGCTCCTTTCCTCCCACGATTTTTGGGGGCGCGCGTTACAATTCTCATCAATTGCGTGAAATTTCCGCGGAGACGTCTCGAGACAAAGGCAAGATTCCGCACCAATTGATGAGCTGGAGGGGTCCAGAGAGTCCTGTCTGTCGAGCGCGCGCCTGAACGATGGGACGGTTTTTGGTTTTGGGGGCGACCGGGAAGACGGGGAGGCTCGCCGTGCGGGAGCTGACGAGGCGAGGTCATGGCGTCACCGCGGTGGTCCGGAACAAGAAGACGCTGGCCGACCTGGGATTGAACAAAGTGAAGCAGCTCGAGGGGACGATTCTCGACAGCTTTACGGATGAGCAGGTCCAAGATATGGTCAGCGACGCGG
>Ga0163109_10004241_pt1 | contig 10901 bp, 9 predicted proteins | sample CRUFie1St13metaG_FD_108704 | JGI IMG/M metagenome (GOLD analysis project Ga0163109, IMG submission 108704) | Marine microbial communities from the Costa Rica Dome - CRUD Field 142mm St13 metaG | ecosystem: Environmental > Aquatic > Marine > Oceanic > Photic zone | place: Costa Rica: the Eastern... | reverse complement strand
GGCCGATCACCGCGCCCGCCGCGGGCTTGATGGTCTCCTTGAGCCTGGTGTCCTCGTTGTTCAGCTCGCCGACGATCGCTCCACCGGCGCATCCGAGCAGCGCGCCGGCCAGTGAACCGACCAACGGGATCGGGATGAGCACCGTTCCGATCAACGCACCGAGGATCCCGCCGACCAAGGCGCCGATCATCCCCTTTCTCGAGGCTCCACCCTTCTTGGCACCGTAGGCGCCGGCGATCAGCTCGAGAACCTCGCCGATTCCCGCGATCACGATCGCCGCCACGAAGACCCAGATAGAGAACACCCAGTCCGACCCCTCAGGGGCCCAGAGTCGCTGAAGGAACTCGAGGGCGAGTGCGAGACCGATCATGATCCAGGTGCCGGGAATGCCGATCAGAACGGTCACCAGACATCCGGCTCCGAGGAGGACGAAGATGGTCGCCGCGATGATGTCGATCCAGTCCTGCCAGATCACGATGATGTCGCCTTCCGGATGCAGTGGAGCCGAAGGGATTCTTGGGAAACCGGTCCGGAAGGTTCCGGAGCCCAGACATGGAGGCCAGCGTAGCGGGAATCACCCGTACTCGGGCCCCTCGTTCACCGGGGGATCCTCCGCAGCCTGTTCGGTTCATCTCCGATCCGGAGTTCGTACCGTTCTCTCACGTCGCCCGACCACTCGACGTCGAGGAACAGGCTTCGGCCCACGGCCCGGACACGGGCCCGACCTGACGCCAGTGGAGTGACTAATCCACGATTACCGTCAAGGGATCGCGGTCCGCTCAGCCGGGCGTAGAGACCTCGGTGTGGTGGGGTCGCGGTGGCTTCGATCCAGACCCCTTCCGGGCCGTCCCGAGGGTCAGAGGGGAGCCTCCAGGAGCTCAGAACCGCCTCCTCATCACCAAATTCCGTCTTCTCGGGACCGAGGAAGAGGTCGACGTGAGGCGGAGCAGTGGGTGATTCATGACGACAGAGGGCGACCGACCGGTGCGGTCCGGGCTCGTCGTTGGTGGAAGAACGGGCGGTCGTCGCGCGGGCAGGGCTCATGGCGATATCATCGCGTATTCAGTCAGGGAATGTCCCCCCTGAGACCATTGATTCTGGAGTGATCGTCCATGCGTGCTCGGTCCACCGTCGTGAGTGCCCTCGTCCTCGCCTGCCTCGCACCGCTCGCACTGTCGGGCTGCGCCAAGCAGACCCCGCTGTACCTGCTGGAGCAGAAGGCGGACAATGAATTCGAGTACGGGCGGTGGCAGCAGGCGTCCGAGTACTACGCGGAGGTCGTCCAGAGGGATCCGAGCAACGGAAACGCGCAGTTCCGCTACGGCCTGAGCCTCATCAACGAGGGCCTGTACTCCAAGGCGGAGGGCCCTCTGCTCACCGCCCAGGCCCTCGATCCCGACAACGACGAGATCGTCTACGCGCTCGCCCGTGTCATGGACGAATGCGGACAGCACGCCAAGCTCTTCGCCATGCTCCGTGATCGCGCCCGCGACAACCGCAGCGTGACCACGTGGATGGTGGTCGTGGAATACGCGGAGAAGCTCGATGACTACGACACCGCGCTGGAGGCCGTTCGCAACGCCTGCGCCGTCGACAGCGGCGAGTACGTAGAACCCTACTATCGCGCCGCCGTCCTGCTGGGTCGCATAGGCCGGACCGACGATGCCATCCGGCGACTTCGCCAGGCCTACGCGATCGATCCCACCGACGAGGAGGTCGTAGGGCTTCTCGTCGAGTACGGCGAGGTCCCCGGGCCGACCCTCGGGCTCGCTCCGGGTCGCTGACCCGGCCCGGGAAACCGTCGCAGATGGCCAACGTGACAACCACAAACGGCGAGAACTGGCTCGCTCGCCTTGCCGCCCTGAGCGACCGCTCCAGGGTCCGCATCCTCCTGACCCTCGAACAGGCCGAGCTCGGCGTGGGTGAGCTTTCGCGCTCCCTTGGAATGCCGCAGTCGACCGTGAGCCGGCATCTCAAGCCGCTCTTCGAGCTTGGCTTCGTCAACAAGCGATCCGAGGGCACCGCGAGCCTGTACCGACTGAACCTGGTGGATCCCGCGATCAAGGCGCTCTGGAAGAGCACCTGCGAGCAGCTGGGTGACGCCGAGGACTTCGCCGATGATGCGGTCCGCCTGAGGCAGGTCCTGCTCGACCGACGCATTGACAGTCGCTCGTTCTTCGGGCGCGTGGGAGGTGACTGGCAGTCGATTCGACGCGATCTCTTCGGCCACGGCTTCAGTGACGACGCTCTGCTGCAGCTGCTGCCGTCCGAATGGGTGGTCGCCGATCTCGGCTGCGGGACGGGCGATGCCGCGGAGCGACTCGCCCCCGTCGTCAGTCGGGTCCTCGCGGTGGATCGCGAGCCTGCGATGCTGACCGCGGCCCAGCGGCGCCTGGAGGCGTTCTCCAACATCGAGTTTCTCGAGGGGGATCTGCTCCGGCTTCCGATCGAGAACGCGTCCGTCGACCTCGCGGTCCTGATCCTCGTCCTGCACCACCAGGAGGATCCCGCCGGGATCATGCGTGAATCGGCTCGCATCCTCAAGCCCGAAGGCAGGCTCCTGATCGTCGACATGATGTCCCACGACCGCACCGAGTTCACCGAGGAGATGGGACACATCCATCTCGGATTCGACGAGGATGCACTCGTCGAGTGGGGGGTCGATGCGAATCTCGTCTGCATGAAGCATCATCGGATGCGACCGATGGCTTCGGGGCGAGGGCCGGCGCTGTTCTGTTCGATCTTCGGGCGAACCTGATCCGCGTCGGACGGCGCATCCGGGTCTCCCCGGCCCGGGCCACGGCACGAAACAACGGCGGGTTCCGTCTCTCGAGGGAGCCCGCCGTCGTCTTCGGTCCGCCGTCGAGGCGTCCGCGGAGTCAGTCCGTGGTCTTCGGCGCGCTCGTCCGATCCGCCATGGCCTTGTCGATCATGGCGATCGAAGCGGTCGGATCGGACCTGACCCGATCCGCGCATCCTCCGCAGCAGGTCCTGACCAGACGGTTGGCCACGACGAGATCGAACGGCTTCTGGGTGAGCTTGTTGCCGCTCACGACGCACACTTCGAGCGGGTAGTTCTCCGACTGCTGCTCGATGACCAGCTTGTCGAGGACGGAGGTGTACGGCCCGGGATTTCGCTTGAACCGGCGGATGCATGCCTTGCAGCAGAAGCGGTAGAGGCGATTGCCGATGATCACGTTCTTGTCCTGCATGGCCTTGTCCCCGCGGGGATCGGTCATGGCGTCGTCGGGCATCACGATGCAGTTGGCCAGGGGATAGACCCTGAGCTGATCCTTCACGATCGCCGCATCGAGGGCCTCGAGACTGGCTTTCGGGTTCGCCATGAACCGGGTCTTGCAACCACCGCAGCAGAACTTCACCTCGCGTCCGTTCATGTCGGAATCCTGCATGCCCTGCAGGATGACCACCATCGGGGAATCCCCCAGAGGCCGCTTGGAGACCGGGCAGATCGTCAGGGGGTACGCGTCGCCGACGCGCTTCGGTGCGTCCTGAGGAGCCCCCAGGGCTGTGGTCGCGGCCACGAGAATCATGATGAGCATGGACAGGGTCATGAAGCGTTTCTCCAATCGTCGATCGGCGTCGGGGCCGTAGGGGGGGCTTTCGGGAGCAGCTGTGCCTGCTCCGTGGCGGTCATTCTCTTGAACGTTCGTGCCGCCGAGATATTGCGGACGCCGATGAGCGTTCCGTTCACCTCGAAGACGGGTGAATCGAGGCGCAGCGGCTTCGAGCTGATCGGGCAGGTGGTGTTGACGACGCCCCGGGACGGGAGAACGAAGGCCGCGAGCGTCTCGCTCCTGTGATTCGAGGTCTCGCTCTCGAAAGCCTCCCGGGCCGCCTCGTCGCGGAAACCGATGACCACATCCTCGATCCCGATCGTCGGTCCACCCGGGCGAAGCGCCTCGCCGGTCTGCGGGCAGTGCGTGTTCTCTATTCCGCTCGCCCGAACGAGGTAGGGGGCGAGCAGTTCCATTCGATCGGCTTCTGCGAGTTCGTTGAATCGGACCCAGTGTTCCTCGTTCGTGAATCCCAGGTGCACGGCATCGATCCTGACGACGTGTGCATCGATCGGCAGAGGGCGGGCGGTGATCATGCAGCTCTCGTTGGCCACCCCGAGACGCCCGAGGTACTGCCGACCGGCGACGATCCGCTTGAGTTCCCCCGGGAGTTCGTCGAAGGAAGCCGCTTCCGACTCGGACCTGAAGAGGATCTCCTTCCCGGCGAACCGGCGGGCGGACTGCTGGCTTCCGATCGGAGCGTGGCTGACGGGACATTCCGAGGCGCGCCGATTGGCGACGTAGTGGGTGGCCACTTCGGTGGTTGTCGAGGTGGGGCTGGCAGCAGGTCCGGATCCCGGAGTCTGCGGCCCTTCGCACCCGGCAAGAGTGAAGCCGAGGAAGCCGAGGCCGATTGGGATGATCGAGGTGAGAATCCTGGGCACATCAGGGTTCCGGGAAGGGTGGCGGCAGTCTTTTTCGGGTCTGGGAGCCTACCATGCGGCCAGATCCAAAGGTTCCAGACTGATGCTTGCCCACATCGTCCGGGCAATCTATAGTCTATCATCCAGTAATCCGGATAAACGGATGAATGCCTTATCGGCTCCACCTTTCACACCCATTGGAATCCCCCTCGTGACTGCCCAGACAACATCCACAGCACCATTCATGTCCACCGGTCTCCCCCTGAGCGAGAATCTGCCCTTCAAGGTCGCCGACCTCTCCGAGGAATCCGTCCGCTTCGGGCGCAAGGAGATGGAACTCGCCGAACACGAGATGCCCGGGCTCATGGCCCTCCGCAAGGAGTACGAGGGGCAGGCTCCCCTGGCCGGCGCGCGCATCACCGGTTCGCTGCACATGACGATCCAGACCGCAGTGCTCATCGAGACCCTCACCGCGCTCGGCGCCGAAGTCCGCTGGGCGAGCTGCAACATCTTCTCCACCCAGGACCACGCCGCCGCGGCGGTCGCCGTCGGTCCGAACGGCACCCCCGAGAACCCCTCCGGGGTTCCGGTCTTCGCCTGGAAGGGCGAGACCCTCGAGGAGTACTGGTGGTGCACCTTCCAGGCCCTCAACTGGCCCGACGGTCAGGGTCCGAACCTGATCCTCGACGATGGTGGTGATGCCACGATGCTCGTTCACAAGGGACTCGAGTTCGAGAAGGCCGGCGCCGTGCCCTCCTCGGACACCACCGACAACGCCGAGTTCAAGGTCGTCCTCGAGATGATCGCGGCCGTCAGCGAGTACGACGGTGGCTACTGGACCCGGACCGCCCCGAACATCCGCGGGGTCTCCGAAGAGACCACCACCGGCGTCCATCGTCTCTACCAGATGGCCGACGACGGATCGCTCCTGTTCCCCGCGATCAACGTCAACGATGCCGTCACCAAGAGCAAGTTCGACAACCTCTACGGCTGCCGACACTCCCTGGTCGACGGGGTCATGCGTGCCACCGACGTGATGCTTTCCGGAAAGGTCGCACTGGTCTGCGGCTACGGAGACGTCGGAAAGGGAAGCGCCCAGAGCCTTCGCGGGCAGGGCTGCCGGGTCAAGGTCACCGAGATCGATCCGATCTGCGCCCTGCAGGCCTGCATGGAGGGCTTCGAGGTCGTCACCCTCGAGGACGTCGTCGAGGACATCGATCTCTTCGTCACCACCACCGGCAACTTCAACATCATCACCGCCGAGCACATGTCGAAGATGAAGCACAACGCGATCGTCGGCAACATCGGCCACTTCGACAACGAGATCGACATGGCCGGGCTCGAGAGTCTCGATGGTGTCGAGCGGGTCAACATCAAGCCGCAGGTCGACGAGTGGAAGTTCCCCGACGGCCATTCGATCATCGTCCTTGCCGAAGGCCGCCTCCTCAACCTCGGCTGCGCAACCGGCCACCCCTCGTTCGTGATGAGCGCCTCGTTCACGAACCAGGTTCTCGCCCAGATCGAGCTGCACGACAACGCCGAGCAGTACGATCGGACCAGCGTGGTGACCCTTCCCAAGCACCTCGACGAGCGCGTGGCACGTCTGCACCTCACCCAGCTGGGCGCCAAGCTCACCGAGCTGAGCCAGGAGCAGGCCGACTACATCAGCGTCCCGGTCGAGGGTCCCTACAAGCCCGAGCACTACCGGTATTGAGTCGGTCCGAACGGATCATCCACGGCGGAGTGGCCCTCTCGGGCCACTCCGCTTTTCATTGCATAATGCGGGTCTTTCGGTCGGGTTCGTGGGTATCATCCGTCCAACCCACAGGAGCACTCAATGGACGCCTTGCACATTCTCCTCTTCGTCCTGATCTTCGCTCTGACGGCGGTGATCATCGCTCTCGTCCTGCGCGGGGGGAGAAGCGGGCGGTCCGCTTCGGATCCCGCGGCGGCTGTCTCCGACGCCCTGGACGCGATGGCGGACACCCAGTCGAAGCTGGTGCGGGACGAGTTCGAGCGTGCCCGTGAATCCGCCGAGAAGAGCGACGCGCGCCTCCGAGAGGAGGTCGGCAAGAGCCTGACCCGTTACGGAGACTCGCTCTCGAAGACCCTCTCGACCTCCAACGAGACCCTCGGAAAGACCCTGGTCGCAGCCACCGGGAACGTCTCGAAGACCATCTCCGAACAGATGGGCCAGATGCGACAGAGCAACGAGAAGAAGCTCGAGGAGATGCGGACGACGGTCAACGAGAAGCTCCAGGGCACGCTCGAGAAGCGCCTCGGGGAGGCGTTCAAGCAGGTCAGCGAGCGACTCGAGGCGGTCCAGAAGGGCCTTGGTGAGATGAAGCAGATCGCCGAAGGGGTTCGGGACTTCAAGAAGGTGCTCACCAACGTCAAGTCCCGCGGCACCTGGGGCGAGGTCCAGCTGCGGGCAATCCTCGAGGAGATGCTCGCACCCTCCCAGTGGGAGTCGAACGTCCAGCCCCGTCCCGGTTCGGGGGCCATCGTCGAATGCGCGATCCGGCTGCCGGGGTCCGGCAGTTCCGACCAGGTCTGGCTGCCCATCGATTCCAAGTTCCCCCAGGAGGACTATCAGCGACTTCAGGAGGCGCAGGACATGGCCGATCCCGAGGCCGTCGAGGAGCACTCCCGCAAGCTCGAGACCGCGATCATCAAGGCCGCCACCGACATTCGCGAGAAGTACATCGAGCCCCCTCACACCACGGAGTTCGGCATCCTCTTCCTCCCGACCGAGGGGTTGTACGCGGAGGCCCTCCGACGCCCCCGGGTCTCCGACCAGCTCCAGCAGATGCGAATCACCCTCGCCGGTCCGACCACCCTCTGCTCGATTCTCAACGCACTCCAGATGGGCTTCCACACCCTCGCCATCGAGAAGCGCTCCAGCGAGGTCTGGGAGGTGCTGGCCGCGGTGAAGACCGAGTTCGGCAAGTTCGGAGACGTTCTCGCCCGCCTGAAGAAGCAGCTGGTCACCGCCCAGAACACCATCGCGTCCACGGAGCAGCGCACCCGGGTCATGGAGCGGAAGCTCCGTGGCGTCGAGGAGCTTCCGGAGGAGGAGACCGTCGACCTGCTCGGGATGCAGGGCACGGAGCCCGAGGAGTGACCGGCTCGCGGCTCGTCGGCCTGTCGTTCCTCCTGCCCGACCTCGCATCGACCGCCCGACCGCGGTCCGCCCGTACCGGGACGGTTCTTGATGCGGGACCTCGGGAGACCACTCCGTGAATCGAGTCCGCACGGCTGTGTCCTTCACCCTCCTGGTACTTGCTGGATGCGATGATCCCGGATCGTCGAGGCCCGAACCAGCGAGCGGCGCGGCCGCCCACCGGAGCACACACTCGCTCGGCGGGGGCACTGGAGATCCGCTGGTCGTCGAGGGAGACCTCAGGCTCGAGGCCGACAGGCTGGTCATCGAGGGAGTCACCCAGTGCGGGGAACCCGTGCGACAGTCCGTTCGCCTCTCGAACCGGGGCGTCGAGGACGAAACGGTGGTTCGGTCGATCACCAGCTGCGGGTGCGCCCGGCTCGACATCGCACCGGGGACGGTCGTGCCCGCGGGCGGACACCTTGACGTGCCCGTGGTGCTGAAGGCCTGGGGAGGGTCCCGTCGCAAGGCCCACGAGGTCCGCTTCATCCTCGAAGGCAACCGACTCGGCCCGCTGCTTTCCCTTGATGTCGAGATCGTCTCGCCGCTGCGGACCATTCCCAGCGCGCTGCAGCAGGCCCTTCACCCAGACGGGCTGGTCAGGCTGGTGAGCGCCGACGAAACCGACTTCCGGGTGATCGGCGTGGAACCACCCATACCCTTCCGGGTCCAGGCCGGCTCGTCGGGAGTCGAGATCGGCTTCGACTGGAGCGAGGTCGCCGACTGGTCACGCTCGCCGGAAGCGCTCGATCACCCCGCGGTCGAGCGCACCGCGGACGGTGCGTGGGACCACATCAGCCTGCGGGTCGTCACCGACCACCCGGACTGCGATCGACTCAACGTCGATCTCTATGGTCCGCGTCACGAGGCGCCCGTCTGGCTCAGGTGATCCCGCACGCATGAACTCCCGTGGATGGTCTGAACCCGATCTCGACCCGGTTTCGATCAGACCACTTCGATCAGCATGCTGACCGCGTTGCCTCCGCCGAGACACAGGCTGGCGATTCCGCGCTTGCCGCCGGTCCGCCTGAGCTGGTGGATGAGAGTCGTCAGGACCCGTGCACCGCTGGCTCCGATCGGATGACCGAGCGCGATGCCACCACCGCAGACGTTCAATCGATCCTCCGGGACGCCGAGATGCTTGATGTCGGCAAGCACCTGCGCCGCGAACGCCTCGTTGATCTCGAAGAGGTCGATGTCCCCGACCGCCAGACCGTTGCGTTCCAGCAGCGCCTCGATTCCGATCGCCGGTGCGAAGAACAGCTCCTTGGGCGGAGTGCCTGCGGTGTTGTAGTCGATGATGTTCGCGAGCGGGCTGGCTCCAAGCTCCGCCGCGCGTTCGGCGCTGGCCACGACCATGGCGGCCGCGCCATCGGAGATCTGGCTCGCGTTTCCTGCGGTCACCGAACCATCCTTGGTGAAGGCCGGGCGGAGCTTCGCCAGCGCGTCTGACGTCGAGCCGCCTCGGAACCCTTCGTCCTGCTCGATTCCCGCCCGGGCGTTGCACTCCTCGGCGGACATCGGCGCGACCTCGCTCGCGAAGTGACCTGCAGCCCAGGCCGCCTCGGCGCGGTTGTGGCTCTGGGCGCTGAACCGGTCCTGTTCCTCGCGGCTCACGTCGTGGGCGTCCGCGATCCATTCCGCCGCGTTGCCCATCGGCCAGTTCTCGAACGCGCAGGTGAGACCGTCGGCGGCCATGTGATCCTGCATGGTGCCGGGTCCGTACTTGATTCCACCGCGGACGTGCGCGAAGTGCGGGGCGAGATCCATGTTCTCCATGCCACCCGCGACGGCCACGCCGATGTCACCGGCACGAATCGCTCGTGCCGCCTGCATGACCGCCTCCAGGCCCGAGCCGCAGACCTTGTTCACGGTGACCGCGGTCACGGTGGGGGGGAGGTCCGCCTTGAGGGCGGCCTGGCGCGCGGGGTTCTGCCCGACACCGGCCTGGAGCACGCAGCCCATGAAGACCTCCTCGATGGCATCGGGCGACACGCCTGCGTCGGAGAGGGCGTGCTTGATCGCGTGGGCGCCCAGTTCCGGGGCCGGCACCCTGCTGAGGCCGCCGAGGAATCGGCCGATTGGAGTTCTGCGTGCGGAGAGAATGACGGGGTGGCTGTCGCTCATGGGGCTCCCTGAGGCTGGAATCCAGTGATTGTGAGGAGGGACAATGATAACGCAGGACGACTGTTGGACGTAGTGCCCGAAGGTGCCGACAATGAATACATGGCCAGACACACCGACGGCGTGGACGACCTCGTCCCTGACAACCTGACCTCACTCCAGACCTACGTCCTGGCGGAGGAATCGAAGTATCCGGAAGCCACGGGGGATTTCTCGTGGATCATCTCCGCGATCTCGCTGGCCGGAAAGACCATCGCCAACAAGGTCCGCAGGGCCCGCCTCGAGGACGTCCTCGGCGATCGGGGCACCGAGAACGTCCAGGGCGAGGTCCAGCAGAAGCTCGATGTCATCGCGAACGAGATCCTCCTCCGATGCCTCGGCGATCGTGCCTCCATCGCGGTCCTCGCCTCCGAGGAGGACGAGGAGCCCCTGATCCTGAGATCTGGATATGAGGGTGGGAAGTACTGCGTGCTCTTCGACCCCCTCGACGGCTCGAGCAACCTCGACGTCGCCGTCGGGGTCGGGACGATCTTCACCGTGCTGCGGAACGATCCCGACATCAAGGGGGCGGATCGAACCGTCTGCCAGCCGGGAAGCAAGCAGGTCGCGGCCGGCTACATCCTCTACGGTTCATCCACGATCCTGGTGCTGACCACCGGACACGGCGTGAACATGTTCGTCCTGGACCAGGCGATCGGCTCCTTCCTCCACGTCAAGGAGGGTCTGCGGATCCCGCCCGGCAACCGCACCTACTCCGTCAACGAGGCCTATGCCGAGCAGTTCCCGACCGGCTACCGCACCTATCTCCAGTGGGCGCACGAGCAGGGGTATTCCAGTCGGTATATCGGATCGATGGTCGCTGACGTGCACCGCATCCTGATGCGAGGTGGGGTCTTCCTGTACCCCTCGACCCGGAAGAATCCCGGAGGCAAGCTGCGACTGCTCTACGAGGCCAACCCCATGGCGATGATCATGGAGCAGGCGGGTGGGGCTTCCTACAGCGGGAACCTGCGCACTCTGGAGGTCGAGCCGGACGAGCTCCATGCACGTGTTCCCGTGGTCCTCGGAAGTCCGGAGGAGGTCGAGAACGTTCGTCGCTTCAGTCTCGAGTAGGTTTGATCAGGCGAAGCCGCCGACCTCGCGAATCTCGAAGTCCCAGAGCCCCTTCAGGGCCTC
>Ga0163109_10004240_pt1 | contig 10904 bp, 10 predicted proteins | sample CRUFie1St13metaG_FD_108704 | JGI IMG/M metagenome (GOLD analysis project Ga0163109, IMG submission 108704) | Marine microbial communities from the Costa Rica Dome - CRUD Field 142mm St13 metaG | ecosystem: Environmental > Aquatic > Marine > Oceanic > Photic zone | place: Costa Rica: the Eastern... | reverse complement strand
TAAACATAGAGTTTCAAAAGACGGCAATAATTTAAAAACTGAATGTCCTAAATGTGGAAAGCATAAATTAGAAATTCATATAGAAAAAGGTATTTATCACTGTTGGGTCTGTGGATTTAGAGGTACAAATCTATCTTATGTTGTTTCACTTGTAAATAGAAATAAAGTTGAAGAATGTAAAAGGCTTTATAAAAGAAAATCATATAAAACAAATGAATTTTCAGATATACTAAATAAAATTTCTGAAATAAATTATGACACAGAAGAAACTAATATTGATGTTAAACTCCCGGAAGATTTTGCACCTTTAATTTTGCAATATAATTCAAAAAATCCAGATTATCGTGCAATTTTTAATTATGCTTTATCTAGAGGTGTTAATAAACATAAAATGATTATGATGCGAATGGGTTGCTCAAGTCAGTATGATTTTAAGCGTTCATTAATATTACCGTCTTTTGATAAAAATGGAAAATTAAATTTCTACGTTTCTAGAAATATTGATGTAACTTCAGACAGTCCATACAAGTATAAAAATGCAAATATTAGTAAAAAAGATATAATTTTTAACGAGTATTTAATAGATTGGAATCGTGAACTTACAATTGTAGAAGGACCTCTAGACTTAATTAAAACAAATGATAATGCAACATGTTTACTAGGCTCAGCTTTAAATGAAGACTTTAAACTATTCCAGAAAATAGTAGATAATAAAACAGACGTTATTCTTGCTTTAGATAAAGATGCATATAACAAAACACTTACTATAGCTAATCTTTTAAGCAAATATAATATTAACATAAAAATTGCAGATACAAGATGTGCCGAAGATGTAGGTGATATGTCAAATGAAACATTTAATGTTATAAAAGATGAGGCGAAGTCATATAATTTATATGACAGTCTAATATCAAAAATTAGGAGCCTTTAATGTCTTTAAGTTGTATCCATATCGCTGATGTTCATTTTAGAGGTCTTAAAAGGCACGAAGAATATAAGAAAGTATTTGAAGAATTCTTTATTAAAGCAAAAGAATTATGTCCAGATATTATCTTTATTGGTGGTGATATTGTACATTCTAAGACACAAGGTATATCACCAGAGTTAATAGATATTCTTAGCTGGTGGTTTACAGAGATGTCTAATATCTGTGATGTCCACGTAATTCTTGGTAATCATGATGGCCTTATCTTAAACAAAGATAGGCAAGATGCAATTACACCAATTATTAATGCCTTAGGGTTGAAAAACATTTATCTTTATAAAGACAGTGGTACATACAAAATTAATGATGAATTTAATTTTTGTGTATTCTCTTGTTTTGATGAAGAAAATTGGGGTAATGTTAAACCTGAAAATGATAAAATTAACATTGCAACATTTCACGGGGGTGTATTAGGAAGTAAAACTGACTCAGAATGGAATATTTCTGGTGAAGTCTCTGAAAGTTTTTTTAATGAATATGACTTTACTTTTCTAGGTGACATTCACAAATATCAGTATATTGATAAAGAAAAAAGAATAGCTTACCCGGGTTCAACAATACAACAAAACTATGGTGAAGATGTTAAAAAAGGTTTTTTGTTTTGGGAAATTAATAGCAAATGGGATTATAAAAGTACATTTTATCAGCTAAAAAATCCAAATGCTTTTTATACCGTTGAATGGAAAAACGACTATGAAACAACTATTTCTTCACTTAAAAATAAACCAAAAAATTCAAGGTTTAGAATTAAGTCTGATACTAGTTTAACACAAGCAGAAATCAGACTAATTTATAGTTATCTTAAAGAAGAGAAGTTAGCTAAAGAAATTGTTTTTAAAATTGATGCAAAACTAGATACATCAACTGTTCAAAATAACAAATTAAAAACTTTAAATCTATGGGATAGTAGTCAAAGAAAAGATATTATTGACAGTTACTTTTTAGATACACTTGATGAAGATACTTTGCAAAACGTCAATAAACTTTTTAGTGAAACTATTGACGAAGTTCCAGAAGAGCATGTTAAAAAGCCTGTTACTTGGTCACTTAAAAATTTAAAGTTCAATAATACATTTTCTTATGGAAAAAATAATGAGATTAATTTCGATAGAGTAAACGGCATAGTTGGTATTTTTGCAAAAAATGCTAGCGGAAAGTCTTCTATTCCAGGAACTATTATGTATACGTTATTTAACGGCACTGATCGAGGTGCTTTAAAGAATTTACATATTATTAATTCTAGAAAAGGATCATGTAGCGCTAGCGCTTTAATTGAGTCAAATAACAATGAATATCTTATCAAAAGAAGAACAGAAAAAAAGCAAAATAAAAAAGGTGTCATTTCAGCAACTACTTACCTTGACTTGCATAAAATGTCTAATGGTAATATTGTTGATGAGTCTGAAGAACAAAGAAGAGAAACAGAAAAAGTTTTAAGAGAAATTGTAGGAAACAGTGAAGACTTTTTAATGACTTCTTTTGCTTCACAAGGTAGCATAAATTCTTTTATTAAAGAAAAAGCTTCTGCAAGAAAGTCTATTCTAACAAAGTTTATTGGTTTAGACATTTTTGAAGACTTGTATAAAATTTCTAGAGACAAGTACAACCTTTTAAAAGGCAGTATGATGTCAAAAAAGCAAAGAAACTGGAATAGCGAAATTGAGAGTTTTCTAAGTGAAATTGAAAACTTAGAAAACAAAAAAAATAAAATAAACGAAGAAATAAGTGTTTTAAAAGAAATAGAAAGCAAGTTAAGATTTCAGCTTTCTCAAAAGCAAAATATGACTTTTGATATTGATATTAATTCTTTGGAAAATAAAAAAAATATACTAAGTACATCTTTAAAAAATAAAAAAAGAGACTTAGAAATTACTAAAGAAAAATTAGAAAAGCTTAAAGTACAACAAAATAAAATTAGTAGTGCACTTTTAAAGATTGACATAAATAGTTTATATTCTGACAAAACTCGTCTAGAAGAATCTAAAATTAAACTTAGCACACTTCTTAACGAAATATCTTTAAATAAAAAAGACCTAAAACAAGCAAACGAAGGGCTAGATATTCTAAGTGTTGTACCTTGCACAAATCCTTGTGTTAAAACTCCAGCAAAAGAAGCCGGAATTGATTTAACAAGTTGCAAGTTTATTTCAAGAGCGTATGAAAAAGGTAATCAAAAAGACGACTTTATTAAAAATCTTAATTTGCTAGAAACTTCTTCACAAGAAATTAAAAATTTTATTGCAACACTAGAAAAATTAAATATTAATAAAAAGATTAAACTATATGAAGATTCTAAAATTAAACTTTTAGGTTTTGATTCTGATGAAAAAGTTTTAAGGACAAAAATTAACTCTTTAAGAGAAAGTATTGAAGTAAATCAGAATGATTACGATTTTGCTGATAGAGAACTTTTAAATGCTGTCAATATGTTAAATAAAGAAGATGAAGAAGTTATTACCAGCTTAAAAAATCAGTTAAGAGATTATGAAATAGAAATAAACATAAAGCAAACAGAATGGGCGAAGTCTGAAGGACGTATTTCTTTTTTACATGACACTATTCAGAGATACGAAGAAGAAAGAGAAGAGTTTGAAGAGTTAAATGAGAAATATAAAACATATGACATTTTTTCTTCTGCAATGTCTAAAAAAGGAATACCTGTAAACTTAATTAAAGATATGCTTCCTGTCATTAATAAAGAAATTAAGAATATCTTAAATTCAGTAGTTCCTTTTACAGTTGAACTAGAAATTGAAGATGGTAGTAATTCAATGGATGTTTTTATTAATTACGGTGATTCAAAAAGAATTATTGAATGCGGTAGTGGAATGGAAAAAATGATTTCTTCAATTGCCATTAGAGTTGCTCTTATTAATATTAGTTCTTTGCCAAAATCTGATATTTTTATTATTGATGAAGGTTTTGGTGCTCTAGACGAAACAAATCTAGAAGCATGTAGTCGCCTCCTTCAGTCTTTAAAAAAATGGTTTAAAACAATTATGATTATATCACACGTAGATGCAATTAAAGATGTAGTAGATGATACTTTGGAAATTATAACAAAGGAAAAAGATTCTTATGTTAGATATTGAAATAGAAGATAACACAGATGACGAGACAATTCCTGTTGATTGTCCAGTTTGTAAAAATCTTTTTACGAGCGATGAAGATATTAATTCATACAAAAGCTACCAGTGTTGTGAAGACTGTGAAATAACTTATTATTATCCAAATAAAGAAAAATGGAACAAAGGGTGGCGTCCAGATATAATTATAGATGATAATTAATATATAGAGGTTAAATATGACACACGAAGACTTACTAGTATTAGGAAGACATATTGATAATGTTTGGAATAATACCTCAGATACAGGAACAAACAAAGTAGTTGCATCTTTGCAAGGTTCAATGCTAACAATAGAATACAGAACAATTGTCAATATACCAAGAGGCGCTGACTATCATACTAAGTCTGTTGACTTAAAACATGAAGGTTCAAGTATTATTTCTAAAAAGAAGTCTGAACTAGAATCTGACTATAAAAAAGAATGTAAAAAATCCTTATCTTTAAAGAAAATTTCTGATAGTGACAGCTTTGAAACTATGACCACTAGTCCTTATTCACCAAATAGAATTTCTAAATATGTACTAAGCGTAACTTATGAAGTAAGCTAATATGGCAAGTAGAAACCATCAAGTTAAAGAAATAGTAGATTGTGGCAAAGACCCAATTTATTTTATGACTAAGTACTTGAAAATACAACATCCACTTAAAGGTTTAATTCCATTTAAAACCTATGACTTCCAGAATGTCTGTGTTAAAGACTTTAATAAACACAGATTCAATATTATATTAAAGTCTAGGCAGCTAGGAATTTCAACACTTGTTGCTGCATACGCTGTTTGGCAAGCAATTTTCTATAAAGATAAAAATATACTAATAATTGCAACAAAACTATCAGTAGCACAAAACTTTATTAGAAAAGTAAAGACAGGTATTAAAAGCTTACCTAAGTGGCTTCTTTTACCTGAAATCGTTGCAAATAATAAACAGCAGGTTGAATTTAGCAATGGTTCACAAATAAAAGCTATTCCAACAAGTGAAGATGCTGGACGTTCAGAAGCTCTTTCTCTGCTAATTGTTGACGAAGCAGCTTTTGTTAGAAACTTTGATGAGTTATGGATGGGTCTTTATCCTACGCTTTCTACTGGTGGTAGAGCTATTTTGTTATCAACACCTAATGGCGTTGGTGGTCAGTACTATGACCTTTATATGAAAGCTGCTGCAAAAGAAAACGAATTTAATCCTATTAAGTTAATGTGGGATGTTCACCCGGAAAGAGACGACGAATGGTTTACTAATGAAACCAGAAATATGAGCAAAAAGCAAATTGCTCAAGAGTTATTATGTGACTTTGCATCTTCAGGTGATACTTTTCTTAATGCAGAAACAATGGATAAAGTAAGAATACAAACATGTTCACCTATTGAAAAGAGCGGACCTGACGGTAACGTTTGGTACTGGCACTATCCATTAGATGGTGTAGAATATGTTATATCTGCAGATGTTTCTCGTGGAGATAGCAACGATTATTCAACTTTTCATGTTTTTAACTGCACAAATCTTTCTATTGAGTGTGAATTTAAAGGTAAATTAGCACCTGATGAATTTGCAATACTTTTATATGATATTGCAAGAAGGTATAACAAAGCAACTATATGTCCAGAATCCAATGCATATGGTTTTACAGTCTTATCAAAATTAAAAGATATGGACTATGAAAAGATATATTTTGAGTCTGAAAGAGAAAAATATAAATATCTTTACGGAGATAAAGTTAATATTGGTAAAGCCGGTTTTGTCACGAAAAAAGAATCAAGGCAGAAAATATTAACAAACTTAGAAGAATTAATAAGAAATGGTCATTTAAAAGTAAAGTCAATTAGACTTTATGAAGAGCTTAAAACCTTTATATACAAAGGTGACAAAGCTCAAGCAATGAAAGGTAAAAATGACGATCTTGTTATGTCTACAGCAATTGGTGCTTGGATAGCTTCTAGTAATACAAAATATTATAACAAAACTTCAAACGACATTTCAAATGCTTTGTTAAATGGAATGTCTATGAATGCAAATAAAATAAGTAACACTAATATAAGTCCTTTCTATAATAGTGCTGAACATGTAAACTTAAAACCTAACATGCCTATTATGTTAACAGGTGACTTGATTAAGAAAATGTCAGGTAGTTTAGGAACTAAACGCGATTTTGATTGGTTATTCTAATGGCAGATAATAGAGAACTTTTTGTTAAATTAACTAAATTATTTAGAAGTGGTCCAACTGTAAGAAGAAAAATTAAACAGAGTGGCACAACAGCTTCACCTACTTCTCTTGAAATGTTCAAGAAAGCACACAGCGATGTTTATAATAGCACACTAAGCGCATATGGTTCTTACGATAGAATGGCAAGATATTCTGACTTTTCAGAAATGGAAGCAACACCTGAAATTAGTTCTGCACTTGACATTTATGCTGAAGAATGTGTATCACCTGACGTTGAAGGGCAAGTTTTAAATATTAGAACTGATAATCGTAAAATTAAAGGTTTATTAGAAAATCTTTTTTATGATGTTCTTAATATTGAATTTAACTTGGTTATGTGGACACGAAATCTTTGCAAATATGGCGACTTTTTCTTGTTTAATGATATTTCACCTGAATATGGTGTTGTTAATGCATTTCCTATTCCTATTGCTGAAATTGAAAGAGAAGAAGGTTTCGACCCGGATGAAATGTCTGCTGTAAGATTTCGATGGGTTTCACAAGGCAATAGAATTTTAGAAAACTGGCAAGTTTCACATTTTAGACTTTTAGGCAATGATGCATTTTTACCTTATGGCTCTTCTGTTTTAGAAGGCGCTAGAAGAATTTGGCGCCAATTAATTCTTATTGAAGATGCAATGCTTGTTTATAGAATAATACGTGCACCTGAACGTCGCGTGTTCTATATTGACGTTGGCAACATTCCTCCAGAAAACATTAGCGAATACCTAGAACAAGCACAATCATCTCTTAAAAGAAATTCTGTAATTGATAAGACAACAGGAAAAGTAGATTTAAGATATAATCCGCTTTCAGTTGATGAAGATTATTTCTTACCTGTACGTGGCGGAGACACTGGAACTAGAATTGACTCACTAGCTGGTGGTTCAAATACAAATGACATTGAAGATGTTCAATATGTTCAAAAGAAGCTTTTTGCTGCTTTAAAAATTCCTAAAGCTTATTTGGGATATGATGAAGATATTGGTTCAAAGTCTACGTTGGCTCAAGAAGACATAAGATTTAGTAGAACAATTCAAAGAATACAAAAAACTTTAATTTCTGAGCTTAATAAGTTAGCTATGATTCATTTATATTGTCATGGTTATACTAGCGAAGATTTATTAGATTTTAAGCTTTATTTATCAAATCCTTCTTCTATTGCGCAACAACAAAAGCTAGAACTTATTAGAACAAAATTTGAAATATCAGCACAGGCTCCTGAAGGTATTGTTGATAGAGAATGGATTCGCAAGCATGTTCTTGATTTAACTGATGACGATATTGAAAGAATTGTTGAAGGAAGAAATAAGGATAAGATTGAAGATATGAGAGTTGAAAATGTTCAGCTTCCAGAAGCACGCTCCAATGAAGATGAATTTGGAGGAGGTGGTGATTCTGACATGGGAGGAGACTCACCAATAGGTGGAGGAGGAGGCGGTCTATTTTCCGATATGGGCGGAGGAGGAGGAGGCAGTGATGCCGAAGGAGGAGGCCTTTTTGCAGGACATGATGTAGAAGGAAACCTAATTGAAGAAGACGACGAAGTAGAAAACAGTATTAATGATATAATTTTTGATGAAGCAGACGAAACAGGAAAAACATTAGCTAAAGATATTAAGTCAAGAAATAGGTCAAAAGCAAAAAGAACTGACAAGCGAGTTAAATCACCTTCGAGAAAAAAATCAGATGCACATTTTCAAGTACCTAAAGTAGATGGAAATATGAAACCTATTGACCCAAATCCTTTAGTTAGTGTAGGTAAAATGTCAAAACTAACTCTTGATAGTGTCATGCCGCAAAGTATGGTTTTAAACGACTTCATTGATAATCAAATGTCTTCTTATAGAAGCATAAGTCCAAGTTTTGAAAAGAGTTTATCTAACATGGGTAGTGCTTTAGGAATATCATCAAATGCAAACAACTCCTTAATAACAGAAGGATTAGAAGAATTTGAACTTGATGATGACATACTTAATAAAGTAACAGAGAAAGATCAGGATAATGACTAAAGTTCACAATAAAAAAAGAAACGTTGGCATAATATATGACCAGATTATCTCTACATTATGTGAATGTCACTTGAATAATGATAGTGAAAGTGTAGAAAAAATTTCAAAAATCATGACAGAAAATTTTAAGAAAGGTTCACAGCTTCAAAAAGAATTACAATTCTTTAGCTCTTTTTTAAAAATGTCTAATTTAAATGATAGTTTATCTTCTTCAATAATTAATGAGGCTAAAAAAGCTTGTAAGAGTCATTTTTCTCAAGAAGAATTAGATATGGAAAAGTCTAAACTTATTAAAGACTTAAACTATGCATTTGGTAAAGGTAAGATTTTTGAAAAGAAAGTTGACAACTACAAGCTTTATGCAACTATTCAAACTCTTTTAAATGAATGGAGAAATGAAGATAACTCTGATTTTTCAACAATTTCAGAATATGAAATTAAATTAAATGATTGGTTAACTCGGGATAGTAACACAAAAGAAGAGTTAAATGAGAGTAAATTTAAAGGTATTGATAATTTAACTCTTAAAATAATGAATGACAAATTTAATAAAAAATACAGCAATATTTTAAATGAAGACCAAAAAAATCTAATTAAAGAATATTTTGCTTCTGAAGATAATTCAAGTATTATTAAAGCATTTAGTAATATTAAAAATAAAACTATATTAAATTTAAATTCATTTAAAACAAGTAATACAAATACATATTTAAAAGAATCTTATAATGTTGTTTTAAATAACATACAAAATTTAGATGAAAGCGACTTGTCAGAAGAAAACTTAAAAAAGTTCTTGACAGTTGCAAAACTTAATGACGAGTTAAAGGGAAACTAATATGAATGCAACAGCAAAAGTTATTACTGAATGGTTTCCATTTGAAATAGATAAAAGTCTTCTTGAAGAGCAGAAAAGACTTGGCGGGCCTTTTATGATGAAAGGAATACTCCAGAAGTCTGAAACTGTTAATCAAAATGGCAGAATTTACCCAAAACCTATTCTTGAAAGAGAAATAAGAAACTATCAAAAATTTATTAAAGAAAATAGAGCACTAGGAGAACTAGACCATCCAGACTCTTCAGTTGTAGAGTTAAAAAATGCTTCACATATTATTAGAGAAGCTTATATGGAAGGTGATGTAGTATATGGTTCTGTTGAGGTTTTAAATACACCTAGCGGTAAAATATTGCAATCGCTTGTTGAGAGTGGTGTTACTTTAGGCATATCTTCTAGAGGTGTTGGTTCAACTAGGTCTGATGGTGAATATCAAATTGTTCAAGATGATTTCCAGCTTATTTGTTGGGACTTTGTTTCTGAGCCTTCAACACCAGGTGCTTTCATGATGAAAGAAGGAAAAGAACTTTCCAAGCATCAATTAAACGAATTTTTTAACAAATCAGATAGAATAAATAGAATTTTTAATGAAATAACGGAGTGGAAATAATGGCACAAAGCTATTCAGTTACACCAAATGTTACAAGCGTGGCAGAATATCAATTAAGCGGTCTTCCTTATTGTGAAACAAAAACAGGAGGCGGCGATTCATCATTTACAGAATTGCCAAGAGTCTCTAGGTGGATTATTGTTAGCGCTGTTGGTGCTGATGTAAAATTGTTTTTTAAGGCAGCTAATGATGATGCTGACAAGTATTATTTAATAAAAGCAGGACAGGCTTCACCGCGATTGGAAGTAAGATGCACAAAAATATTTTACAATCAAGCTGCTAATGGCGCTAATTCTGTATCGCTAATCGCAGGTTTAACACATATCGACAAGTCAAGAACAGTTCCTGACGCAATGATGTTTTAAAGCAATTAAGGTTTTTAAATGGCAAAGTTAAGTAAAAGTGCATTAAAAGAAGTAATTAAGGAATGTTTAATTGAGATTTTAGCAGAAGGATTATCGTCTGGTAATACAAATACTTTGCAAGAAAATTTTAATTCATTCGAAAGTAAACCTGTTAAAAGACAAGCACCTAAAAAAGTAAAAAACAAAAACTTTGATGCAAATACAAAGACAGCAATTAAAAGTGTAACAAATGACCCAGTAATGTCATCTATTTTTGCAGACACAGCAAAAACAACGTTGCAAGAGCAGATTGGTGCAGAAAAGCATGGAGTTGTGCAAGGTGGAGATATGGCACAAAATGCTGTAGCGTCTAGTAATCCAGAAGAGTTATTTGGTGAGACATCTTCTAATTGGGCAAACCTAGCATTTTCAGACTAAGTAAATAATTCTCCTTCAACATAATAGTTATTAGATGTAATATGGAGAATTTCAATGGCTAAGAAAAAAGCTTTAACCAGAGAAACTATTGATAGATTAATCTCTGAAGAAAAATTAAAAATAGCAAAAGCTATTGCAGTTAAAAGAAAAGAAAAGTTATTTGAGAGAAAGCTTGAAAGCGACTTAGATAACTTTGAAAAACTTTCTAAGCTTGAAGAAGCTCTTATTAAGAAGCTTAAAGCGCTTAGAGAAGCAAAAATTGAGCTTAAAAAGCAGCTCTTAGAAAGAATATAAAGGGTATTAGTTATGGCAACAGGTGTCTACGGAACAATGTTTGAAAGTACTCAAACAGAATT
>Ga0163109_10004239_pt1 | contig 10905 bp, 8 predicted proteins | sample CRUFie1St13metaG_FD_108704 | JGI IMG/M metagenome (GOLD analysis project Ga0163109, IMG submission 108704) | Marine microbial communities from the Costa Rica Dome - CRUD Field 142mm St13 metaG | ecosystem: Environmental > Aquatic > Marine > Oceanic > Photic zone | place: Costa Rica: the Eastern... | reverse complement strand
GGTGGCTGCCTGTTGTTCAGCCAGCGCAGACCTGAGCGAGTCCAGTTCTGCGTCACGCTCGGCAAGTTGCGCCTCGAGACTGTCAATGCTGTCCTGAAGTCGACTGACCGTTATCATCAATGCGTCCAACTCGTCAGGAATCGAAGCGCCAGCCACATCCGAAGGCGCCTCATCAGAGAGATCGGCATACTCTTCAGTCAACAGCGTGGAATCGTCAGAAATAATTGTCTCGTCTGACACAAACTCTGATGTTTCCGCTGCCTCGGTTTTCGCATCGGCCACCAGTGTCAGGCCCTGCGATTCACGCGCAACACCTCGCGCCCATTCCTCATTCTGCAGGGCGACCTCGTCCAGCGCTGTCGAAAGATCGATCCGGATATCGTCGGCTTCGGGAATCTGCAATACGAAACCAGACTTCAAACCATTGACGTTGCCGGCCTCAAAGGCGGCTGGGTTTGCCGCCACGATCTCAAGCATCGTCTGCTGCACCGAAATACCTGCCGCGGCGCCTTCGGATGCAATACGCCACAAAGTATCAGCGCTCGTCACAAGATATTGGGCACCAGCAGTGGGTCTCATCGCCACATCAGTCGCATAACCACCTGTCTGGGCATCTGTCCGTCCTGCCACCGAGACTATTACCTGATTGGCTAGCTGCGCCGCCTTCTCGACTGGCGCATCCTGATCCTCCGCCACTATCGACCTCGGCGGCAAATCAATCAGTACCGTGTACTCGCGCAACAGACGCCCGTCGGGCCACCGGGCCTCGACAACTAAATCAAGATATGGCTCTCGCAGCGGGGCTTCCGTCGTCAGCACCACACGCCTACCAAGCTCATCTGATTCAACCTGAAAATTGATGCGGGTCAGGAAGAAGTCCCGGGAAACACCCAGTCGTTCAAATTCGAACTCAGAAGCCAGACCAACAAGCACGTCGCTATCATCAAACGCATCTGCCTCAAGCAGCGCAACTTCTGCGCGAAATGGTTCATTGAGATAAGAATGAAGCGTGAGTTCACCCAGCCCTAGGGCCCAGCCGTCATGGGGTATGATCGCCGCGGAAAAAACACCAGCGGCTATGATTGAAACTCTTTTCATGGGCACGTCGCCTTTACCGTCCTTTGGTTTGGCTTTAACGGGGCCCTATCGCCATTCCTTAGCGCTTGATACAGCGGACCCCAGCATTATGAAACGCTCTGGAGATACGCTGACAACAACACTTCTGCGATCTGCACGCTGTTCAGGGCAGCCCCTTTACGTACGTTGTCAGCCACCACCCAAAGATTCAAGCCTCTTGGATGTGAAATATCCGCACGAACCCTGCCCACAAATACGGAATCAGCGCCCGCTGCCTCGGTGACCGGAGTCGGATAACCGCCCGCCTCATGGCGATCCAACAAGGTCACCCCCTCCGCAGCCTCCAGCAGCGATCTCGCCTGCTCCGCGGAAATCGGCTCCCGGGTCTCAATATGAACGGCCTCTGCATGACCGAAAAATACCGGCACCCTTACGCAGGTCGGGTTCACAAGAATGTTTGGGTCGCCCAGAATTTTTTGCGTTTCCCAGACCATTTTCATCTCTTCTCGGGTGTAGCCGTTGTCCTGAAAAGCGTCGATGTGGGGTATCGCATTGAAGGCTATTTGCTTTGGGTAAACCTCAGGCTCCGGCGCCTTCCCATTCAGCAGTCGCGCAGTCTGCCCCGCCAACTCCTCAATCGCCGCCTTTCCCGTGCCACTCACCGCTTGGTAGGTCGCCACGTTGATTCGCTCAATGCCCACCGCATCATAAAGCGGCTTTAACGCCACCAACATGCCAATCGTTGAGCAATTCGGGTTCGCAATGATGCCCCTCGACCGATAGTCCGCAATGGCCTCGGGATTCACCTCAGGAATCACGAGCGGGACGTCTTTATCGCGACGAAAATGAGAGGTGTTGTCGATCACAACGCATCCCGCCGAAGCTGCAATCGGCGCATATTCAGCGCTAATATCACCACCGGCTGAAAACAGTCCAATCGGCGTCTGGGAAAAATCAAAGGTGCTGAGATCCTGCACCGTGTGATGCTTGCCGCGAAACTGCACGGACTTGCCGGCGGATCGGCTCGAGGCCAGTGGATACAGGGTATCGACCGGGAACTCGCGCGACTCGAGGATCTCTATCATGGCCTCACCGACCGCACCGGTCGCGCCTACCACTGCCACATTCACTGGCTTCATCACCGTCTCCTTAATGGCCCCGCAACGCCACGACAACGGCATCACCCATCGCCTGCGTACCAATAGCGGGGGCGGGGTCGCCATCAACAATCAAATCAGCCGTGCGATGACCCTGCGTCAGTACAGCGGCTACGGCGCCTTCAATAGCTGCCGCCGCCCCGGGCGCATTGAGTGAATAGCGGAGCAACATGGCCGCGGACAGAATGGTTGCGAGCGGATTGGCACGGTCAGTGCCCGCGATATCAGGCGCAGAGCCATGCACCGGCTCATAAAGCCCTTTGGCCTCCGCGTTTAAGGATGCCGACGGCAACATGCCGATCGATCCGGTCAACATGGCAGCAATATCGGAGAGAATGTCGCCAAACAGATTTCCAGTCACAAGCACATCAAACTGCTTGGGCTCACGGACCAGCTGCATGGCTGCGTTATCGACATACATGTGCGATAGCACCACGTCCGGATAGTCTGTACTCAACGCGTCCATCGTCTCGCGCCACAGCATGGTCACTTCCAGCACATTAGCCTTGTCGACCGAACACAGACGACCACTGCGCTTTTGTGCCGCCTCAAAGGCCAGGCGACCAATGCGACGAATTTCCGTTTCATTGTAGCGGTCGGTATTGTGGCCCTCACGCACGCCATCGGCGTTGGTGGTGATGCCACGTGGCTCACCAAAGTAAATCCCGCCGGTCAACTCTCTGACAATGAGCACATCCAGACCCGCCACCAGCTCTGCCCGCAGACTGGAGGCCTCAGCCAAATCAGGGAACAGCAACGCCGGCCGATGGTTACAGAATAAATCCAAGTCAGCGCGAATCGCCAACAGCCCTCGCTCTGGGCGCTCCGCGGCTGGGAGAGCGTCCCACTGCGGGCCACCGACAGCGCCAAGCAAAATCGCGTCTGCATCCCGCGCCAGGGCACGAGTGGCATCAGGATAAGCCGCGCCCTCCTCGTTAATCGCAATGCCGCCCAGTCGTCCTTCTCTGAAACTGAGTCCCAGAGAAAACTGATCGTCAACGACTTCAAGAACCCGTCGCGCCTCGCGGACAACCTCCGGGCCAATCCCGTCGCCGGGCAAGAGCAGAATCCGGCTGCTCACAGAACAATGTCCTCAAATAGCCAGGGAAATCGCTCGCGGTGCCGCCCCTCAAAATCCCGAATGGCATCCGCCTGCTCCAGCGTGATGCCAATGTCATCCAAACCCTTCAACAGGCAGTCGCGGCGAAAGGCATCGATCTCAAATGACCAAAGCGCGCCATCGGGTAAAAGAATCGTGCAAGCCTCGAGGTCAATCGTCAGGGTATAGCTCTCTTCAGCACGCAGGACACTGAACAACGTATCAACCTGATCCACGGGAAGCACTATCGGCAGGATGCCATTTTTGAGTGCATTCGAGCGAAAGATATCGGCAAAACTCGGGGCAATCACGGCACGAAAGCCGAAATCTTCCATCGCCCAGGCGGCATGCTCACGGCTCGAACCGCAGCCAAAATTCTCCCGGGCGAGCAAGATCGAGGCGCCCTGGTAGCACGGCATATTCAACGGAAAATCGGGATTCAACGGCCGTGAACTGTTATCCGCGTCGGGCTGCCCCTCATCAAGATATCGGAGCTCATCAAATAAATTCGGGCCGAACCCCGATCGCTTGATCGATTTGAGGAACTGCTTTGGAATCATGAGATCGGTATCGACGTTAGCGCGATCCATGGGTGCGACGAGCCCGCTATGCACGGTAAATGGTTTCATAAGCCGCCCTCCACTACTGCAGAGCTAGCCATTTCCACCGGCACAAAATGGCCCGCCACCGCTGCAGCCGCCGCCATAGCTGGGCTGACCAGGTGAGTCCGGCCGCCACTGCCTTGTCGGCCCTCAAAGTTGCGATTGGAGGTGCTGGCACATCGCTCACCTGGAAGCAAGCGGTCTGCGTTCATCGCCAAACACATCGAGCAGCCAGGCTCCCGCCACTCCATACCGGCCTGAATAAAAATGCGATCCAGTCCCTCTGCCTCTGCCTGGGCCTTGACCAGTCCTGAGCCCGGCACCACCAGCGCCTTGCGGATGGAGGGCGCGACTTTACGCCCCTCGAGCACCTGGGCAGCGGCTCTGAGATCTTCAATGCGCGAATTGGTGCAGGAACCAATGAACACCGCATCAGGCCTGATTTCGGAGATCGCCATACCCTCCTCAAGCCCCATGTATTCGAGGGCCCTGGACAACCCAAGCCGCGCCGTCTCATCGGGCATTTCCGCCATGGTGGGCACCCGTCCATGCACCGAAGTGACCATCTCGGGTGAGGTACCCCAGGTCACGTGAGGTGCAATGCCGTCGCCATCGAGCGTAATGCTCCGATCAAATACAGCACCATCATCACTGTGAAGCGTCCGCCACCAGGTCTCTGCCGCCTCCCACTGTACGCCTTTCGGTGCCAGCGGTTTGTCCCGGAAATAATCCAGCGTGACCTCATCGACCGCCACCAAGCCACAGCGAGCGCCGGCTTCTATGGCCATGTTGCACAGCGTCATGCGGCCTTCCATCGTCAGTTCGCGAATCGCCGATCCCGTGAACTCCAGCGCATAGCCGGTGCCACCTGCTGTACCGATCTCACCGATTACCGCTAGGGCGATATCCTTGGCGGTCGCGCCCTCAGGCAGGCGACCTGTGACCTCTACCTGAAAGTTCTTCATTTTTCGCTGAATCAAACACTGAGTGGCCATCACGTGCTCGACTTCCGACGTACCGATGCCGTGCGCCAGCGCACCCGCAGCCCCATGGGTTGATGTATGGGAGTCACCGCAGACCACGGTCATACCGGGCAGCACCGCACCCTGCTCGGGACCCATGACATGGACAATCCCCTGCCGCACATCGTTCAGCGGGATCTCCACCACGTCGAAGGCCTCGCAATTATCATCGAGGGTCTGCAATTGAACGCGAGACACGGCGTCGGGTAGCGCGTCCAAGCCCGCCTCTCGTTCACTCTTGAGCGTCGACACATTATGATCAGGCACCGCGAGATTGGCGCTACGCCGCCACAGGTCCCTGTTGGCAAGAGTGAGACCCTCAAAGGCCTGGGGCGATGTCACCTCGTGAAGCAGGTGACGATCGATATAAATGAGCGCCGTGCCGTCTTCGCGCTCCTCCACGAGGTGCGCGTCCCAAAGTTTGTCGTATAGCGTTCTCGCCATGAGCTGTGATCCCGAAAGACAACGAACGCAGAGGCCGCCAACCCTGCAAACAGATCTCGGCAGCCGCTGCGCCTAAAAAAGGCGCGGAGTATAGCACCGAAGCAAGGCCAATAAAGGCGCTACGGCCCCATAGCCACTGACCTCAACGCCCCAGGATTCATCGTTTCAGGACCGCTTTCTCGTCGGGTTGTCAGCTGTGGGTCAGGCGCCAGCAGTAATGAATGCGCTGATTTCGGGAGAAATCTTCGGGGATTGAATCCTGCGTGACGTCTTGCACCTGCCATGTCTGTGCTACCGCCGGGTCCAATACAAATTTGCGATGGTTGGTGGAAAAGTAGAGCACCCCTTCGTCGCTGAGCCGAGCCATCGCCAGCTGCAGCAGGGAGAGATGATCCCGCTGCACGTCAAAGTCGGCCTGACCCTTGGAGTTCGAAAAAGACGGGGGATCCACCATGATCAAGTCGTAAGTGCGGGTTGCCTCTGACAGCCAGTCCCTAACATCGGCACGGACGCCCCGGTGCTGGCGTTCCGATAAGCCATTTAGCGCCAAATTGGCGTTGAACCAGTCGAGATAGGTGGCAGAGCTGTCGACACTGGTACTGGTGGTTGCGCCACCTAGGGCCGCATGCAGTGTGGCAACTCCGGTATAGCTGAACAAATTGAGGAAGTGCCCACCGCTGGACTCCCTCCCCAGCCACGTTCGGAGCGGCCGGTGGTCGAGGAACAGACCGGTGTCCAGATAATCGTGCAAATTAACCAACACCTTGACCCTCCCCTCCCGGACAACAAACCGCTCACGGGTGGTCTCCAGGCGCTGATACTGATCCCGCCCTCTCTGGCGCAGGCGCTGCTTTACCGCAACCTCCTCGCTAGAGGTGGCCCCGAAGACGTCTCGCGCGCCCGCCACAAGGTCTGCAAAGCGCTCTGCCGCTTTCTGCTCGGGAATCTCTTTGGGCGCCGCATACTCGGCAATGTGTAACCGACCTTCGTACACATCGATCGCCGCCGCATACTCCGGGATATCCGCGTCATACACCCGATAACAGGTGACGTCTTCTCGTCTGAGCCAGGGTGTAAGGCGCTTCAGGTTTTTTCGCAACCGGTTAGCGACCATTTGACCGGCCTGAGACAGTGCTTGAGGCGCAGTCGTTTGCGCCCCAGACCCATACTCTGCGTCCTGCTGCAATGATCGGAATCGATTCTCAGGGCCGAGCTGAAACTGGAGACAGTGCAAATCGAGTCGCCCATTGTGAAAGCGATGGCGCTTGTCGGCTCGCAGGCCCACGGCCTTACCGAGCGACAGTTCAGAGGTCAGCACCACGGCCAGCCAGTTATCGAATGCCATACTGATTCGTTCACCCAAGGCGTTATAGAGATGCGGCAGCGCATCTGCTTGCCCCATGCGCTCCCCCCAAGGCGGGTTAGTGACCAGCACGCCCCTCGAGAAATCCCGGTGTGTCGGTCGGCTTACTAAAGCGAGGTCTTTGCAACGGATACGCACGATGTCTTCGAGACCAAGACGCCCGATATTGTCCTGACATCGCCGAACCGCTTGCATGTCGCCGTCGTAGCCCCTGATCTCCAACTGATGCGCTGTCGGCGTCGCAGCGCGCTCATCTGCGTTCGAGCGAACAGCGCGCCATTGGTCCTCGTCATGACCCGCCCAGCCATGGAATCCGAAACGCTTCCGATTCAATCCCGGGGCACGGTCCAGCGCCATCAAGGCACCTTCCAGCAGAAGCGTGGCAGAACCACACATCGGATCGAGTAAGGCCTCTCCCTGCCGGCTTCTTTCCGGCCAGCCCGCGGCCCAGAGTGCTGCCGCGGCAATATTTTCTCGGAGCGGCGCCACCCCCCCGTCGAGTCTGTAACCGCGACGATGGAGGCTATCCCCACTGAGATCGATGCCGAGCATAAGGCGACCCTTGCTCAAGCGCGCAAAAACGCGAACATCGGGCTGCTTCAGGTCGACCGAGGGACGTCCCATGCCTTTCTCACGAAACTGATCGACAATCGCGTCCTTGATGCGCTGCGCGCCGAACTGTGCGTTCCGCACATCGGCGCTGCGCCCCGCAAAGTCGACCAACAGAGAACTGGTGGCTGCGAGGTGCGCTGTCCAGTCGATCTGCCGGGTCGCTTCATAGAGTTCGTCAGCAGAGTCTGCCTGCGCCGCACCCAGCTGAAGGATGATGCGATTCGCCATGCGGCTCCAGAGGCAGGCGCGATACGCCAACCCCAGCCCACCCTCAAAGGAGACACCCACGGGCCGCTCGACGATCTGCTGCGCCCCGAGACCCTCAAGCTCTTGCGCCAGATAGACCCCGACACCCGCAGGGCAGGTGGCAAGAAATGCGTGGGTCACAGTGCCTGGCCTCCGGTCTCTATCAAGTAAATATCGCGCAACAAGGCACGCCACGTGTCGTATTGCGTATCAAGGGTCCCCTCCAGACGAAACACTTGATCCTGTGTTCGAATCACCGTGGGCCGCGCCTCGCCGTCAAAGGCCTCTGCCAATTCAAACAGTGCCTGCTCTTGAATCCGAAACGACCGATAGGCCGCATACTCTGCCTGCATGCGCGTGAACTCACTGTCGCCAGCGCTGCCTGTGCGCGTCGCTGCGCGTTTCTGATAACGCTCTAGCCACTCGGTCTGTTCCAGCGTGGCCGCACGCCATAGACGATAGGTAGGGCCCACCCGGTCCACCATGTCAACGTACTGCTCATCAATGGTGTCGCAAAACAGATACTCCTGATTGCGGATTCGCTCGATACGCGCCAGCATCGGATCATCTTCCGCCGGGAGCCGGATAACCTCCCAGTCAGTCTCCGAGCGCTGAATCATTCCCGAGAACGCCGCGGGCGCCAACGCCTCCGCGTAGGCGATGTCTGCCCCATGAAGCGACGCGTAGCGCTCATCACGATCCTTGCCCTGCCACACTGAGAGCAAACGGTTAGCCAAGGCGTTGAAAATGCCCGTCAGGCCATCGTCCCCCGCAGATTGCTGACGATAGGCCACCGTGTGGTCAAACCAGAGAATGCCCATCGCATCCTTAACGACCACATCGAGGACCAGGTCACGTCCGTCAGACGCCACAATAGCCGCCCGGATCGATACAGGCGTCAAAGCCGAGGCCGTGGGGACCAGCCTCACCACGCCCCACTGATTGCTGCGGACCAGCGTCTCTCGCAATTCGCCCGCCAATAACTGGGCCTCCATCCGTCGCACCGCAGCCAACGGAGATCGATCATCGTCAGATATGCCGGGGTCAAATAATTCAATGGCGATATCGAGCGCCGGCGCTATCGGAGATTCTGCGACCAGTAACGACTCAGGGGCATCCCAGATTCTGGCGGAATCTTCCTGCGACTCGGCGGACGCCATCTCAATCGGCGGGCTAGCGCAACTGCCCAACATACAGAAACCGACCACCGCGAGGAGTCGGGGCAACACTCGTCGATCACTCATAGGGCGTGGCCTCCTCAGTGGTACAGACGCGCCCACGGGTGAGGGTCTCCGTGCACCGGTATCCCCTCTCCCCCCGGTCGTAGCGGGAGAAGATTTTGACCACCTCCATATCCCTGGCGACCCCGGGAGCAGTCAGCGCAGTGCGCTGCGACAGAGACAAGCCATCTGCCGATCGCACGAACCGATGCTTGATCAGCAAACCATCCGGGAGCAGCACCCGGAAATGCAGCTGGTGTCCGTCCCACCAGCACTGCTCGGCACCGAGCAGGCTGGGCACCGACTGCGCGCCCGCCAGCTCGCAACTCAGGGCGAAACTGTTCTCTCGCTCAATGCGCACGCGCCGAACGTCCTGATACACCTCAAGCAGCTCTGGCTCAGTGACAAGCTCAGCCATTTTGGCCACGGCCACCAGCGTTTCTAAATCTCCCATTGGTGGACCTTGATAGCTCGCACCGCGCTCCGCCGCCTCGCGTCGGCGCCGAAGCTCTCGCTGCACCTCTCGAAACGACGCATTGAGTTGGGTTTGCACGCTGTCGCTGCGGGCGTAATCCACCTCCCAATGACCCGACAGATCAGGGAGCGGATTGTCACCATGGGAAGTCGGCATCGTCGCGGGCTCGCTCGCACAGCTAAACAAACAGAGTGCGAGTGCGCTGAGAGCGGCCCTCGGTACCGAGCCCCGCAATATATCTTTAATCGTCGTCAGCACTCTCGCTGAGCGCTGCCCCAAACGTTGAAGCCCGCAATGCGCGGAGTGCCGGGCAGATACATCTGATCGAGCGCCTGGATCCCGAAGCCCGCCTTACTTATCCAATTTACGATCGGTCGATTCAGATTGCAGCCCCCCAGCAATCGCCTCCACATCGGATTGATTCGGGCTTGCCACCGAGCGACAGATTCATCAGGCGCCTCGCCGTGCTCGCAAAACACCAGGCTTCCCTCCGGCTTTAACACGCGACGTATTTCCTGTAAGGCAGCATGTCCATCGGGAATGGTGCACAGACTGAAGGTCATCAGCACCGTATCGAATGACTCGCTCGGCAGCGGCATCTCCTCCGCCGAGCCTTGAACAAACTCGAGCGGCACCCCCAACTGCGAAGCTCTGTTTTGAGCCAGCCCCCAGCTGGTCGCGCAAGGATCAATACCCACCACTGCATCGACTCGCTGAGCATCGTAATAAGGCAGGTTATGCCCTGCCCCCATACCAATCTCCAACACCTTGCCTTGAGCCAGCGGCACCACCTTCTCGCGCTGCTTCAGGATTGGCTTAGTGCCGCAGGCGCAGGTCACCAACCTCGGCACAACCGTATCGCTATAAAATCCCATCACTGACCTCCCCTTCGACCTCGCAGTCTACACCGACCCCATATCGAATGACGGCGCCTTGGGCTTCACCGCTCGGTCGATCCAGCTCAAGCATTGTCGTCTGGGAGACCGCCTTGAGCCGCTCGCGCAGCGGCGGCTTGTGCCTCAAGTACAGCGCTTAGGGTGGCTTCCTGCTGCAGCGGATCCGGGGGCCGCTCTGACTCGGGATAGGCGTCTGGATCAACACGACGCATCTCTTCCTCAATCCACGCAGATACTTTATGCATCAAATCCGCGGCGCTGTCGCCGCGTGACGGCGCGATCGGCGGGCCATAGGAGACAGCAACCGTGCCGGGTATAAAGGTAAAGCTCTTGCGCGGCCAACATCGCGCTGACGCGACCGCAATGGGCACGATGCTTGCGCCGGTCGCAATCGCGAGTCGGGCCGCACCTGTCTTGTAGACCCCCTGTGCGCCGCGCTCGGAGCGCGTGCCCTCAGGGAACATGATGACCCACTTGCCGCGATCCATGAGCATTTCGCCCATCGAGGCGACCTTGCTCCATGCGTCACCTCTGGCGCTTCGGTCAATATGAATCATATTCAGGCAGGCCATCGACCAGCCAAAGAACGGGATATACAGTAATTCGCGTTTGAAAACGTAAGCCAAAGGATGGGGCATGCGACTGGCGAAGAAGAATGTTTCCCAAGTCGACTGGTGTTTCGGGCAGAGAAT
>Ga0163109_10004238_pt1 | contig 10905 bp, 28 predicted proteins | sample CRUFie1St13metaG_FD_108704 | JGI IMG/M metagenome (GOLD analysis project Ga0163109, IMG submission 108704) | Marine microbial communities from the Costa Rica Dome - CRUD Field 142mm St13 metaG | ecosystem: Environmental > Aquatic > Marine > Oceanic > Photic zone | place: Costa Rica: the Eastern... | reverse complement strand
GCGTCAGCTCCGCGAGAAGACTAAGTACAATCTCGCCGTGCTGCAGGACGTCAAAGAGGGGCGTAGCATGGCTTGCAAGCTTATTGACTGCAGCTGAATGAAACGCGGCAAGCCCCTCACCCTTGAAGAGGTCAAGGAACTCTCAGACAACTGGTTCCCTATCTTCGATGAGGTTCACAGCCGCCCTCATGACTGGGCCTCGGTCGAGGATACTCTCAAAGTTATGGAGCACCTTTCAAAACTTGCTGGGGCAGAAATCGCAGAGAAAGAGAAGAACGGAACAAGATTCTTCTACAGGGATCACGCCTCGCTCTGAAAATTGTTGACTGTTGACTTCTAATAAAATTTAGAAAGCCTAACAGTTGACTTAATGATTAACCCACGTTTTGCCGGTGACGCACTTGATTCTGCTCTCGGCAAAGTTTTTAATTCATTACCTGATAGGATTAACCTCTTTGCAAGATACGCAACAAGGTATGGCGATAAGAATTTGGAATTAGATCCAAGCACCCTCAGCGACTTAAGAAGTGCAGTATCTGAGCAAAACAGACCCTATGCACGTGGTGAAAGAATCAAAGGGCTTGATGATCAAGGGAACGAGTTCGAAGGATTTAAAGTTGGAGCACCTTACCAGGGTCCCATCCAACCAAGATCCGGACCCGTAAATCCTTACTTCGGTAAAGATAAAAGTGTGAGTAATACTTTGGGCCGCTTTATGGCTGACGTAAATCCTTTAGAAAATAAAATGCGCATCACGGACACCTATGACATGGAGAACGAAGCCGAAGATCCTGATCTAGTGACAGGTAAATTTCAACCACGCAAGGCGCTCAACCAAATCGAGGCAATTTGGAATCCTGCGGCTGCGCAGAGAAATTTTAAAAGAGACGCTTCAATGAGGATGCCAGATAAAGGCTACGATTTAGATACTGTGAAGCAAGGAGGATATAGCAGCACAGGCAGTCCCATGACTCAAGTTGGACGTGCGCTTCTCTATCTTTCCCCTGTCAAACCAAAACCTTTTGGTGTTGACGTTACAATTCCAGTCAGCAGTAAGATTGGTTATTAAGATTCCACCTGTAGATTCTTCATCACATCTTTCAACTTACTGATGTCATAGAGACCCTCTACGCTGAACAGTGGGGCGGTCTCTTTTTTATAGCCAACACCAAAAGTATTGTCTGGGTCAACTATGTACCAATGACAGTCGACGTCGGGTACATCAACAGCACACTTTGACCAGTCGTCATTCCACTGTGGGACCTGGGTCCACATGATCGCAGCGAAGAAGATGGAGAGGACTGAGTTGATCACGGTGTGTTCAGGTACTCGATGACGAGTTTGCTTAGGTCTTTATACCTTAGATACCAATCAGGGATCATGCCGTAGTGGGGCAGCACTTCGCGATCGGCATAGTCTTCATAGATACTTTCAAGGATCTTTTTTCTCAACTTCTCCTTGTCCATAGGGGGGCCGAAAACGAAAGTAAATCGCCGTAAGCGAAAGTATTTTTGGAATGGGAGCCGCTCACGCGCTGACACTCCCTAACCCGCTTCCATTGACAGGGTAACGAACCATGAATTCGATATGAGTTCATGAGCCCGCCAGATTAAACTGACGGATAAACTAAGTTAGCACGAATATTTTGGTTTGGTAACTAATCATCCATCTTCAAGATGTAGACAATGAACCAACAAACGCCGATGAGTATTAATGCTAAGCCGCTTGAGACGCTCCAGGGGAAGTCTTGCATTTCTCTATCTGATAGTAAGTACAACCTTCGGATTCCTCAGTATCAAATTCAGGGACGCCAAAGTTGCACGCGCTTCCTTCATTGTATTCACATGTGGAGCAATCCTTGACGTGTTTGTTTACAAGTCCAGACTTCTTATCTATATATAGTTTTAACTGGTGGAGAACACGTTCGTTCTCTACTGATTGGTTATAAAACGCATCCGTCACCTCGTACATCGTCTGACGTTTTCCGCAGTTGGTGCACTCGTAACGTCTTCGCCTGGCGTTGGACATCGGAACCTTCCTGCTCTCAAGAACTTTGAAGGTCCGCTTGTTGCACTTCGGACAGAAAGCATAGTCCCTGGCTAATGTTTCTATCCTTCGTACCATAGTGCTTCAGAAATGATGGGGAATTGATGTTGGAAGATAATCTTTGCCTGGTTGGCAATCGTCCGGTGCTCGTACTGAGTGCTGGGATCAGTGCGGAGATCGAGGTAATGAATCCAAGAACGGATCGTTCCGTTCATGTACAACCGAGTTGGACTGCACATCGGCAGGTGACGCCTTGCTGTTTCCTTGGCCACGCCCATTCCGAGCATGGTCTTATACAGCTCATGACCCGCCTTGATGTGCTTGTAGGTCAGCTCCTCGAGCAGATCCTGTTGTTCATCAGTCAGATCATCGATTGAGTTCTGACGATTGCGGCTGTCCTGGCGCCTGTATTTCGGAAGAACGCCTTGAGGAGTTTCCGCATACCGTTGTGACCACTCCTGGAATGTGAACGAACGGTGTCGGCAGATCTGGGCGCTGATGTCCCGCTGGGTGTGGATCTCGACGCACATGTTTCCCATCTCAAATGGGGACCAGTGCTTATGCCGGATCAGATACTTGAGGAGGCGCGGCCCAGTCTCGAGGTTGTCTTCATTCTGTGGTGCGCTGACCCTGGCCATCTTGATGATGAGCTTCTCTGCGTCTGGGGTGGCCCAGACCAGGCTGCAGTTGTCGCGCAGTTTCATCAGCCAATCTTGTTGTACAACATGTCGATCTGCTCCTGGAGTTCAGACTCGGGTATCACTCTAGATTCGATCACCCATTCGGCAACCGATCTGATGTCCCACATAACCTTTACATAAGGACGCATTGAATACCCTTTGGGTGAGTTTCTGTAGCGTTGTTTGCGGATCTCCTTGTCAACTATCGTTCCGCTTTTGCTCTTGGCCCCGTTAAGTACAGCGTTACTTGTCAGTCGAAAGGTTCTGGTGGGCCGTTCAGCGACGCGATCACCGACGTCGAATTTGTAGTCGACCTTCTTCTTAGACATTGTTCTGTTGCAGGTAAAGATCGAACTCGCTCTCGTGGACCAGTCGGTTCTCCTCGACGATCTCAGGCTGGGTGCTGCCATCCCAGATCACCTTGCTTGCCCAGCGCTTGGCGTAGCCCTCCTTGGCGGTGCGACTCTTGACCTTGCGTTGGATGCGCTCAGTAATGACACCATGCCTTGCTGACAACGGAGCTGGTGAACCTGGAGCATTCGCAGTGTTGTTCCTTGGGCGCTGGCAGACACGGTCACCTACATCAAACTTCCGGTTGGGTTTAAGCAGTTGGTTTGTTGATCGAGGTGCTGGAGACATTGGCTTGGAAGTAGAGGTTAAATGTTGGGGGGACTTACGAGCACACGCTTGATGCAGGCCTGTGTTGGGCATCTTGGACCCTGGTGCCACCTGCATTCCTCGATGGGAACCTGGGGATCTCTAAGACAGAGGCAGTCATGTCCACCACTTGGTCCGAGCAGTGGCATGCATGTCTAAGGCAGCGTGATAGTCGGGAGTTTCACCGGCTCCGCCCCGTAGATCAATCGTGAAAGGTTTCTAGGAATTCTTCTCCGAAAACCACTCCAGTAATGGGATCAGTTTTTTTACCTAGGTTGTCGAAGGCCTGCTGCATTGCAAGTTCTTGAGCGTGCTTCTTCAAAGACTCTTTCGGAATGCTGCCTTTAGCTGTCGTTGCAGCAGCCTCGAAGAAGGCTTGCTCGAAGTCACGCATCGGATCGATGTGTGCGATCTGCTTCAGGTGATTCACCATCGCCTTGGAGGCGCCGACTTGAGCAGAGATGTTGCCAGCCTCCTTTGCATCCAGACGATCTTGCTGGAGCCCCGCCAGGACTTGGGCAAACATGAATGCACGATCCTGAGGAGCCACTGCTTCAACCAGTAGCTCACGGCCCTTGCGGACATAACCACGGGCCGCTTGTGGCGAGACCTCGTACTTCTCCGCCAGCTCCTTGACGATGCGCCGGCCCGGCCAGCCCTCAGAAAGAAGGTTGGCCGCCTCTTCAACCCGTGCTTGGAATTCATCGATGTTTGATCTGGTCATTGGTCAGGGTCCTTGATGACGTTGAAGAAGTCCCAGATCACGTTGGCCTGGGTTGTATGTATGCGGTCAGAGCACGACCCATCAGCGCAGACGAAAGGCACCTTGTCCCACCAGGCTTCTTCTAGCTGCTCCATTAATTGGTTCATCTGTTTGAGCGTGATCTTTGGCTTTTGTGTGGACATCAGCCTTCCTCCTTTTGTTTGTCGTACTCCTTACGCAGTTGTTTTTCACGTTTCTCTTTAGAAGCCTTATGGCATTCGTAATGACTCATGTTTTCAATCCACTCTTCTGCAGCATTTCCAGCGCTGACCAAGGCAGCAGCCATCTTTCTTTCGAATGAGTCCTGACCATCTGCTAACCATTCACCGCACAGCTCATGGTTGAGCCCAGTGAATGACATGTCACCACTGTCGTTGAGGTCCATATCGAACCACTCCAGGGCTCCCTTGCAGCATTTCCATTTCAGATATTCACTCATCCATTTTTCCTGTCTTTGTTTTGCGTACCCAGCAGCTTCGTGATAAGTGGAGCACGCAGCGCAATGGTCGTCCCACTCTTTGTCTGCTTGGAGAAAATCGATGAAGTAGGTAGTCATCACTTAGCCCTCCCGCGAACGTGTGCACTGAAGGTTGCGGATGCGCTGCCGTTCAGTTGTTCTTTCTTCTCTGCAGTCTTGAGGTCGAGCTTCTGCTCCTCGAGCTTGATGCGCTTGGCCTCGAGCTTCTCGGAGTAAGTCCACGTAGCCACCATCACCTTGCTGATGACATAGCTCCCATCAGTCAGCTCGATCTTGTCCTCATCACCTGCGACGAGGTGTCGAGTCAAAGCATCCTTGATTGGTCCCAGCTCCTCGTTGAGAGCCTTGATCTTGTTCTGAATATCTCGATAGTCTTCCACCATCTTCATCACTGGATCAGCCACTGGTGCAGGCTGAGCGACAGGATTCTTACGGGGACGGCCACGGCCTCGCTTGGGCTGGGTAACGACCCGTGCGCCTGGGGTGGGGATCAGGTTGGCGCGTTCTGTTTTGGTTGATGAGTTTGACATAACTGATGAATAGATAAGGGCTTTGGTAGTGGAGGGACACCTTCGTCAATTACATAGGTTGTTCCTCCTCGACATTGCAGATCAGATTGGCTGCTCTACTGGCGTCGGACAAGCACTTCCGGAGTGCATCAGGGCTCTCCTTCAGTACCTCGATCCAGTGTTTCAGATACGCAGCATGATTAACGACATCACTACGAATCTGTAACCTGGCGCAGATCAGATAAGCACCCAGTTCAGCAACAAGTTCTTCCCTGGCGTAGGTAATGGAGTTAGGACCACCACCCATCTTCCGATCGAGGCGAGACTTGTGACCAGTTGAGTGCACTTGTTCGTGCGCCCAGGTCGCATACATGCCCTCGCTGGTGTTGAACTGATCAACAGGAGGCATCGTGATCCGGTCTTCGCTGGGGCTGTAGAAGGCGTTGTTGCCTGCCCATGTCGTCGGCACGGACCATGCGCCCAGTACCCGCTCAGCGCCTTCAAGGCGTGCTGTGGGTTCAAGTGGAGTGAAGGACTCACACTCCTGGCGGATCTTCTCCTGAAGCTTGGCCTCGGCTTCTTCAGTGATGCCCTGGATGTCCTGGACGTTGAAGATCTTGGTGTACTTAAACGTGCCGAAGCTTCCCATGATCGGGTTGCCATCAGCGTCCTTCATCTCGTTGCCGTCTTGATCACGCTTGGGATAGGTGATCTGTACGGGCAGCATGATCGCGCAGCCCTTCGAGCCTTTGCGTGGGAGCCAGTTGTTCTTCTTGGCCTGGCCTACGCCGATCCACAGCGGGTGGCTGTAGCAGCGCAGTGCAGTCCACAGCTCGAGGATGGCTGGGTTGCTGCCGCTGTACTCATGACCGGAGTCGAGGTTGCGGTGCGGACCTTTGCCGAAGAACGTTGTCCAGTCCCTGTGCCAGGGGTTGATGTTCTGGTGCAGCAGGTTGATCAGGTGCTGCGTCAATTCATCATCTCCGCGCTGAAGATTCTCGGCGCTTCGCTCGCTCTTCTTCTTCACGATTGATCTTTTCGTGGTACGCCCGGACTTTGCCGAGTAGGACGTCGGTGTCGTAGAGACTGAGGTCCGGGTCTTTGCGTTTCTCTTGAGTGAGGAAGTCGTCATAGGTGAGTCTTAGGACTTGTTGGGCGTAGTGAATAACTGCGTGCTTCATGAACCCGTCAGTGTCAACTTCGCGCTGGTAAGCACACTGGGCGGCGAGCCTGATGACTGCCATTTCCTTGGGCCTGAAGTGAAGGCGGACATCACAATTTGTGCGTCCTGTCTTCTTCTCTCGATCGAACTGGGGATTGTCCTCGAGCCACTGATCAAAGTCCTTACGGAGCCAAAGGAGATAGCTGTAGTTCAGCTCGTTGGATTTGACCGGGCTTGGCATCGTCTTGTTCTTGAGGAACCGACTCAGCGTGTGGCGGGAGAAGTTGACTCGATCGAGAACGTCTTGCCTGGTGTAGTACTTGTCTGCACCGGGACGTAGATCGAATGGCGCTTGTCGTGACTTAGGCATGACCTGCGGGAACCTCCTCTGATGTTTGTTTGATGAAGGTCTGGACTGATGGAAGGATTGTGTTCTCGAGGATGTCCATCTGTTCGTCGTTGAAGAACTCGAAGTTCTTAGGATCTTTCAGGAGCTTTTTCATCCTGTCGTCGAAGAAGTACATCAGGGTCTCCGCGTCCATGCTGTTGAGGTTGTAGGGGCTGGTCATGGTGTTTCAATCCTTCCGTTAAGGAGAGAGAAGTAGGTGAGGCCGTCGTCAGTGAACTCGATGTCGACCCATGCATCGGGATAGCGTTCGGAGAAGTCGAATGCCATGTCGATGATCTTGCTGGTGTTGAAACTTGAGTAAGTTTCCCAGGGAGCTTTCTCACAACGGACGGTGAGTCTAGTGTCGTAGAAATAGTCCTGGGTGAAGCGCTTGATTCGATTTTGTTGAGAGAATGCCAGTTGAAACAAATCGAAAACATGGCCGACCAGATTGCGAGGATCGATCATCGATGGAGGTGTAGATCACAGGGGCTCATGGTTTTCATCCCGGAGGGTGTCTTCCAAGTGAATGATGCTGTTCACCAGCCTCAATTTCAACATCGTCAGCTCCCTTATTTGGTTGTACATAAGTGCTCCGCCGTTGCAGAACACGTCCTTGATCTTCTCTTCGAGGACGGTGTACAGAACCTCGTGATCTGTTTTATTTAACCTGGGGTGAAGGCTCATGATGAGTACAAAGGAGATAAAGGGCTGCGCTGGTGGCGGGCTTAGGCTTTCTTTAAAGACTTGAGCTGTTGCTTGATCTCTCCCTTGCGCTTAAGGAGATGTTCCTTGGTCCCACTGTCCAAACCTTGACCGTTCTGGTAACGCTTGTTCAGCAGGTTGTCGATAATCTCGAGGTTAGCTTTGAGCTTCTGGTGCTGGGCAGTCATGGGGCTGAGGTAGTGGTGGCGGGGACGGGATGGAAAGGATGAAACCTAAGGTGATCAGGTTGATGATCACGAGATTTACATAAAGGCCGAAGGGTTCGAACCTCTTCTGTTCTCGTCGAGCTTTTGTTGGAACTTCAACTGACTGGACACGCGGTCGGAAGGTTGGAAGTTTGACTTCTCTTCTCTGTTTTCCGGATTCTTGATTAGGTCGAGATTGTTGCCGTCTGAATCGACCTGTGCTTGGAGGTGCCTGGCGAAAGCGCCTCGGTTGCTGACCCTGAATCGGGTCATGCGCTTCTTGTTCGTGCTTCGAGGTCGACGCATGGATTGAGCGAGAGACGGACAGACGATGCCGTAACTGTTGGAGCCGTGCAAGTAGTCGTCGCATTAGATAACGTCTCCTGCTTCGTAAGCGAGTAAATCCCCGTCGTCACCTGGGTTCTCGACGGGCTTGTTCATCGGGTCTTCGTAGTAAACCCGCATCCAGAGCATGGGCCGACCACCCATCGGGATCTTCCAGATGTTCATGTCCGTGGCTTCGTGCTGGGCTTGCCTCAAGGCGATACCCTTGGCTGATTCCATGTTCGGAGATGCGACATAGCAGTGATCGGTCAGCTCGAGCAGGTAGGAAGGCTGGATGGCGTAGGTGAACTTAGTCGTCATCGCTCGGGGAGTAGGAGAGGTCTTCGATACCAGCCTCGAGCTGGTCACAGCGGATGCCCCAGCGGGTCTGGGCTTCCATTGAGTCGGCGATCATCAACTGTTCCTGTGCATAGGCCAGTTGCTGTTGGAGCTGTTGTTTGATGGTCATGTCACCCTCCGGCGGCAAATGTAAAGAGAATCAGCACACTCATGAGCATGGCTGGGCTGAGAAGTAAAGCGAGAAGTTCAAGGTCATGCAGTGTCATTAATCACCTCTTTAATTGATTCAATTTGGAGTGCGGGATGATTGTGATGAATGTGATTGATGCAGTCATCCATGTCGATACATTCTGCAACAGTCATGAATACATGGTGCGGTTGATCAGAACTTTCGAGCTTGGGAGAGAGTTCAACTTTGAATGTTTTCATCGGTCTGAGTTACTTAAGTTTCTCGAGGGCGCTGATGTGTGCCCCGCCGCAGAGCTTGCCTTCAGGATCAGGGAAGTCCCATACGATCTCAGCGAACTCTCCCTTGCCCCACAGCCTGGTGATCACTCCCCTGGCTTGTGGCGTGAAGCCAGTGACGGCTCCGATGGTGCGGCAGAAGGTGGAGCTGTAGCGAACGCGGTCGCCTTCTTTAAGGATGCGTTTGGTCATGAGTAGTTAGCAAGGTTGAACGGGCCGAGCTGCTCAAGAGCCCCGTGAAGTTGACGAAGGAGATCCCTAAATTGTGCTCGCCCATAGATGTAAGGCTCGTGAAAGTAAGGATGCACACCGTCTGTAGAAAACAAACGGCCTTTCCTGCTGATGGACTCAAACAGAAAGTCTGCTTGGAATCTGGTGACAGTGATGGTGACGGTGTCTTGTTTGCTTGACATGGTCAACCTCCTACTTTCTTAATGATGAACTCGCCCTTGGCGATCTTGTCGAGCAGCACGCCGGTCGATCCGCAGAGGTAACCTCCGCCATCGATGCGTAAGCAGCCCAGCTCCTCAGCCATCTCGTCCAGGATGTGCGGGGTGTCGACGTTGACACGCATGGCCCAGACGCGGCGCTTGGATGATTCAGTGGTGAAGTCGTTCGGAGTAGACATCAGGGTTGCCGATAGGTGAGCAGGTGGTGGCGGGTGCAGGGGTCAGATCTTCTGCCAGGTAGGCACAGCGTCCGGGTCATCGGCACACCAGTTCCACTCTTCGATGGGCTTCTGGTTGCTGTCACGGATCTGGATCTTGTTGCAGCAGTTGCATTCAACCTCGAGGTCGAGATCAATGGTGTGCTTGACGTAACCCTGGGCCTCTTCCAGGGTGGGGAACTCTTCAACGTGAACGGTCGTCCAGCTGCAGGCGGAGACCTGGGTGAACTGTTTGACGAGGAACATGATCAGGCGTCAGGAATGAAGGTGACATTGAGACCAGCGGCCCGGAACTTGTCGACGATGGCGTGACACGTCCGCTTGGCGCGGGCATAGGCCAGGACTTGGGAACGCTCCATGAGCATCGAGTCCCATAGCTGGCCGCACACTGTGGACCCCTCGAGGAAGTCCAGCAGGGCGGTCTTCTCGACGTTGCTTAGCTTTTGAAGGTCGATCACCTCAGGCTTGTAGGTGCCCCTCCGTGGGTTCCAGCCGAACAGTGTTTCGACGTTCTCCACTGCTGTCGCGGCGTCGTCAGGGTCGATGCCTGGAAAGCGATCGTGAACGCATTCAGCCACGCATTCACCTGGCCGGTCATCAAGAAACGCGGCTTGTGCTGGAGTGAGCTTGATGGTTGTCATCAGGGTTGCCGGTAGGTGGGCTTGAAAGGGTGAGAGGGTCAGAAACGAAAGGACCAGCCCAGCAGGCGGCAGACCCGCAGCCAGGAAGCGTCAGTGATCCAGTCAGGACGGTGGATTGAGATGCTTCCGCCGATAGCTTCCTCTCCGTCTGGAGCATCAGCCAGAAACCCCCAGGGATCAGAGGGATGCAGCAGCTCGGACATGCCTGCCTCGCAGGTCAGCCAGCTGGGCACTCGAGAGCCGTCGCCCTCGAAGCGCAAGCCTTGCAGGCGCATCAGATCTTGCAGATCCCAGTGGCTGTCGCTGGAGTCATCGACCGCGTCACCCAGCCAGTTCAGCCAGCCACGCTGAGCGGCGTCACCGGCCTCTAAGGACTCGGCGGTCATCGTTTCGAAGGTGGCTTGGAAGCCGTGTTGTTCGAGGTGGGACATGGTCAGGGTTGCCGTTGCGAGGTGGGCAGGAGTCGAAATCGTTTCCCCGATTTCGTTGCACTCAATATACCTACCAGACCAGAACCAGCACAAGGGAAAGTAACGGAACTTAATATTAACTGCACTTGTCAGTTCCCCATGAATGATCAGCCCGAAGTCGGACCAAGTATGAGTTAGCGCCTCGACCGGACCAGTGCTTGTTGAGAATGAGTTGCAATAAGTTTTCCACAAGGGCTTACGCCTCCGGGTCCCAGCCTCATGGGCACCAGCTACCTGGCCCGCCGGGCCTCCCTTCCCAGAAAATTCCCTCAAACTAGGGAAAAATGGGGGGTATTTCGGTCGATTTGTCAAGTTTTCGTCATGTTTTCACAATATTTGACAGAATCCCCCCGGTATGGTCCAGATTTACACGTCCAGAACCGGTCCAGACCCCTGGAGCTGGCCCCCGGATCCCTGTCCCTGACTGCTACCGGCCTCTTGCGT
>Ga0163109_10004237_pt1 | contig 10905 bp, 8 predicted proteins | sample CRUFie1St13metaG_FD_108704 | JGI IMG/M metagenome (GOLD analysis project Ga0163109, IMG submission 108704) | Marine microbial communities from the Costa Rica Dome - CRUD Field 142mm St13 metaG | ecosystem: Environmental > Aquatic > Marine > Oceanic > Photic zone | place: Costa Rica: the Eastern... | reverse complement strand
AAGTCTATTCTTGATGGTAAAATTCTTTTTTCTGAGTGGTCAGTTGATACAGGTCATGTAATTATAGTTGACCATGGGGACAATATAGTTTCTGTATATAAGCATAACTCAAAATCATTAAAAGAACAAAATGATTTTGTGCAAGCCGGTGAAGTTATCGCATATTCAGGCAATCAAGGCAGCTTAAGTTCTGGCCCTCATTTGCATTTTGAGCTTTGGAAAAACGGAACTCCTATAGACCCAGAGCCCCTACTTAACTTTCAATAAAATGCTAAAACAAGTAGCTATAAAAATCATGGCTAGGCTTACAAAAAGCCAGGTTAACAGGTGGGCATCAAACCCTATTGAAACTCAGAAAAAGCAATTGAACTATCTAATCAAAAATGCTTTGAATACGTCATTCGGAAAAGCGCATAGCTTCTCGAAAATAAAGAATTACGATGATTTCAAAAATCATATTCCAGTAAGAGATTATGAAGGCTTACGTGAATATTTTGAGCAGATAAAACAAGGAAAGAAAAATGTATTGTGGCCAGGAAAACCCCTTTATCTTGCAGTCACATCTGGAACAACCTCTGGTTCAAAATATATTCCAATAACTAAACAAAGTTTACCCAATCATCTTAATGGAGCTAAGAATGCCTTACTTATGTATGTTGCCGAAACTGGAAAAGTAGATTTTATTAATGGTAAGTTTATTTTTGTTCAAGGCAGCCCAGTATTAAGTAAAATTTCAGATATTTTAACAGGAAGGCTTTCGGGAATTTCTGCACACCACATCCCCTTTTATATGAAAAAAAACATGCTTCCATCATGGAGTACAAACATAATAGAGGAATGGGAGAATAAAATTGAAAGCATTGTTAACGAAACCATAGAGGCAAATATGACAATTATTAGCGGAATTCCTTCATGGCTACAAATGTATTTTGAAAAAATAGTCGAAAAAACAAACACAAAAGTTTCATTCACTTTCCCAAACTTTAATCTTTTAATTTATGGAGGAGTAAACTTTGAACCATATAAAAGTAAGTTTAAAGAATTGATTGGTAAAGATATTGACAGTATTGAGTTGTTCCCTGCGAGCGAGGGATTTTTTGCTTTTCAAGACAGTCAAGAAAAAAAAGACTTGTTATTAATCCTAAACGCAGGGATTTTTTATGAGTTTATTGATGTCGAGGATTTTCGAAACGACAACATGAAAAGAGTGCCTTTATGGGGCGTAAAAAAACAGAAAAATTATGTTTTGATTATCTCAAGCTCGGCAGGCTTATGGGGATATAACACTGGGGACACTGTAAGATTTACAAGTTTATACCCGTATAAAATTAATGTCACTGGAAGGATCAGGCAAAGCCTTTCTGCTTTTGGTGAACATGTGATAGTTAAAGAAGTCGAGCAAGCGATTGCGAAAGCAGTTTCTAAAACGGGTATTTTGGTTAAAGAATTCACTGTAGCCCCCAGATTTAAATCAAAGACATCATCAGCATGTCATGAATGGTTTATCGAATTTGATGAAATACAGATTGACACTAAAGAATTTGCTAATGAGATAAATCAAGAACTACAAAGACAAAACAAATATTATAAGGATCTGATTGTTGGAAAAATTATTGATAAACCAATTATAATAAATGTTGTTAAAGATGGGTTTAAAAAATACATGGATAGTATCGGAAAACTTGGTGGTCAAAACAAGATTCCAAAAATTACAGACAATAGAAAAATAGCAGATCGATTAAAAAACCTGAACCTTCTTCAAAGGTCTTAAAATAATTTATAAAAAAAATCGTTTAATTAAATCAAAGCTAACAAATGAAAAATAATTTTAAAGAAAATGAAGAGCTGGACATTATAGTTTTAATTGAGAAGTTTAAGCTGATGCTTTTAAGTGTCTGTCTTCAAATTTTCAGAAGATTAAAAAAACTTTTATCGGCATGGAAACAGCTACTAGCTGTAATACTTCTAGGAGTTTTACTAGGCTATTTTCTAACCGACAACGATAAACCATCATCAAAGGAAGCCACCGTACTAGTTAAGATCAATTTTGATGCAGGAAATTATGTTTATGACGCTGTAGATTTGATTAATTCTAAGGCTTTAATTGATGATAATAAATTTTTTGATGACGAACTAATGCTAGATGCTGATGAATCAATTGATATAATTACTATTAATCCAATTATAGATATTAAGGATATTGTAGACAAGAACATTAAAGCAAATGAAATCAATGTATTATTTGACAATCTTCAATACGAAGACGGCTTTTCATTAACTGAAGGTTTTAAATCAGACTATGACTACCATTTTATCAGAGTCTCAGTTTCAAATAATTCGACAATTAAAACAATCAATAAAGTCATAGATTATTTGAATAACAACCCCCTTTTTAAAGAACTAGAAGAAAGAAATAAACAAAGAATAAGCAGTTTAATTTACGAAAATGAAGAGACAATAGAACAGATAAATAAAATATTAGATCAAAACCCAACCATTAACAGCAGTGTTTCACATGAGCTTTATATCGACAACAAAGATGTCAATTTTGATGAAATAATTAGAACAAAGATATCTTTACAAAATAGGAATCAAAGTCTAAGAGATGAAAATTTGGTCACAAAAAAAACTGTAATGATTATAAATAAATCTAATATATTAATTGAAAACAACTCACTTGTATCAAACAAAATGATTTACTATCCGTTTTTGTTTTTACTTATTTATATAACTATTTCTGTTTTAACTGGGTTTTACTCCTATCTTAATAAATTAGATAGAGCAAGTTAACATGTCAATAAAAGACCTTACCCAAAAGAGCTTTTCGGTTCTAATAATCAGATCTTTTGGCGTCCTGCTTTTATTTGGGTTTACCATGTTCCTTACAAACTTCTATTCCGCAGAAAATGTTGGTCGCTATGATTTTGTAAGATCTACCATCATGGTATTAGGTGGGCTTACTCTGATGGGAACAAACCAGTCAATTATTTATTATTCAGGACTTTTAAAAGCCAGAAAAAGTATAGAGTCAATTAGAATAATATATTTTAAGATGCTAAGAATAATTTTTCTATTTAGTATTATTCTTTTAAGTCTTTTCACCGTTTTCTTTAACGAGTCAATTATAAATGAGGTTTTTAAAAGTCCTGACTCATTTTCACTACTTCAAAAATCTATATTAGCACTATTTTTTTTCGCCCTTACAATGTTAAATATTGATACAATTAGAGCTCTGAATAAAACCATATTATCTGAAATGTATAGAAGTTTATTTAGATATTTACCAGTATTGGTGTTTGCAATTATTTTATTACTCACTAATAAAGAGCAGTTGCTGGTTGAAGCATATTTATCAGGCTTTTTATTATTGTCATTTTTATCAAGTTTTCGTATTTACAGATTATTTAATAGCCTTGAAAAACCGAGTAAAAATTTAGAAACATTTAGTACGATAGAGATTTTTAAAACATCTTTTCCCATGGCTCTTAGTGCAATCGCATATTTTATAATGCAAAGTATAGATATTATTATTTTATCAATCTATGAGGGTTTCGATCAAATCGCTTACTATTCTGTCTCAGTGAAACTAGCAACGACAACTACACTTGCATTAATGTCTGTCAATATTGTAATTGCACCAAGGATTGCCGAAATATATGAGAAGAAAGAATTTAAAAGCTTACAACAACTTATTAAACATTCAACAAGGGTTATTTTTTCGATAAGCATTTGTGTATTAGTTATTCTATTTTTCTTTTCTGAAGAAATATTAAACTTATTTGGAGAAGGGTATGTTGTTGCAAAAAATGCTTTAATTTTTTTATTAGCAGCTCAGTTTTTTAATGTTATGTCGGGGCCAGGAGCCATTTATCTAAATATGACAGGCCGTCAAAAAACTTTAAATAAAATATTGATTGCCGGACTAGCTATTAATATTACATTAAACTTTTTTTTGATTCCAACACATGGCATTAATGGCGCAGCAATAGCTACCTTGATTAGTCTTGTCGCATGGAACTTAATTACAACTTTATTGATATTTTCCATGGATAGAATTAAGATATTTCTGAATTAATATGAAAAAACCAAATTTCATTATTGCAGGATTTCCAAAGTGCGGCACAACCTCACTTCATCATTATTTAGATGAGCACCCTGAGATTTATATGCCTGCTCAAAAAGAGTTACATTTTTTCACTTTTAATATTCTATCCAATCTTAATAATGGACCTAAGGATGCTCTTGTAAAAAAAACCCAAATTAATAATTCAGAAAAGTATTTGAATTTTTATAAGGGTGTAACGAACGAGATTGCAATTGGAGATGCTTCACCCTCTTATATTAATTACCCAGGTCAGTTTAAAAAAATTAAAGAATATTTAAATGATCCCAAGGTTATAATAATTTTGAGAGATCCAATTAACCGAGCATATTCCAACTATTTACACCTAAAAAGAGAGAACAGGGAAACCCTCTCTTTTAAAGAAGCTATATTTAAGGAGGATGAAAGAAAAACAAACAAATATTCGGACTTCTGGTATTATAAGTTTAATTCGACTTATTATGATAAAATAATTAAGGCAAAAGAAACATTTAGCGATGTATTAATTTTAACCAGCGAGGAACTTAGCAATAATGGTGAAGCTACAATGAAAAATGTCTATAAATTTTTAGAGGTTAACGACACTTTCAAGTTGAAGAGAAAATTCAATAATTTTAATAAAGGAGGACACTTTAAACAAAATATTTTCACTAAAATAATTTTTCAACCATCAACATTAAAAAACACAATTAAACAGTTTATTAAGCCTACGCCTTTTTTAAAAATTATAATATCCAAAATAGCTAATAATTTTAGTAAAAAGCCACAGAAAATAGATAAAGAATCATTAAAATATTTAAAAAAACATTTCAAAAATGAAGTTGAAAAGCTTGAAACTTTAAATATTGACACTACTAAATGGAGAGACTATTAACAATGAGATCAATAACAATCAAAAATATAATCACACCAATATTACTGCTTGGAATATTTTTTATTCCATTTAATTCATGGTCTGGTATTGGTTTTTTAGGTGAGTATTACAGAGATTCTTGTTTCCTCTTTTTTTCCATTGCTTTTATCCTGGTGCTTTTCAAAAAAAGAATCAATATCCCTATAAAAAATTTAATTTTTCAGTTTTTAATTCTCTTTATATTCTGGTCTATTCTAACAACTTTGTTTAATGCTCACAATATGGCTGATTATTATTTTAAACAAACTTCGGGAATGTCAAGGTTTATAAACCAATTTGGCTCGCTAATTATTGCTTCAATTATAATCCCTTTGACTTTTTACAATGGATTTAAGCACATTAACATAAACAAGACCTTTAGGTTAATAAGAAGAATAGTATTTGCATCTTTAATAGTAGTTTTGATTTATTCAATCATTGAGATTTTAATCGTGAAGTTTAATTTGACATATTTAAAAAAACCATTATTAAACCTATTTGACTATTTCCCCTTCACTGAAGCAAAGATAGACATGAGAAACAAAAGAATTTCATCTGTTTCCTTTGAATCGCCTGCCTTGGCCACTTATTTGATCTCAATTTTTGGGTGGATGTTAAGCTACATTTTAACCGAAAAGAAAAAACTAAAATATCTGCCCGCACTAATAGTTTTATTTTTAGGCTTTATGTCTGGCTCAAGAGCGGCATTTTTCGCAATTATCATTCAATTCATCATCGCAACACTTTTTATTTTAAAGAATAGAAATGCACGTAAAAATTTACATAAAATATTAATTGGGGTTTCAGCTGTCTCTGTTTTATCTCTTACTTACTTTAATAAGCCAATATTTGATTATATAAAAAAAGAAATTAACTCTTTTAAGTTAGACGATTCAACTCACGCTCTTTCGAATAAATCAAGGTTCGGAATACAACAAGCTATGTTTAATGTCTTTATTGAAAACCCAGTATTAGGGACGGGATATGGCCTTCAAGCCTTTGAATCTCGAAAAAAATACCCCATATGGGCTAAGAAAAATAATTGGGAGTTTAGACTAAAGTATCTAAACCAAAATGATAAAAGATTTCCTCCAGGATATAATATGTATTTAAGAATTTTAACCGAAACAGGAATAATTGGGTTTTTAGTTTTCAGCTTAATTATCTTACAGGTTTTTTTGTGGTGTTATAATAATCTTAAGTCTGATAATTCATCTATTGCATTTATAGTATTAATTTCAATAATAGGCTTTTCCCTAAACTGGCTTAAGATGGATTCCTTTCGAATTTATTTTTTCTGGCTTTGTCTAGCTTTAATTTGGATTGTTGAACAAAGAAAAATAACGCAAAATGAATAAAAAATTAATTATAACTATTCCACATTACGATAATCCTAAAGGCTTAGTTCAAACAATAAACTCAATTAATGAGCCATTCATAATAGATATAATTATTACCGATGACGGAAGTAAAATTAAGCTTGATGAGAAGTTAATAAGGTCAGTATTTAAAAATAATGGAAATATTTACTTTGAATATTTAGACAATAATTATGGCGTCGGTATTGCAGCAAATAAGTGTTTGGAATTTGTTAAAAATCATAAGTATAAATACGCAGCAAGATTGGATGCAGGAGATATATGTTATAAAAACAAATTTCTTAAGCAAATTAGTTTCTTAGAAAAAAACAACAAAATTAAGCTAGTTGGGACATGGGCCAGAGTTGTGGATGACAAAGAAACTTTGAAGTTCTACATAAAACATCCAACGAAACATAATATTATTAAAAAAAAGATGTATTTAAATAACATGTTTGTTAACCCGTCAGTTGTATTTGAAACATCAATTTTACAGATGATCCCAGAATACCCTATAAAATATAAAGACGCAGCACAGGACTATGCATTTTTTTTTAATGTGATTAAAAATTATGAATGCGCTAATTTACCTGAGGTTTTATTAGATTATGTAATTAATGACAATTCAATATCTACACAAAAAAGAAAACTACAGGTTAAAAACAGAATTAAAATTATTATAGATAATTTTAAACCAGGAATTTATCCCATTTATGGTTTAATTAGAAATTTTATTCTTTATTTCTTTTCTAGAAAGACCACAACTATATTAAAACAAATTAACAGTCTTGAAGAATAGTACTTTAAATAGAGTTTATTTAATCTTGGGATGTATAATTTGCTTTTACATACCTTTTACCTCTTTTGCGGCTGCACTCCCGAATATTATAGCAATACTAATGGCTTTAATTTATATTCTGATGAAAAAAAATAAAGAAAGCAGCTTAATAAATGAGCCCTACTTCAAACCCTTAGTTATTTTTCTAATTTATGTATTATTGTTGTCCGTATTAAACAAGACAATATACACCGACTTTCGTGAAATATTAAAAATTCTTCATTTAATACTTTTAATTCCCATTTTGTATGAGGTTAAAGAAAAAGCTTTTTTGATTTTTTCATTTATATTTGGTGTAATAATATCTTCTTCTGCAACACTTTTTAATATTGTCAGCGCAAGTAATTTTAATCTTAATGATTTTATTTTAGACGGAGCTATTGTAAAGGAGGTGTTTGTTACCCAGCGATTATATTTGGGTTTTTTCCTTTCAATCTCAACAATATTCTGCGCAATTACCTTTTTTGATTCTAATAACAAAATAATCAGGAAAACAAGTTTGATATTAGGGATTATTATTACGGGACTAATTTTTATTTTTTCTTCTAGAAGCTCGATTATAATTTGGTTTATTTTACTTATTAGTATATTGATTTTCAAAAGAAAAGAGCTTATTCAGTATAAAAAAACTTTATTGATTTCTTTAATTCTTATACTTTCATTAGTCACACTCAATTTTAATACACTAAACAAAAGATTTTTTTATTCTGGTGACATATACACCAAAACATTAATAGATAAAGTTATTAAACATGAACCCAGATTTTTAATTTGGAAGTTTTCTTTTGAGTTAATTGCTGAAAATGAAAAGTATTTTTTTGGCCTGGGAAATAAAGAAACTAATAATCTTTTGATAGAAAAGTACAGAACTATACAAAACAAAAAAAGAGGAAATTGGTTTATTGAAAGAGGTTTCAACACTCATAATCAATTTTTAGACTTTATGTTAAATTATGGAATCATAGGGCTAGTAATATATTTATATGTTTTTTTAAGCTATTTGTTTTCTCTAAAAAAAAACATCTTTCTTTTTAATTTAATACTAAGCCTCTTCATATTTTCGTGCTTAGAAAACATATTAAATCGACAATTAGGAGTATATATATTTGCTTTTTTGCTGATAACTTCAAAATCATTACCAAACAGAGAGTTTAATGAATAAAATAAAAGTTTTACATGTAGCAAATATGGTTGGAGGAGTTGAAATTTGTGTAAGACAAATTATAAACAACGTAGACAATAATAAAATAGATAGTTTAATCGCATCACAAAGCCTAAAAGAGAAAGAAGAGCTTTTAAGTAAAGACAAAATGCCAATCAAATCTTTTAGAATAACTATTATAAGAAATATAAGCTTATTAAGAGATCTTATTTGTCTCTTACAATTAGCAAAAATAATATATTCAGAAAAGCCTGATATAATTCATGCACATAGTGCAAAAGCAGGATTTTTATGTAGAATTCTTTCAAAATTAACAAAGACCCAGGTTCTTTATACTCCTCACGCCTTTTCTTTTTTAAGCGCAAAGAATAAATTTTTAAGAAATTTATTTCTAATGATTGAGCGCCTTTCCATTTCAAAAAATACGACTTTGGTTGCAACTTCTAAGTCTGAACAAAATCTAGCAATCCAAATGGTTGGATATAAAAAAAACAAAACCATAATATTAAATAATTCGATTGATATAAAAACAACCCCTAATTCAAAATCAAAACTTACAAATAATTTAGACAACTATATTTGTACAGTTGCAAGACCGTGTTACCAGAAAAATTTAGAAATGATGATCAATGCATTTAAAATTGTCTCAGAAGAAGACAACAACATTCATCTATTTATAATTGGAGCAGGTGAATACAGTCCACAAAAGAAGGCTTTACAAAGTCAAATAGATAAAATGTACTTAAAAGACAGGATCACTATTTTACCTTGGATTTCCAGAGATGAAGTGCAAAAAATATTATTTAGATCAAAGATTTATGTGTCAACCTCTTTATATGAGGGGCTTCCATACTCTGTATTAGAAAGCATGAGATATAAAATCCCTTCAGTTTTAACAGACACATTTGGAAATAAAGATTTGCTAATAAACAATAAAACTGGTTTTTTAGTAGACTTAAATGATGAACTAGATATGTCAGAAAAAATTCTAATTTTAATGAATGATAAAGCAAAAAGGAAAATATTTGGAGAAAATGCCTATAATTTATTAAATGACAAATATAATTTCCAAGATTACATATCTAAACTTACAAACTTGTATGCAACAAACTTCAAACATTAAGTTTTTATGATGCAATTTTAGACTCATTAATTCGTTCATAAAAAACCGAATTGATGTTGATAAAACAAATAAACTTGTTAAGCGGTTTTTAGCAGAAAATTTTTAAAGCTTTATTTAATATCAAATTAATAAAACTAACATATGGTAAAAAAATATGCAGGAAGATATTCAGTATTCTTAAGGCCAATTTCTATCATTTTTGATTTAATAGTTTTGAATTCCTTTGTTTATTTATATTTAGGCAAGGGGTTTACTAAGCCTGTTATAATTGCTGTCTTTTCTTTTCTTTGGATCGTTGCATCGCTAATAACTAAATTTTACGAAGTTTATAGATTTACAAAATTTATAAAAATTATTTCATACGTTTTCTACCAGCTATTACTGTTTTCAGTTTTTGTGTTTGCGTTTTTTGGTGTTGCAGAAATTCTAAACCCTGGCTTGTCAAATATTCTAATTTTTCTATTATATACTTTTTTGGTCGTATCATTATTTAAGTTTACCCTTTTTTATGGATTACAAAGCTACAGGCTTGGTTTTGGCGGGAATTTTAGAAAGACCATAATCATTGGTAATGATGAATCTGTAGAAGAGCTAAAAGAATTTTTTATCACTCAAAAGGAGCTAGGTTATGAAAACAGAAAAACTTTTAATTTCAAATCCCCTTCTGATTTAGATTTGCCAGAATGCTTTGATTTTATTTTATCAAGAAACATTGATGAGGTTTATTGCTCTGCAAACGAACTTGAGGAAAATCAATTAAATCTTTTAATTGAATTCTGTGAAAATAATTTTAAGATCTTAAAGTTTATTTCTAAAAGAGGAGGTTTACTGTCCAAGAAATTAAAAACCGACACATACGGACTTTCGACAGTTCAGTCTCTAAGAGAAATGCCTCTTTCAAACGATTACAACACACTAATAAAAAGATTTTTTGATATAATATTTTCATTATTCGTTCTAATTTTTTTTCTTTCTTGGATTACCCCCATTATAGCTTTTTTAATAAAAGTCGAAAGTCGTGGCCCGATCTTTTTTAAACAAAAAAGAAATGGAATTAAGTTCAAAGAGTTTACGTGTTATAAGTTTAGATCGATGATTGAAAACAATAATGCAGATATTCAACAGGCAACTAAAAACGATAAAAGAGTGACTAAGATTGGTAAGATTTTGAGGAAGACAAGCCTTGACGAACTACCACAATTTTACAATGTATTAATTGGAAACATGTCAGTTGTAGGCCCAAGACCTCACATGATAAAAGAAAACGAAAGATATTCAAAATCAGTAAACAAGTTTATGGTACGTCATTTTGTTAAACCGGGAATTACTGGATTAGCACAAGTGAAGGGATTTAGAGGTGAAATTGAAACAAATGAGGATATAATTAATAGAGTTAAGTTCGATATTTATTATTTAGAAAACTGGTCTTT
>Ga0163109_10004236_pt1 | contig 10906 bp, 19 predicted proteins | sample CRUFie1St13metaG_FD_108704 | JGI IMG/M metagenome (GOLD analysis project Ga0163109, IMG submission 108704) | Marine microbial communities from the Costa Rica Dome - CRUD Field 142mm St13 metaG | ecosystem: Environmental > Aquatic > Marine > Oceanic > Photic zone | place: Costa Rica: the Eastern... | reverse complement strand
TGGTATTGGTGCAGACATCATCGCAGATGTTAATGCGGCCAATGTACCAAACATTACAGCGTCAGCATCTGGTTCAGATGTTGTACTCACAAACGCAACAGGTGGTGCGATCACTATTGTGAACGTAACAAACGATGGTAATGGTAGTCCGGTAGCAGGTAATTCATCAGGTACAGGTTGGGCATTATCAACTGGTGCGTCATCAGGTGCTTATCTAAAATTAGCAAGAGCAGATGGTGGAGAAATTTTACTAGATCAAACAACTGGCACACCTTTAAGTACATTTGGTATATATTCCGTACACAACGGAAGGCATCCTTTGGCAGTAACAGTAGAACAAGGTATTGTTGCAGGTGGCGGTGGTGGCGGTACTACTGTGGTCGCAGACATCACGGCAAGAAATGCTCTATCTCCTACAACAGGTGACACTGTGTATGTAATTGATTCAGGCAATGGTGAATATGCATTCTTTGTTTACAATGGTAGTGCATGGAACTTATTGGCAGATGAAGATTCTGCAAATACAGACGCAAACACACTTTCAGCAACTGTTACACAAGCAGGCGGTTCAGGTACTACCGCAGTTGGTACAGTTTCCGATGGTTCAAGAATTACACTTGTATCAATAGAAGTTACACAAGCATTTGATGATTCAAACGCAACACTAACTATTGGTGATTCAGGTGATGCAGACAGACTTGTATCTGATGCAGAACTAGACTTAACATCAACAGGTACCTATGCTATACAGCCAGCATATCAATATACTACAGGCTCTGATGCAACTATCAATGCTTACTTAAACATTGGCTCATCTTCACAAGGAAGTGCCAAGATTTTAGTAAGTTATATGTAGTTTTATCTCAAAAGAAGATAAATACTTGTATATAATGGAGCAAAAATGAGTAGACCAAAACCAGAAATACTACTAGAATTTACGAATCCGAAGAACTATAAAAGTGAGCAAGTTCTTAAAGCGGAAGCCATCTATGCGGTTTTCTATAAAGACGCTCCTGTGAACCTTAGGTCTTTGAATACATTAGTAAACTATCCAGGACCAAAATATAAAAAAGTATCTTTTTCAAACTCGGGACACGCAATTAATTTAGCAGAAAAATTGAATGCATTGTTCAAGACCAATGACTTTTCAGTGCATGTTTTAACTGCTGGAAAGAAATTGAATGTCGCACCAGTTGATCAATCATAATAAGAAAATTGTAATCGATTATGTCAAATCTAAAGGCATAACCGAAGCACAAATTCTCAATATGTTTGTGAGTCGTTTGAGCGATAACTCATTGCGACTTACTAAAATTGGTGTACAGATATTAGAAGAATACTTTCCTTCCTATGTAATAAAAATTAAACAACCATTCAGTGTGAAGACAATTCATATACATAATCTTGAGAAGGAAATGCTTCTTCCTTATTATATAGATAATAAAAAAATTGTAGTGTTTAATGAAAAAGATGCTGTAGATCTTAAATTGATCGACGGAGATGTCGAACTTTGGTCTAGAAATTGTACTGTAAATAACCAAGATTATTCACCAGATTTTGAATAATTTTTTAACTTTTTTTGTAAACCATTGAAATCATTGACTTTTTTTGGCCATAAAAATGCATTTTTCTGGTTGACAGATCTCTGTCAGATGCTATTATATACTTAATAAACATTTAAACAAGAGAGAGGTTAAAATGGTAAAAACAACTACAACAGACAGCAGAACAGTAAGACCCAGCGATGTAATGGCTGAAGTACTTGCTTGTATTAATGCACAAAGACCAGTAATGCTATGGGGTCCTCCAGGCATTGGTAAATCAGAAATTATTGAACAAATTGGTAAGGAAACCAAAAGAAATGTAATTGATCTTAGATTACTTCTTTTAGAACCAACAGACTTGCGTGGTATTCCATACTTTAATTCTAAAGAAAATAAGATGGATTGGGCACCACCAGTTGACTTGCCTAGTGATCCTAAGGACACATCTATTTTGTTCTTAGATGAAATTAATGCGGCTCCACAAAGTGTACAAGCGGCGGCATATCAGCTGATTCTTAACAGAAGAATTGGTACTTATGTATTGCCTAAAGGCGTATCAATTGTGGCGGCTGGTAACAGAGAAAGTGATAGAGGTGTTACTTATAGAATGCCTTCACCACTTGCTAATAGAATGTTGCATATTGAAATGGCAGTTAATTTTGATGACTGGCAGGATTGGGCAACTAAAAATGACATCCATCCGGATGTAGTTGGTTACTTAACATTTGCTAAAAATGACTTGTATGACTTTGATCCTAGAAGTTCTTCTAGAGCATTTGCTACACCAAGATCTTGGTCGTTTGTAAGTGATATGCTAGAGTCAAGTGGACTACAAGGATCACAACTTACAGACATCATCACTGGTGCAGTAGGTGAAGGTCTTGCAGTTAAATTTAATGCTCACAGAGAAGTGGCAGGTAAATTACCTAACCCAACAGATATACTTACTGGTAAGGTTAAGAAACTTGACACAAATGAAGTGAGTGCCATGTATTCATTGATTACTTCACTATGTTATGAATTGAAAGATGAATGTGAAAAGGCCCAGAAGAATAAAAAAATGTCTCCTTGGCACAAGATGGCAGATTGTTTCCTTCAATTTATGATGGACAATTTTGAAACTGAAATGGTAGTATTAGGTGCCAGAATTGCACTTAAAAATCATCAACTACCGTTTAGTCCTAAAGAGCTTAATAGCTTCAAGGACTTTTATAAGAGATACGGCAAACTAATCGTAGACGTTTAGAATGCCGTTAGGGGAACTAGATCTGCCTCTCTCTGCTCTTAAAATGTAGATCGGTTCCCCATCCTTTAGATAAGTAATAGTATGCAAAATAAATTATTCATTTTTAAATTAAAAAGTTTAAAACACCCTAATACAAAATGGGATACAGTTCCTCATTTTCTATGGACACATGAAGATAGAAAAATAACAAATGATGAAAAACCTATTCTTGTTGAAGCAAATTATTATCAAAAATATGCAGAATGTAATGGTTGTATTTTTAATCATATACATGATAATCAATTATATAAAATACAATGCTATACACAAGAATTACATGACATCGCAGTTGATACATATTTTAAACCTCATCAAGAAAAAGGTATCTGGGAGTATACTGAACTGTTCAGTACTGATCTTTCTCCTAGAACAGCACAGGCTTTGAGAAAGGCAGAAAAGTATTTTAATATGTTAATCTCAAAATATCAAAGACAAGATAGTAGAAAGGAGAAAAATGATAATAACAACTAAACAAGATCTAGAAAAGATGTACAGTAGATTATTAAAAAACTGTGACGTTGCTATCGAAAACTCAACTGATAGTTGGGCTTTGGACTTTTGGAAGTCTACAAAGGTTAAACTATATGAAAATATGAGTCAACTAGGGATACTAAAAGGAAATAAAACAATTCACTAATATGGCAAGAACACCTACATATAAAAATGATATCGGAGTTCCAGTGATAAAGATTGGTACAAAAGGATTTGTCTGTATCGGATGTGAACCACCTAATGATCATCCTCACATATATTTGACAATGGGAGATAAGGATCACAAGGTTTGTTTGTATTGCAACACACGGTTTGAATATGATTCTACTTTGTCCCCGCAGTATACACATCCACCGGAATGTTATGTTGGTGAAACGGAGCCTTACTAATGTTAGAAAAAGATATCAAAAAATATGAGTTAGAAATTAGTGCTAACTGTAATGCACAATGTCCGTTATGTGCAAGAACAGAAATGGGAATGCCATTAAGAGGAAATTCAGAAATATCTTTACAAAGCATTATGCGTTTATTTAAAACAGAACAGTCAATAGAAGGAAAAGAATTTAAGTTATGCGGAGTTCTTGGTGATCCAATAGTTCATCCCCAATGTTTAGAAATATGTGAATGGCTAGGTAGTAAAGGCGGTAAGGTTATTATTAGTACAAATGGAGGTTACAATACTCCAGAATGGTGGAATAAACTTGCCAAAGTTAAAAATTTAAAAGTTGATTTTAGTGTTGACGGATTTGAAGATACTAATCATATTTACAGAGTAAATGTTAAATGGGATATCTTAGTAAGAAACATGAAAGCATTTTCGCAAGGCGGAGGAAATGGAGAATGGGTCTTTATTCCATTTGCTCACAACGAACATGAGTATGAAAAAGCAAAAAAATTAGCACAAGAGCTTAATTTTAGATTTATAAAAAGAACAAGTGGTCGTAATGTTCTTGCAAAAAAAGTACACAAAACTAAAAAAATGCAAACTGAAGTTAAACTAACTACATCAAAAAAATTACCACATAATGATTTAACCAAGCTACAAAAAGTAATAAAAGAAAAAAGTGTAAAAACAATCAATGACATTGTAAAAACTATTGCATGTCAGCATCATGAAGAACCAGAAGTATATATTGGTGCAGACATGACCATGTGGCCGTGTTGTTATTTGTACGATCAATCTAAGAAATCTTATCAAGATGTTGTAATGTCAGATGACAAAGACTTCAATGATCTTACAAAGAAAACAATTGATGAAATATTACAAAATAGTTTTTATACTTCTTTAAAAGATAGATGGTATGCATCACACGATAATCATTTACCTAGATGTATAAAAAGTTGTGCATTCAAAGGGGTATACAAAAACAAAAAAGAATATGCTTGAAATAAAAAAAGAAGATATAAAAGAATACAAAGTTAATAAAAAAAGTAGAAAGAAGCGTCCTTCTAAACCGAAAAAGTTTTTGAAAGAGTTGGCACAACAAGTATACCGTGGTGAAGTGTTTACAAGTTTTCAAATACACAATCCTAATGATATACCAAGTGTGTTTATGCCACTTATGTTGATGTCACCGGATATGGGTCAAGGTATGCATCAAGATAAACCTTGTATGTTTTATTCCTATATGAAAGATGCGTTTCCAACAGGTGTCAACGGATATCCAATGTTTGGTTCTGTAGCATATTTAACTAGAGAAGAAGCAGAAACGTTTGATGACTACTACAAAAAAATAGAAAAAGCAATTAATGAAGTCTAGAAAATTAACACGAAAAGAATTTTTAAACTACAAAGGTGAATATTATGTAATTGATCTTCCGATTCTTGATGAGAAGACACAGCAGGATCTTGCAGTAACAGTTCGAAGGAATGCTACAGGCTGGTATTATATAGCAGGAGGAAGTTATTTTGCATTTAAAAAGGCCAGAGATAGGCAAATTGTTAAAGGGTTCCTAGCATGGGAAAAGATTGCATCGTGAGTGATGTGTATTACAAAGTGACTGTGACAAAAGGAGAATTGTCTTCTTGTGTTTATTGGTGGGAAAAAAGTTATGCAAACCTATTGAAATCAGTTGACTTTTTGTACAAATATGCTAAAATGGATGCAATAGAGTTAGAAATAATATCTAAAAAAGATTATGAAAGAGGAGAATAGAAATATGAAAAATATTTTGTTTGTATTCGCATTGGTTATGGCAATGGTAAGTCCGGCCTATGCGGCAGATATTACAGTTGAAATGTTAAACAAAAGAGATTCTGATAATGCAAAAATGGTTTATTCGGAAGATATCTCTAGGATTGATGTAGGTGATACAATCAATTGGGTAGCAACAACCAAAGGACACAATGTACATTTTAAAGCAGGTCCAGATGGTTGGGAAATACCAAAGAAAAGTAAAATGGGTAAAGATTATTCATACACTTTCGACACACCTGGCATATACTATTATGAATGTACACCACACAAATCAATGGGTATGATTGCTCTTATTGTTGTAGGTGATGACATATCAAACAAAGATGCTATCGCAAAGGTAAAAGTGTTTGGTAAGTCGAAAAAGAAACTTAAAGCATTGTTAGAAGAGTTATAAGATGAAAACAACATTAGATCAATATCTCAAAAAGATTCCAGAGTTCAAAGGTGCTAATTGGCTTATAAGGATACCTTTGGCAATAGTTTTTATATTACAAGGATTGCAGAAATTTCCTGTAAGTATTGAAGATGCAGAAGCATTTGGATTGCCAATGTCAGTTTGGTTCTTTGTTGCATGGGGAGAATTATTTGCAGGTATTGGTCTACTTGTTGGTGGGCTAACTATAGCACTCAAAGACGGTGTAGGTGATGTAATAACAAGATTCTCAGGTATAGTAATTTGTGGGATCATGACAGGTGTAATATTGATTGGAGAACCAGAAAGTATCGTTTATGTGTTACTATATGAAAATTTTCATTTGATGTTATACTGTGGTGGACTATTTTTTGCCCTGAGAGGCAATAGGGTGAAATGACAATCGAACCAATTAAAGAAAAACTTGACGATAAGATAAAAAGACTTAATTCATCGAGGGTCTTTAAGAAAGTAACACCCAAAGGTGACTTATCTTGGTATGTCAAATGGGCATCTGTGGTTCTTATATTAATTGCAACAGTGGCAAGAAGTATTGGTACAATACCTCACATTGATATGTGGTTTGGTTTATTTGGTACACTTGGGTGGGCATGGGTTGGCTATCTATGGCATGATCGTGCATTGCTAGTTTTGAATGCAGTTCTAGTGACATTATTGGTATTAGGATTGGGTAATTACTATTTTGGTGTGTAATAAACCATTGATATCATTGGATTTTTTTTGGCCAAATAATGGTTGACAGATACCTATATGATGCTATTATATATAATATAAACAGAGAGAAATAAAATGGCAACAAAAACTACACTAAAGAAAAAAGTAAACATACAAGAAGATCACGAGATTCGTGAAAGAATCGTACAAAGTAGAGTACGTCTTTTATTAAAACATCCGTTTTTTGGTAATCTTGCTACAAGATTAAAATTAAAAAATGCTGATGATTGGTGCCCAACCGCGGCAACTGATGGCTTACATTTATTTTACAATAGAGAATTTATTTCTCCTTTGACAGCAGACGAGCTTGATTTTCTTATTGGGCATGAAGTTATGCACTGTGTATATGACCATATGGAAAGACGTGAAGGTAGACAACCTCAAATTTGGAACATGGCAACAGACTATGTAATCAATGGTCAACTAGTTCGTGAAGGGCTAGGTAAAATGCCAAAAGAAGGTTTGCATGATTCTAAATACTACGATAAAAACTCTGATGAAATATACTCTGAACTAAAAAAGAACCAAGTTGAAATTAAACTTACTCTTGATATGCACTTAGATGGTGAAGGTAATCAAGGCAAAGACGGGCAGGGCAAAGACGGACAAGGCAAAGACGGTAAGAATAAACGACCTGTGATGTCTAAAGAAGAAAAAGATAAATTGAAAGATGAAATTAAGAATGCAGTATTGCAGGCCGCACAGGCGGCTGGTGCTGGTAATGTGCCTAAAGGTGTTGAACGTTTGATTAAGAATATGACTGAGCCTAAAATGGATTGGAGATCGATGTTGGATCAACATATAACGTCAGTTGTAAAATCAGACTATTCATTTATGAGACCTTCACGTAAAGGATGGTCAGTAAATGCTATATTGCCAGGACTACAACCTGAGCCAGCAGTTGATGTTTGTGTTGCTATTGATACATCAGGGTCAATTAGTGATAAACAATTGCAAATATTCTTAGGTGAAGTGAAAGGCATTATGGATTCATTCCAAGATTACAAAGTTCACGTATGGAGTTTTGATACAGAAGTTCATAATCCAGAAGTGTTTACACCAGATAAAGATATTACAGAATATCAACCAGGTGGCTTTGGTGGTACTGAATTTGAAGCCAATTGGACTTGGATGAAAGAAAACGGTGTACAACCTAAGAAATTGATTGTATTCACAGATGGTTATCCTTGGGGTTCTTGGGGTGATGAAAATTATTGTGATACACTTTGGGTAATTCACAGCAACCATGATAAAGAACTCGAAGCACCATTTGGTGTAACAACTCACTACGAGAACATATAATGGAATTATTAAATTTAACACAAACGTCAATTAAAGAACAATTCGGTGGAGAGGTTCCTTTTACGAAATATATATCTACTAACAAAGATATTGCTGATTCATTATTAAGTGAAATTGAGCTGTCAGTTGGTGATTATTCTATTCAAGCAGAAGAGCACACAACAGATAGTAAAAGAGTTGATTGCGTTATTAGAGATGAAGAAAAAGAAATAGTTTCTGTAGTTGAAGCAATGTCTATTGATAGACGAGGCCTAGATTCTATACATGTAAGTAAAACATCTTATTATTGTTATGATAAAGATTGTTATGATGCAGTTATAATTTGTGAAGATTCTAGTGAACACATAAAAGGTTATGTAAGATGGTTTAATGAAGAAACACCATTAAATGTTCATTTAGTTCAAGTTAAAATTTACAAAGATAAAGAAGAAAAAATTTTTATATTATTTAATGTTTTAATACGTCCAAACGATATTAATCAAAAAAAGATTATTAACAAAAATGGCCCAACAAAGACTAGACCAGATTTTACAGACTTTTTAAAACAAAAGTTTGATGAATGTAATAACACAGTAAAAGGAACTTTTACTCATCAAACAGGTAGATATGTTAGTACGAATAATGTTGCTGGGCTAGGATGTAATGTAGGAATCACTCCTAGAAAAAATGGAACTTTTCATATTGATTACTATCATAATGAAAAATATAAAGATAATGAGACTTTTAATCAAAGTTTAAAACAACTAGATTCTTCTTTTAAAATTAAAAGAAATAATGCTTATGTAACCACAGATAATTGGGATGATGCTTTTAGCACTCATCAAAAAATGGTAAAAGCATTACAAAACAAAGAAGTGATAGTATCTTAAATAATGCTTTGGTTTTTATTTTTTCTTGCAATTTTTATTTGGGCTTTTGGACTTAAAGATGCAATTAAGATTGCTCTATTTACAGGCGTGGGCATTATTGTGTTATTGTTTCTTTTAGTTATCTTTGGCTAGTTTAATCTATCATCTAGATGATCATTAATTTTTTTAACTAACCGACTGCTCGTGTTAGTAAATATAAATGGAAAAAATGCATGAACAAAAGTCATGAATGCTAACCAAATAAATTTTACACTATAAGATAAAGAATGACGCATGTGAACAAAATAGTTCTCATCGACACTATGTGGATGGTCAGTAAATGGATTTTTCATACTTACTCTCCGTAGTTAACTTTTGACTCGTGTTGTCTACATTGCACTGATTGGTCTAACATATCTTTGACTACCATTGACACTTTGTCTGGGTCACCGATCGAATTTGCAATTGTAAATATGATCTGTTGTGTGGTTCCTGATTGATTATTTCTTTTCTGTTGTTCTAAACCTTGTAATGGAAAACCGAAGTCTTCGTTTAGTTTTTTCATTGTTAGTATAAGTTTATCTCCGAATAGTTCTTCTTGTATCGAAATATTATTAATTAATGATCTTTGTTGTTCTAACCATTCTGGAGGAAAGTTTAAATTTGCACCAACACCGTAATTAATAGCAATAAACATTGCAAGATTTTGATGGATTGATTGACATACTGAATAGGTTCTAAAATCTTCAGCTAATGATTGATATTCTTGATTGTTTGCGTAATCATTCTCATTTGCATGAGCTGTACCTAAAAATGTGCATAACGCAACAATCATTAAAAGTAAACGTGTCATATTATTATTTAACCTCGGTTGACAGACCATAACATAGTGCTTTATATTATAACGAATTAAAACTAAATATAAGCAAATATAAGACAATGAGTGATACATTAATTCTAAATGCAGACGGATCTCCATTAAGTTTATTGCCCATTAGTGCGGTTAATTGGCACCTTTCGATTAAATTAATTTGGCTAGATAAGTTTAAAGTATTAGAATACTATGACAATTGGGTTATCCACAGCCCATCGACAGAAATGCACGTTCCAAGTGTGTTAATAGCAAAAGAATACTTAAATCTCGCAAGGCATCCTAGATTCTCCCGAAACAACGTTTATTTAAGAGATTTGTTTACATGTCAATATTGTGGGTGTGAATACAATGATCAGAACTGGAAAGATCTAACGTTAGACCATGTAGTTCCAAGATCGGCAGGTGGACATTCGCATTGGGAAAACATTGTAACTTCGTGTATGACTTGTAATGTAGAAAAAGGTAGTAGAGATATTAGGCCAAAACAAATGCCATACAAACCAGACTATTGGGAATTGGCCAATAAAAGATCACAGTTTCCAATAAGTATTCCTCATCATACTTGGAAGACCTATTTAAAATGGGACGATAAATTAATTAAAGTTGCATAAAAAAGAGGTTGACGATAAATATTAAAGTATACTATAATAATAAAACTTAATTAAGGAGAATATATTATGGCTGAAGAACAAGCACAACAAACAGCTACTCAAGAAGCACCAACACAAGCACCAGCGGCAGAGGCACCACAATTGTCAATTGCTGATCTACAGGCTTTGTTAAATGTGATCGATGTAGCTAGTTCAAGAGGTGCATTCAGAGCCAATGAACTTACCAACGTAGGCGGTATTGCAGATAAACTTACAAAGTTTTTACAGCATGTTGCAGACCAACAAAAAGCTCAAGCAGAAGCACAAAAGAAAGCAGAAGGCGGAGCAATTGATGAAGGTAAGATAGGCGATGAAAAACCTACTCAGGAACAACCTGAACAAAAATAATAATTGCAATTAGGAGAAAAATAAAAATGATAAAACATACAGGTAAAGTGGACGCAACAGGCAGACGTGTCGTAGTTGTATTTCCATCGATACCGGAAGATCAAGACAATTGCTTGGTGGTAGATGTTGATGCATTAGAGGCTCGTTATCATGACGGGTTAATGCAGGCAGTAGAATCACCAGAAGGTCAAGCATCAAATAAATTATATGAAGTGCTA
>Ga0163109_10004235_pt1 | contig 10906 bp, 11 predicted proteins | sample CRUFie1St13metaG_FD_108704 | JGI IMG/M metagenome (GOLD analysis project Ga0163109, IMG submission 108704) | Marine microbial communities from the Costa Rica Dome - CRUD Field 142mm St13 metaG | ecosystem: Environmental > Aquatic > Marine > Oceanic > Photic zone | place: Costa Rica: the Eastern... | reverse complement strand
TGAATGAGTAATTATAGCATTTTTTATTGGTGGAGCCTCATTAGGATATTTTGGAGGATCTGTAGGAGCGAGTCCGTAATCTAGAAGCATCTTAGTTCCTTTAGAATCTTCGAAAACGCATCCAACATTCCCTACTTCATTTCCTCCACCAAGATAATGATACCTAATTCCATTTTCTGGTGGAATATCTGGATACGTAGTAGTCCTACCTGGAGAATACATTACCATATTGTAATCCAGATGGTATTGTGAGATGAATATACCGCACCCCTATGTTTCCACTGGAAAGAAATATATTGCGTCGGATCTTATTTTCCAATGATGATGATTATTAACTAGTCGCGAGCATAACAAATGGGGCTTACTTCGTCACTACATTTTTCATACTAACTTACTTCTGTCACCCTTTATCTATGATCAGTTCCAATGGAAATAAAGGGGTATTTATACGTATAATCAAATGTTACTTTCATAGTAATTATTTATTTCAAGTGGAATAATTATTCCTCTCTCCAAAATTATAGAATTAAAATTTCTAATATTTCCAAAGGTAATTCGGCGAAGCAGATTTGTGTGAGTAACCACTGGAACTGCCATGGCAGATGCTAGATCTCAAATTTTTGTGGTCGATAAAAAACTCTGTTATGGATGTGGGGCTTGCATTGGACTTTGTCCTACAAACGCATTAGATTTAATTGATAGATTAGCTGTAGTAACTCAAGATGATTGTACTTTATGCAATCACTGTATCCCATCATGTCCCGTATTTGCATTAGAAATAGTGGATGTGAAAAATTGATTTCTGTAGCAGGGGGAGGTCTACGTGGTCTAAGTTGTGCTATGGAATTATTATCAAATAATCTTGAAGTTACTATTTACGAAACACGTCAAGAAATCGGCAACCCAGTTAGATCTCCTGGAATAATAAGGAATCTAAATCCGGAATATATCTCAAAGTGTAATGCTAAATTAAATGATAATGGGTGGGGATTAAGAAGAGACTGGTTGGAAAAACAATTAGCAAAATCAGTATTAGATAAGGGTGGAAGAATAATTCTGAAAACAGAAGCGCCAGAAGGTTCTATTGATTGCAGAGGAGGAAAATCACCTGCACCTGGTTGGCCATCAACAAATAATGTTGATGCAAATTTAGTCGTATGGAATGGGGGTATCACGATAAAAACAAATCTTCCTGACGAGTTTAAATTAAACAAATTTGAAGAAAATAAATTTTGTTTTGAACATTCAGATGGTTTGATAGAATGTTGGATAATAGGTGATTTACCCAAAGCACCGCAGGGTTGGTTAGAACTAATTTCTGGTGAACACCCAAATTCAACAGAAATGATATGGGCTGATGAATCTATATTGGAGGGTAAAGAATTAGCCACAAAAACAATTCAATCCCTACAAGGAGGAATTTAACATGCTACCAGATTTTGGGTTGATTAATTACATTTTGGATAGGTCTGAGGGATGTAGACACGTAACCCTTATCGATCCAGGAAAACAATCCGCAGAAATTGCTACACAAAGGGCTATCACAGCAATAGAAGCGGGTTCAAAGATGATATTCATCGGAGGCTCAACAGATACCCCTAATGAAATAGTTCACGAGACATGTAAATCAATTCAAGAAGCTTTAGAATTGCAAATATTTGCTTCAAGCCAAGATCCAATATCAGATGAATCAAAATGGAAAATACCAGTCCTGTTATTCCCTGGTGGTGCCCATGCACTATCTCCTGCAGCAGATGGAATAACTTTCATGATGTTAATGAATTCACAATCTAGAAGATTTCTAATTGAGGAACAACTTAGGGGAGCACCCCATTTACATAAATTCGGAGTCGAAGCAGTACCAACAGGCTATCTTGTATTTTCTCCAGGTGGAAAAGTTGGTGAAGTTGGTGAAGCCGATTTATTGAATGGTGATGATACCGAGTTAGTCAAATCATACGCATTAACAGCTCAGATGTACGGCTTTAAAGCCCTATATCTAGAAGCAGGTAGTGGTGCAGAAATACAAGTATCACCTAATTGTATAAGTTCAGCAAGAGAGGTTCAAGAACTCTGTTTAATCGTTGGTGGCGGTATACGTTCAAAAGAACAAGCGAGAATAGCTTCTGAAGCAGGAGCCAATTGGATAGTAACCGGAACTTTAACAGAAGATGCAGCAGATGTGCAAGAATTACACTCTAGAATTTCAGAAGTAGTGGCTGGCGCTCAGTCTTCATCCTCGTAGAGAACAGGATCTCCACTTCCACCAGGTGCAGCAGGTCTGTTTGTATCCACATCCATACCTTTCTCAATAACTTCAAGCGCTTTATCCAAATCAACAGTTCCGCCCTCGGCTAGAGTCTTCATATCTTCAGAGTCTGGTGCTGAAATGGTTCTTTCGACATTTGGAGCGTTAGCATAAACCTCCTTTCTCAACTCTCTTTCGTCATGACTTCTAACTAGAGATAGCGAATCAGCAAACGCTTGACCAACAACTTCTCTAGTTCTTTCAGATCTCTTTGCTCCATGCAACTCATTCATTGCAGAATCTCTCTGAGTTTCTAATTCACGAATTTCAGAAGTCCTATCAGTTAATGCAGACTCTAAATCGGATAGTGTGAGAGACATTTGTTGAATTCTTTCATCCCTCTCGAAAACGTCGTTATGTAATCTTCTTTCCCTTCTTCTAAGAGATTCATATTCTCTATTTCTTTCGAGTAATCTTCTCTTCAATTCTTCAATCTGCTCGACCAAATAATCATGCTCTGCAGATACAGATCTTGGGCCCTGCATTACTCGTTCGATTTGCTCCTCAAGCTCTCCAAGTCGTTTATCTCTGGCATCTAATAATCCTCGTAATCTATCAGCGATATCTCTCAATCTCTGTCTTTCCTCTTCTAATGCATCATTTGCCGCCCTTTCAGCATCCAAATCAGCCGATAGTGAATCAGCCTTTGCTTTCATCGCTCTAACTTCATCTGCAGTTACACTAGTTAATCCAGCTTCAGCAGCTCTTTCTAATGCTTCAACCAATTGAGACATCCGTCCTTCCATTTCGGCTATAACTTCATCTTGTTGAGTAGTTAAGTCTCTGAGTTGAGATGCTTCTTTTTCTAAATTTGCTTTTTCTTCAGCAGACACGCCTGACATACTTTCGGCCAATTCTCCTTTCGAATCCTCCAACATACGTTCAAGGTGAATAATTCTAGCATTCGCCTCTTCTAAATGCGCTTCTGAGGCTCTTAATTGTGCAACTTCAGGAGCAACCTCATCTTTCCTTTCTGCTAGGTCTAATTCTAAAACCCTTAATCGCTGTTTTGTAGTGACTAAATCCTCATTTCTGTCGGCCAATTCTTGCCAGGCCACCAACACCTCTTCTACAAGTTGTTCAACAGGGTATGCGCGTAACATTCCTTCGAGCGCAGCACGTTCGTCGCCACCCGTTTCTGAGATGCGTCCAATACCTCCGGAGGATGAAGTTCCAAGCGTCATTGAGACACATCGAACATTAACCATTCTTCAACCTTTCATTCCTGAAAGGGTATTAGAGGGCGTTTATGGAACCCTTAATTGATAGCGGTGTATTGCTCATCTGGCATATCTTGCGCTAATGCAAGTGCTCCCAGTGCCACTTTATCGATAGGTTCATCGACACAAGTAACGGTAACATCACCAATATCTGCAATTTCGTTTGCTACTGCATCTGCGATTCCATCGATTAATGATCCTCCACCAGACAAAATAATGTTATTTCTTAGAACTGGTTGATATTCAGGGTCTGCTGAGGCCACAATAGATTTTATTGCGTTTCCAACCTTATTGATAATCATTGTACATGCAGCCTTAATCAGGTCTCCAATATCAACAACTTGCTTCTTACCTTCAACAGATAGTTCGATCATTTGTTCTCTATCTTCTCCATTCACGTATGAGAATTCTTCTTTCCACTTTCTAACCATGTCTTTTGTTACTTGAGCACCAGTGTACTTCTTCTTTACTAGTTCCATTAGTTGCAAATCAATCCAGTCACCAGCTTCATTGATTGTAACCTGGTCTTCATCAGTTGGGAATACTCCATATAATCTCGCGATATCTGTAGTTCCTGCTCCAATATCTACTACAATTGAACTAGCAATTTCACCAATTCCATATGCTGTTGCAAACGGTTCAGTAACTACCATAATGGCGTTTACCTGGCCACGAAGAGTCGCCACAAGATTACTCTTGTCTGTGAAAGAAACGTGTGATGGAGAACATATAACTCCGAAAACCTCGTCGTATTCTTCAGGGTCTACAGTCTCTATTAGGTGGCTAACGAAAGCCTTTGCAGCTGCCAGATTTGCCTCATCATCTTGTGCGACACCAGCAGCCATTGGCCTGTATAGATTACATGCTAATTTATTTTTCAATGCATCATTTCCAAATAATACATCCTTCCCTAGGAAATTCCTAGCAACAGGGTCTTTTGGTCTACCTACAACAGTTTCAATTGTGTCTAACGAACCTGTACTACTTGCGATAGTAGATTGGTACGTTCCTAAATCAATTCCTACATACAGTCTTTCTCCCATTTTTCCTCACCAAACCTTTCGGACAGTTAGTCCACAGTGTTTCTATTCTTGAATGTTCACCATCGTACAAGGAATCATTCTTCTTCAATAAATGGTGATTTTACTTGGTCAAAAACCTCATTTTCAAAACGCCTAAACATTATACTAGCAGCCACAATTGCCCCTAACACAACTCCAAAAATACCCCAAAACAAAGCTCTATTTTGGTGAGACTCAGGATTATCATCTCTAATGCGATTTATATCGTTATTTTCCTCAAAAGAAGAAATCTGCCAGATTGTGAAATTTTCAGATATATATTCGGTTGAATTTTGTTCTGTCCAAATCGAAGAATTATCGTCAACAACCAATATTTGAATCCGCCAATCTTCACTATTAATAGGCATTACAACCAAACCATCAGAGAAATTAACCTCACAATTAATTTGAACATTAACCTGGAAAACATTTGCACAATCAGTAAGATCAATTGTTAGATTGGAATTAACCAATCTCAAAGCAGCATAACCACCATCTCCCTCATTATCAGTTATATTTACCTCAATACTCAACCCTTGGGAGTAGTTCGATTTATGTTGAGGGATTGATATTATATCTACGCTTGGCGCAGTATTATGCTCAAACTCTTTTACTCCTGTAGCACTCAATGCGAATCCCAATGCATCACCCTCAACTCCGAGTGTGCCTGGCATACTACCATTGTAGACAGATTTTGCATAAACTTCCAACTTAATCCAGTCCAATTCCTGTACGTAATCTGAAGGTAATCGAACCATTACTGTAGTTTCATTTGTTGAATTGTGAGTATAAGGTGTAGAGAAGAAAGGCGTATACAATTTACTATATCCATCACTTGAAAAATTATCATCAAGTGCAAATTTACCGTCAGAAGTGTTTACTATAAGCCGTAAATCATCCATCTGATAATTTTCCCCTCTAGCATTGTAAGACATAACAATTTCAATATCTTCCCCTCCGGATGGTTGCAAATATTTACTCCATGATTGATTTTCTTTCAAAAAAGGCCCATGCGCTCCACTTCCATTCCATGGATTCGCGATTAGAGACTCATAATTTGAACCCCTTTCCAAAATAATATTTTGCCAATTTTCCACACGAAAAGAATCATGTAAAAATAAAGGTCCTGATAAAGAGTCTAGAGATGGTCTACCATAACCTTGCATATTATCTGGAACTAAACCATTAACAGGTTCAGCAGAAATCGCTAACATACTTTTCAATAATGGACCTGATGGAGTATAGTTGTGGTTTTTTTCAACATATTCCTGTAGCAACGCCGTAAAAGATGCAGCCATTGGCGTGGCAACAGAAGTCCCACCCATGCTATACACACCAGAATTCATGGAATCTGAAATTCCATCCGCCTTTGAGGAATTAACATTCAAACCAGGAGCAGTAACGAAAACACCCCTTCTTCCATTCACATCAGGCCCGTGGGAAGAAGAAGACCACACTGATCCATTAACTTCAGAATCACTAGCTGTTACAGATACAGCATTAATTGCATTAGCAGGCTCCATTACAGTGTTCCCATTATTTCCTGGTGCTATGAAAACTAAAGACCAAGGGTTTTCAACAGACCAATTATCAATTATCCCACTTCTTTCAGTATATTCGATAGTATTGTCGCCCCATGACCAACTATTGATTACAGCACCATAAGTCATCGATTCTTCAAGTAACAAACTAACATTAGGTGGAACCCAACCACTTTCACTTACAATGTCTTGAAATATCAATTTCGAACCATGAGATAAAGATCTTATATCCTCATTTCCATCTAGTGGGTCGCATACTAACAATCCAGCAATGTGTGTCCCATGTCTAAATTGCGTGTGAAATGAATTATCAGAATCATCAATTGAAGTATTTACATGAATTATTTTCCGATGATTTTGTCCGGGTACACCAATTTCACTTTCACTGTCTCTAAAACAAGAATGATCCAAATCTATTCCTGTATCAGCAAGCGCAATTACAACCCCACTACCATTTAATGACAATAAATCGATATTTTCAGGAGAGGCATCCATGATATCAACCGCCTTAGAAGCGCTGCACTGGGGCGCAATAAGTATCAATATTGTCAGTAGTATTGCCCTTCGCACAAAACAAGCGAAAACATACCCCCGATTCAACATTAACTCTGAATGTACCGCGCCAGCGCGTTTAAGAAACAACCATTTGTCGGCGGGATTATGCAAGCATACCGAGTTTCCGGCGTCGCTCCATTTGGAAGCCAAAGACAAAAGTTCTCAATCGACCTAGTTGCAGATTCTACAGAGGACGCAGAACACCGCTGTTATTCCATCATGGGATCTCGTCACAAAGCTTCAAGGAGATCAATTTCTATCGAATCAATTTCTGAAATCGACCCAAGGACTTCAACAGAACCACGTGTTATAAACGCTTTCAGAGATGAAATCGCTTCTGCTGGCGGACTCATAGCCCCAGTTTCAGAAGAAGAGTGAAAATAACGACGGGTTCTTGATAGGGGATCACTTCCCGATTGGTGAGGGCAATGTCAAACTCTTCAGATTTACAACAAATAGCGCGAATGGTTGATCTAAATAGACAACGCCTAGAAGAACTACGAACCCAAATCAGTCGTATAGATTCAGTACTTTTTGAACACGAGGAAACCAAGACTGCATTAACATCGTTAAGCGAAGGCACAAAAGGGCACATTCCTCTTGGTGCGGGCGTTATGCTTCCACTTTCCTCAGACATCACAACGATAGTTGATCTAGGGAGTGGAATATTCGGTGAACGAACACCTAGTGATGCTGCTGAAATAGTTCAACAACGACTATCCGACTTAACAGAACTAAAACAACAATTTGAATCTGAATCAACGACTGTTGCAATACGAATAGAAGAATTATCCCAATCCTTTGATTCCTTATCTAAACAATTAACAGTCGAAAATCAAACCATAGATAATGAGATTGAGGAAACCAATACGAAAACAAAACCTAAACCAAGACGAAGAAGGCGTATTGGTGATGAATTAACTCTTGACGATTGAAGTGATAAAATGGGTCTTTTTGATAAATTTAGAAAGAAGGTCAGAGAGGCGGCATCTGAAATTGATACCGAATCAATTTCAGCCGAAGAAGGGTCAATTGAGGCAAAGGAAGCTTTAGATTTCAAACAAGAAGTAAATCAAAAACCAGAACAAATCAATGATGAAGATTATTGGGAAGACATCGACGAAACCGAAAATTTAGAACTCCCCTCTTCTTCTGATGATGACTGGGATGATTGGGATGAAGAAGAAGAATACACACTCCCAACAAAATTAACTAGGCGTGAAAAGAAGATTCTAGCAAAGGAAGCAAAAGCACAACTAAAACGTGTAAAAGCTAAAGAGGCAGAATTGAAAAAGCGCGGGGGGAAAGAAGTTGGAAAACTTGCTGGAGCCAAAGTAGATCTACATATGATGCGTACAACAACCGGCAGACAATTAGTAGAAGTAAAAAAATCACCTGCTGGCAGCACTGTAGTTGTAGAGGACTCGGGCATCAAGATAGACCTCGGTGGAGGAGTAGTAGAATCTGGTGGCCGCGTGATCAAAAAATCCGAAACCCTAGACAATTTGATGGAAGAATTGGAATGGATTATGCTCGAATCAGATATTTCATCAGACGCAGTATCTTCAGTAATGGAGGCGCTTTCTAACAACTTAATAGGTCAAAGATTAAGAAAAGGAGCAGATATTTCAAAGGTTCTTGAAGCAAGTCTAAAGAGGGCATTACGAAGCATTCTCGAAGCTGGTTATTGGGACTTCTTTGAGAGTATTGAAAAATTCAAACAAAATGGTGACACCCCAGTTATCATAATGTTTGTTGGTGTTAACGGCACAGGTAAAACAACAACTATTGCTAAAATTGCCCACCAACTACAATCTCGAGGAATGTCAGTTATTGCAGCAGCAGGCGACACTTTTAGAGCGGGCGCTATTGAACAATTGGAGAGCCACTGCGATAAATTAGGAATCCGTTGCGTATCGTCTCAAAGAGGCGGGGATTCAGCAGCAATAGCGCGAGACGCAGTAGAGTCTGCAAGAGCAAAAAGCATCGATGTTGTGTTGGTTGATACAGCAGGAAGGATGCAAAACAAATCGAATTTAATGGCAGAATTGGAGAAGGTAAGAAGAGTAACAAATCCTCACCTAACTCTGTTTGTAGGAGATGCGCTAGCTGGGAACGATGCTGTAGATCAGGCGAAGATTTTCCAGGAGATGTTAAAATTCGATGGAGCGGTATTAACCAAATTAGACACAGATGCGAAAGGAGGAGCAGGACTTTCTATTGCTTATTCAACAGAAAAACCAATTGTACTTTGTGGAATCGGGCAAGAATATGATGATATTATCCAGTTTGATCCCGATTGGTTATTAGAACAACTATTTGAGTGATAATATGGAAAAAGAATTTTTTGATGACGATATTAGTGCTCATTTCTTTCAATTAGTTCTGATGCTCCAAAGAAGCTCTATGATGCATATGGGATTATTACCTGATAGTGAGGGAAGAGTTCACTATAACTTGGGGGAAACCAAAGCCGCCATCGATACCTTGTCAATGCTCAAAGACAAAACATCAGGAAACCTGACAGACAAGGAATCAACTATGCTTAATGGAATAATTTCAGAATTACAGTTACAATTCGTCAAGGCTCCTGCTAGACAAAGAGCATTAGAAGACCAAGTCGAAGAATCACACGCAGTTAAGGAAACATTCTCAAACCCTAAAGAAGGCCCTTCGGAAATTTTAGTTGATGAAGAAGAATAGTTCAGTTTCTCAAAATCTTGCGGTTGTTTCATGAGTGTGAATAGTAACGGCCCTAATGCCCATGACTCGAGTCACCGATACTGCGGATGATGAAGCACCTACAGTGCTATTGGTTGATAATAACCAAATGTCTCTTCACCGTTTAACCTCTATTTTTAGGCAAAAAGAATTCAACATCGCAGTATGTGAAGACGGAGACAATGCAGTAGATGAATACATTAGAATCGACCCAGAGTTAGTCATATTGGCACTAGATATACCTTCAATGGATGGCCACTTGGCAGCATTAGAAATGAGAGAAAATAGCAAAGACTGTCGTATTTTATTCCTTGCACCAAAGAGACAGGCAAAATTAGCACAGGATGCAACATACTCAGCAGGAGCGATTGGATGGATAGAGAAGCCCATCACAGCATCTTCAATCGAGACCATTTGGCCTATGGTTCTAGGGCCCATACCTGAAGCACCCGGTCTTGCGGATTTGGATGAAATCCACCCTGTCGAAGAAATGATTGAACCCGAACCCGACCTCCCAATACTACCACTCCCCATCAATGATTTACCCGCATTGCCAATTAATCCCGTTCCTGTTCAGGAGGTTAAGAAAAAGAAGAAATCAAGCAAAAGTAAGAGACTTCTCATTGTTTTGGTTCTATTTTCTGCTCTTGGTGCTGCAGGTTATTTTGCATGGACGAAGTGGGGCTTACCGTTTTAATTGCATGAGAAACTGAACTAACCGGAATTAAAGCAATTCTTCCATCTGGTAATTGCTGTTTTATGTATTGGCCGGGGACAACTCCCTCCAAACTATTCGGAGAGTTAGTCATTGGAATAGGGGAAGTCTGAACATCTTCAACAATACTGCCTGCTGGCGCCCTGATCACTTCGGAAATATTGTATTGACTTGAATCAAATAATCCAACATCTCCCTCCTTCATTCGAGAATCTAATTTGACATTTCCTTCAATGTAGTTCCAAACCATCCAACCTATGGCAACAGCCACTGGTATTGAGATGATATAAGCAACAAAACTCATCCTATCCCTCTCTTTCTAACAAAGCCGAATAGGACATTTCTGCATATTTTTTAGCTTCCTCAGCAGGATTATCTGCGTTATGGATTCCACTTCCAACAATTATACAATCGGACCCCGCCAAAACCGCATCTCTTGGGTTTCCATATCTTTGCCCCATAGAACCATCGCCTACTTTTAGATTGATTCCAGGCGTCCATATCATTTTTGCTTCACCAACTAAATTACGCAAAGATTCAATTTCATGAGCGCTTGAACCATTGCCAATAAATCCAAACACACCATCATGTCCTTTACCTAATGAAACAACTTCGTTGGTGTAATCTTCATTCAATAGATTGCCTCTACTTGACATTTGAGCAAGAAGTAAAACACCCCCTGCTCTAGATTCTTTTAACCAAGCAGACTGAATTCCATCTACTATATCTGGGCCACTAATCAAATGAGCAGTTACTAAATCACTCCAAGATTTAATGTCATAAAT
>Ga0163109_10004231_pt1 | contig 10911 bp, 9 predicted proteins | sample CRUFie1St13metaG_FD_108704 | JGI IMG/M metagenome (GOLD analysis project Ga0163109, IMG submission 108704) | Marine microbial communities from the Costa Rica Dome - CRUD Field 142mm St13 metaG | ecosystem: Environmental > Aquatic > Marine > Oceanic > Photic zone | place: Costa Rica: the Eastern... | reverse complement strand
TGTGCATGCGACTTCTAAGGAGTTTTTTGCTTGTTATGATATCGAAGTTGTAGGGTGGGGTGGCCGCAGTTTTGCTGACGGTAACGACGCATGTGATTCTATCAATGGAAATTGTCGGGTCACGCCGGTAGAGGTATTCGAGGTGAGATATCCGTGGCGAGTTAAGGAATGGGTGTTTCGTGAAGATTCAGGCGGCCCAGGCCAATTCCGTGGTGGGGTTGGCTATACCAAGAATCTAGAGTGTCTAAATGATGAAATCATCATTTCCCAAATGACTGATCGACATAAAACTTATCCTTGGGGCCTTGAAGGAGGACTACCAGGTGATAATGGTGCAACATTGTTCAAAATGGGTGGTAAGGGAAAATGGAAAAATGCGGTTCAACTTTATGACAAAGCATCCCCAAGCAAATACTCAAATATTTCCATCAAGAAGGGTGATCTTGTAAGCTTAGTGATGCCTGCTGGTGGCGGATATGGTGATCCAAAAAAAAGATCACGAGAGGCCGTGATGCACGATGTCGCTGAGGGCTATGTGAGCAAAAAAGCAGCAAAAAATATATATGGATTGTAGGAGGGTAGTATGAAATTTTCTGGCAATGGTCTTTACATTGAAAAATATGTTAAATGTATAAATTGCGGTGTCATTGTTTATGAAACAGATCTTCCAAATTCTGTAGATGTAGGCGATGGCAAAGTCTATTGTGGCCAATGGTGTGTGAATTGGGCTAAAAGTCGAGCAGAGCGAAAATCCGAAAAAAGTACATAATTGTGTCGGAAGCGCTGTTGGTTTCAGTTAATTGTCTGTAATGATATATTTTAAAGTGTTTATAAAACCAGAACCATATCCGCGTATCTGGGATCTAAGTCCTTCCTCCGCTGTCAAAATTTTTCGGTTTTTTTGTAGAGTTTATCAGTCCCTTTTGATCTAATTGTGCTTTTTTAGTGTTTGATGGTTGAAGGTTTTCAGATCTCTTTTGTGACATACTGTGACAGGTTTTTTTACAAAACGCATTGTTTAAAGGGGTCGAGTCGTAATGCGATGTGGAAGTTTTTAAATCTTATCCCAGGGGATCCTTCAAAAGAAGCACATCCTCTCAAAAACCCACGAAGAGTAAGATACTCATATAAACCTGGTATAAGCCGCCTGATCAGCAACGCATTTTCAGTGATACGCTGCCTGTAAGTTAGCAGCCAGTTCCATCTTCAACATCAACCTCACCAATACCCTCATAATCGATCACTCGGTCATCTTAGATCCATCACTGAACTGATCTGCCGTGAGTGTTTGGATCAGATTTTAGAGATCTCGAATTCCTCACCACCCTTTATAAATTTATATTCAAAATCATAAATAGACTTCCACCAAATCGAAAATGAGAGTGCAAATAGTGCAGATTAAGATACCAAGCAAAATAAAACGAAATACTCTTTCATTCAGGGTTTTCGACAACAATGTGCCAACAACGATACCGAAAAGCATTGGTGGGAATAGGGTTAAAGACAGAAGGAGAATTTTAGAAGATAGCCCAGTTGTGATTGTATACAGAGTTGTATTTGCCCCATACGCAAATAAAAAAAAGGTAAGTACCGTTGCTCGAATTTCTTTTTTTGTTAAGCCTTTAATTGACATCCAGGCTGCTGCAATCGGGCCTGGCATAGCCAACATGCCGCCCATAATTCCAGCTAAGGTCCCGGCTAGTGTTGTTTCAAGAAACGCTGTTTTTTTTCTTGTTCTATTGTGCGACCCGTATAAAGTCTCACGTAGTAGAACAGTTGTAACAAAAGTTACCATTAGTACTGCTGCAAATTTCAGCTGACTTACACTAGACCAAACATATATTATGAATCCTATGAGCAAACCAAAAGAACCGCCTAAGAGAAAATTTTTCAAAACCATTCGGTTTATGTCTTTCCAGACATACGGTGCTAGAATCAAAGCTATGGCCAGATTATGTATTGTACTTAATTGAAATGCTTGATTGTCGTTCAAAATAACCAGAAATAGTGGCCCAGCGATTACTCCGTATCCAATTCCTGTTGCGGATTGTAAGCAAGCAGCAGAAAATACTGAAAAGACTAGCAAACCTAGATAATCGAAGCCCATGTTTTTCCTTTAATTCTTTTAATTTTTTAACTTAAGGAGCTGGCTGCTATCATAATGGCACAAAGCACCGCGTACGGCTATATTATTGGATTCTTCCATCAATGGTGGTGCAATTTTTGCACCGCACTGACGTCTAATTAACAGCAGAAATTGAGTCAGCATGGGTGTATGCGCATATTGTTAAATGGAGATGATCAATGGCAACGATTGAGAGTTACCCCTACAGATGGCCGTTCAATGGGAATTTAAAGCCACATAATACCGCACTGATGATCATAGATATGCAGACTGATTTTTGCGGCAAAGGTGGATACGTGGACGCAATGGGATATGATCTTTCTTTAACGCGCGCTCCTATTAAACCAATTAAAAGTGTTTTAGTCGAAATGCGCAAGAAGGGTTATCATGTTATTCATACCAGAGAAGGCCACCGCGCTGACCTAAGCGATTTACCAGAAAACAAAAGGTGGCGTTCTCGGCAGGTAGGAGCTGGTATCGGCGATCTTGGCCCATGCGGCAAAATACTTATTCGTGGTGAGGCTGGCTGGGATATAATTGATGAACTTTACCCAATAGAGGGGGAGATCATTATCGATAAGCCTGGAAAAGGAAGCTTTTGTGCGACTGACCTTGATATGATATTGAGAATGCGTGGAATTGAAAACTTAGCAATTTGCGGTATTACCACGGATGTTTGCGTATCCACAACTATGCGCGAAGCTAATGATCGAGGATATGAATGCGTGGTTTTGGAAGATTGTTGTGGTGCTACTGACAAAGGTAATCATGACGCTGCAATTAAAATGGTAACTATGCAGGGCGGCGTTTTTGGTGCTGTAGCAAGTAGCAGTTCACTCATAAAGGGCCTTGTATGACTCGCGTTATACAAAGAGTTAGCTGCGATTAAGCAGCATTTGAAATGTTAAGTTCCATAAGCGTTACTGCTTATAATTTTGATTTCAAATTCCAAGTTTAAATACTTGTTATTTAGGAGCAAAGCGGCTTCATTGTACCATTAATCTCAGGGTTGATAATCGTATTCCGGCAGTTAACTCTCAGTTTAATACACCAGGAGACTCCGCAAATCTCACCTATCGATTCAACAAAAATGGCCACCGAGAGTTACTTATGAGAAGTTAAGCTTTTCATAGTTTGAAATTTTACAGTTATGTTAACTACTGATGTCTGGATTGCATTGCCAGTTGAAAATGGCTCTTACCAGCGCAGTACGCTAGCTAGCAACCTAATCAAATTGCAGCAGAAGGATATTAGATTAAACAGGTGCATTTTTAACTGCAACGGAAAATCCGGAAAATTTTTTGCTTAAACAGTTTCCCAATGCACTATGCGCTTGCTGGCAAACACAAAAAATGAGTCTAGCATCGCTCCAAGCAGTCCGAGTTGGATAAGTCCGACAAACATCCTGTCCACAAGAAAATACTGACGCGCCTCCTCAAGCCGATAACCAATGCCGGCTGAAGAACCGGTCAATTCCGCAGCAACAAGGCTAAGAAATGCTAATGCGGCGCCAAAGCGCAGGCCTGCGAAGATGTGAGGTGCTGCTGCAGGTACCACCACTTCCACAAACTCTCGCCAAGTAGGAGCACCCAACGAGCGAGAGGCTCTTATATACGTTTCGGGCACATGCTCCATACCATGATGTGTAGCAAGCCAAACCGCCAAAAATACGGTGTATGCAATCACAAAATACTTTGATTCTTCGCCAATTCCAAACCAGACAATCGCTATCGGTACCAGCGCGATCGCTGGTATTGGTCGGAGAATATTAAAGAACGGATATATAGCTAGTCGAATTAAACTAATTCGCGATGTTAAGACTCCAGCAATAATGCCCAAACTTGCACCCAAACCAAAACCTACTGCAGCTCGGGAAACGGAAGTTTTTAAGTCCTTCACCATTACACCATCGTTGAAAAGCTTGACACATGCGGTTGCCACGTCCCATGGGCCAGGGAATAAGTTTTTATTTGTTAATCCGCCCGAGTGCGCAATCTGCCAGACAAACAAAACGAAAAGTATGGAGGTTAGTGGTTTGATCAAGTTGAGTGCTTTTGACATTAAATTATCTCGCCAGTTATTGTGGTTTTTTTCACCATGTGGAAGCTAAGATAAAATTATTTGTCAATTCATCGCATTAAAAAAAGAATAGCAGAAAAGCTAATGCTCATTAAATAGGCATTATCCGGGCTGCTGCATAAAAAATAATATCAAGTTAATTTTTAAATAGTGCGATGCAAAAAATTCACCGGGCTGGGAAAAATATAGCATTACCATGCATCGCTTTTAAACGCTAATTCAATCACCAAATGTAATGATTCCGAAAGTTGCGAAAGACTGGAAATTATGGATGTTAATGCTTCAAATATGCGATCAATCGCCGATAAAGGCGAAGTGCGAATTGCAGCTCTCTCGGTCACTTTTGGCAGTAATGATAACAAAACAACTGCTTTGGCAAGCACTAATCTTGTATTGGAGCCTGGTACTTTCACAGCGCTGATTGGACCTTCGGGCTGCGGAAAGTCGACGTTGTTAAATGCTGTAGCCGGGTTTGAAAGACCTACAGAAGGAGTAATACACGTTGACAATAGACGTGTCGAAGGCCCACACCCGACTGTTGGAGTGATTTTTCAGAACTTTGCTCTTTTCCCGTGGTTTACCGCTCGTGGAAATGTAATGTTTGCTTTAAAAAGGTTTGGGTTACCTAAAGATGAGATGCAAGCCAGAGCCATTGAGGCGTTAGATGAAGTTGGCCTTGCTGAACATGCTCGAAAATTTCCCGGACAGTTATCTGGCGGCATGAAACAACGCGTGGCGATTGCAAGGACATTAGCCGCCGATCCAAACGTACTTTTAATGGATGAACCATTTGGCGCTCTCGATGCACAAACGCGCCTTAAAATGCATGAACTTTTGACTGACATATGGGTCAAGCGCCGCAAGACGGTTCTCTTCGTAACCCATGACGTAGATGAAGCTCTGCGTTTAGCAGATGTGATCTACGTTATGTCAACTGGACCTGGAAGAATAATAGAAAAAGTTCCAGTAAATCTTGATCGGCCGAGGCCTATTGACCGGTTAGGTGACGATTTTCTCAACCTGCGCAGTAAACTCTTAGGTTTATTGCGCCATGAATAAACAAAACTGAAAGGAGATCTAAATGAAACTTAAAACAATCATGGGCGCAGTGAGTGCGCTATTTCTAGGAGTAGGAGCCTTGCAAGCTGGCCAAATCACCTTAGGTACAGCTCCAAATCTTCAGACGCTCCCTATCGTTGTAGCAATGTCTGAAGGTTATTTTGCTGATGAAGACATTGAAATAGAAACAGTCAGGTTTACTTCAGGAAGGCGTGCGCTGGAGGCCTTAATTGGTGGACAGTTGGACGTGGCTTTTATGGCAGAATACCCGGTATCTATAGCATCTTTACGAAACCAGCCCTTCGGAACTTTTACAACTTTATCACGCTACACTGCTAATAGAGTAATTTCAAAAGCGTCTTTAGGCTTTGAAGACCCCAGTAGCCTAGCGGGAAAGAAGATTGGTACAACCAAAGGATCGAACACTGAGTTTTTTACCGAGGCGGTGTTGGAAAAATTTGGTGTTGATGCCGAGGTAATTAACGTAGCACCCCCTGATATCGTTCCAGCTCTGACACGTGGAGATATCGATGCGGGAATTATGTTTCCAGATTTTTACCCTGCGGCTGAAAAAGCTCTTGGTGATGACTATCGCGAGTTCCGAAGTGATGCTTATATAGCATGGTTTGTTTTATCGGCCACGCCAGAAATGCTTAACAATAGATCGGGTGAACTAGAGGGCTTTGTGCGTGCATTAATCAAAGCTGAAGAATACATAAAAGCCAACCCAACTGGAGCAATGGAAGCATTGGCAGACGCCACGGAGGGGGTTATGTCGATGGATATCATTAAAACAAAGTTCGCTGAGGCTGAATATGAAGTTGGTCTATCTAATGGCTTATTAAACATTCTTGAAACCCAAGCGACATGGGTCGTTAGCAAAGGAATGGTTGACGCTGAGCCTACTAGAGAGCTCTTGAAGGGTTTTCTAAAAACAGGTCCTCTTTCCGCGGTTGATGCATCGCGAATTTCTTTGAAATAAAAAATCTGGAGGGGACGGCTCAACAAGGCCGTCCTTTAAGTCATGGATTATCAAAAACTTTTAAAAAAAAATGTCGTTTTGTCTCCTGATATTCTTCTTACGCCTAGTGGAGTGAAAAAAGAATGGGCGGTAGAGTTTGTCGGAACAAAAATCAAAGCAGTTGGCCCGAGATCAGACTTTAAAGATATAATTGCATTACCAAATAAAGCAATTATTCCGGGCTTTGTGGACGCGCATACGCATGTCGGTCAGATATTTGGCAAAGCTTTGATCGGTGGTGAACCAGCACAGATTTGGCGACGTATCTGGCATCCTATGGAACGTGATATGGATGAAAAGCAGTCTTACCTATCTGCTAAGTGGGCTTTTTGGGAGGCACTCCGAGGAGGTTTCACGAAAGTTGTAAATTATGGCCTCAATGGGATAGATAAAAACGAGGGAGTCCACCGAGCTGCAGTTGAAACGGGGATACGATTGGTCTCTGCTTGTGGTTTAGATGAATTTTCAGGCGAGATCGGTACAGGACATGGGAACAAGAGTTGGTCGGAGATTGAAGAGGTGGTTCTTGCGCATATTGATCACTGCGCGGGTTTGAAAAACATATCACCATCTGTTTGCTGCAGCTCTTTCATGGGCAATACACCAGAAACGCTATTTCGTCTGTCAGAATTGTGCAAAAAGCACAGCATAATATTGCAAATTCATTCTAATGAACACTTCCCAGAGGTTCACGAATGTATATTACGACACGGCCTGCGTCCGATTGAATTACTTTACAAACATGCAGTATTGGGGCCTCATGTTCTGTTACATCACACATCACTTGTTTCCGAGCCTGAAATAGAGCTTATAATAGAAACAGATACTGCAACTTCTTATAATCCTTTGGCAAGTATGTGGAAAGGTAATGCGGTAGCACCGGCTTTACGTTTTGCACAGCGTGGCGTTCGTTTTGGGATGGGCTCTGATACTACTTCTGCGGATGGTTTCAAAAATCTCATGGCTGCGGAGGCCTGTCAACGAATTGAGCATGGACTGCCAGTTGCGGATTTTTCTTGTGGAGCCGCATGGACTTGGGTAGATGCAGCCACTTCGCAAGGTGCTTCCGCGACAGGTGGTACTGGAGACCATGGGCAACTTGCTCCCGGACTAGCAGCTGATTATCTTATTCTTGATATGATGGCTCCAGAGTGTCTACCAAGCCATGACTTCGAATGGGAGCTCGTTCGTTACTATAATCGTGATCAAATTGATGCAGTTGTAATAGACGGCCAAATCTGTATGGAGCATGGACGACCAGTTTTATGGGATGCCGAGGAGCTTCGGCAAGCTGCGATGTTGGTTGCTAAAACTATAACCAGTGCTCCTGGTATTAAGCGATGCCACGGGAGCTCTGAAATGTACCGACCTGGATAATTCTTAAGTTTCACCTCGCGTTTACGTAACCGTTATACCAATGGCCTAACCAAGTGGTTCAACCAGTCTAATTCAATAGAATATCATCATTTACGTTAAGTTTATTTCTTTATCGCAACACTAGGCAAATCAACTGAAGCTTGCGCACCCATGGCATATACCCCAGGAGAGATTAACTTTGCTTCAGCTTATAGTGCGTAATCTATCGGAAATTCAGATATTTGGTTGGCCAGAGCAAGAGCTTCTGCTTAATTGCAACTGATGGCACACAAAGTTTCGTTTAGGTACCAGTGCAGATTGCGTCAGCCCATTTATTTAAGATAACCGTGTTATGCTTCATGCGTTTGTTATCTCATAGCTTAAAAGCATTATTTAAACTTAAAATTATCGTGTGCTGATGACAATCTAACCATTCTCCTAAAAGTGTAGATACCCAGACTTTGTTTATTTCCATGATTTCTCGGTTTTATTTTGGAGAACTTTTACTAATGCTCGCATAAATTTTGCAGAAGCAATAGGTAAAGTTCTTCCTTTTAATTGCCCAAGAAATAAATTTCCGGGAGATACGTCTCGGGTGGCTAATGGCCGTGCGATCAAATCTGGTGTTTGCCTTATGTCGAGTCCGATTGGAAATTGAAATGCCAATACATCTTCCCATTCTGCATATCGACGCATCAGATCAAAGCTTTCTGACTCAATCAAAGGATTTACTCGTAGATTATTTAGTCGCTTTGCGGCATCATCTAAAAGTGACCTTACCGCTAGCTTTTCAGACGGTGCTATATGTGGATAATTCAGTGCGTCTCTAAGACGGATTACCTTTTCCTGAGATAAAGGATGGTTTCGCTGCATTAACACGTAAATAGGCTGAGATATTGAACATAATACATCAAAATCTACCAAACGCAGTGGTTCAAAAACTAATGCTATATCGCTTAAAAATTCAGATAAATCTTTTTCTGCTGCATCACGGTCGCGGACATTAATGCTAAATGTCACGCCTGGATGATCCAACCGATATTGAGAAATTTCTTTTGGAAGAAAAAATGGTATCAGAGCTTGGGAACAAGCAATAGAGACATGGCCACGACGCATGCCAGATAAATCAGCAATTTGTGATTTTAGTCTTGCTAAATCAGATTTTTGTACCCGTATGTGATGCAATAGCAGTTCTCCTGCAGTGTTCAATCTTACGCCCCTCGGCAGCCTTTCAAAAATTTCACAACCCATTTCTTCTTCAAATTTATTAATTCGTCGATTAAGGGCAGAAGCAGTAATAAACATTTCTTCAGCGGCTTTTCTTATCGACCCTGATCTTACAATCCCTTCGATGAAGTCAAAATCTTTGAGGTGTTTCATTTCTATCAGCCTTCCGGTGTAAATTTTGAACCACTTTGGTGAATAAATAGCATTTGTCAGCATCGGTAATTGATGCACTTAACACGACACTGCAATCGACATAGATACACAATAGGGTAGATAAAATTATGAATGAGAATATTGCACTAAATATAAGCGCTTTGCATAAAGCGTATGCGAAAAATATACGGCCAGTGCAAATAATTGAACAAATTTACAACCGCATTGATGAGGTCGGGGACCCAAATATTTTTATTTGTTTATTCTCAAAGGAGGAAGTAATTCGCACTGTCGAAGCTCTCGGTGAGTATAATCCTGATCTACCTTTATGGGGTGTTCCATATGTCATTAAGGATAACATCGATTTCGCAGGAAAGCCCACAACTGCAGGATGTCCCGAATACGCCTACATTGCGGATGAGTCAGCTTTTGTAGTAAAATGCCTTCAGGAAGCAGGCGCTGTTCTACTAGGCAAAACAAATCTTGATCAATTTGCAACTGGCTTAGTAGGCGTAAGGACTCCCTACGGTGCACCCCTTAACGCCCTGGATACAGAACTAGTTCCTGGCGGATCTTCTAGTGGATCAGCAGTTTGCGTAGCTCATGGTATAGCAAGCTTTTCGCTGGGTACAGACACCGCGGGTTCCGGGCGTGTACCCGCAGCACTGAACAATATAGTTGGATTAAAACCAACATTGGGTTCTGTATCCTCTACAGGTGTTGTTCCTGCATGTCGAACTCTAGACACAGTTTCAATTTTTGCTTTGACGGCGAGCGATGCTTACACAGTGTTTTCTGTAGCTGCAAAATTCGACAAGACAGACAGCTTCGCAAAATCTATTTCGACACCCAGTCTTGTTACACCACCTAAGTCTTTAAATATCGGTATTCCTTCAAGTAAGAGTATTCGTTTCGAAGATGATAAATTGCAGCAGCAAAGCTTCACTGAGACAATTAAACGGTTTGAGGAAAATGGCGCGCATATTTTAGAGGTAGATTTCCAGCCATTTTATGAAATTGCTAGTATGTTATATTTTGGACCCTGGGTAGCAGAGCGGTTTGTAGCGATAGAAGATTTGATGGACAAAGACCCCGACGCTGTCTTTCATGTTACTCGAAAAATCATTGAAACTGCAAATAATTTTTCTGCAGTGGACACTTTCAAAGGCCTTTACAAACTTAAACAACTTATTGGTGAACTTAGACCAATAATTAATAATTGCGACTTACTTTGTGTACCTAGTATTCCGACCTTCGTAAAACTTTCAGACTTGGAATTAGATCCATTTGGGCCAAATAATTTGCTCGGCACATATACAAATTTCGTAAATCTCATGGATTTATGTGCAATATCTGTACCTACTGCAACTAGGGTAGATGGCCGACCAGGCAGTATAACTTTAATTGCGAAAGCCGAAAATGACCCAGAAATAGCAGCATTAGCATGTTCAGTTGAAGCCTGGGGACACCGAACATTGGGCGCAACTAATTGGCCGGTTGAACAGACTAATTTGCAGGATGCAACTTCTGATAAATTTATATGTATCGCGGTCTGTGGCGCACACCTGACAGGATTACCACTCAATTCTTCTTTAACAAATTTGGGTGCACGATTTCTCAGATCTGATCGGACAGCAAAAGAGTATAAATTTTACGCCCTACCAAATTCGGACGTGGCGAAACCAGGCCTTATAAGGAGCTCGACTAAAGATGGCACCTCAGTTTCAGTCGAGCTATGGGAAATACCTGCAAATAATTTTGGTGAATTTATTCGCACAGTCCCTGCACCTCTATGCATTGGAACAATAAAACTGTTAGACGGTACAGAGGTTAAAGGTTTTTTGTGTGAGGGATTTGCTGCAGACATAAGTGAAGATATAAGTGATATTGC
>Ga0163109_10004230_pt1 | contig 10913 bp, 14 predicted proteins | sample CRUFie1St13metaG_FD_108704 | JGI IMG/M metagenome (GOLD analysis project Ga0163109, IMG submission 108704) | Marine microbial communities from the Costa Rica Dome - CRUD Field 142mm St13 metaG | ecosystem: Environmental > Aquatic > Marine > Oceanic > Photic zone | place: Costa Rica: the Eastern... | reverse complement strand
TGATTGGATTGCACAGCTTGTATAGGTAAATTGTTCATATTATTAGGTGAATCATTAATAACTAAATGAGGCTGTGTATTGACGGGTTTATCTACTCTAGGAGGTTGGGGTGGCAACAAATTATTGTAAGAAGGTTTATTGTTTTGATTTTGATTTCTTGTATTATCAAATGATTCACGAGAATTAACTATATCATTATAACTTTGATTAGAGTTGTAAGATATTGCTGATTCTTGTAATTTAGGCATTGTTCTGGCAGGAAGAGGTTTATCAGGATCAGGGGCTTCTTCTCTATTAGGCGGAGGAAAATAAATCTCTTCGCCCATATTATTAACAGGTTTACTTATATCATAATTATTAAAACTATTTTCACCTTGAATATTACTTTTAGGATTAAATTTAGCAGTATCAATTTTGTTTTTCTTCATTTTTTCAGACATCTCATATTCATCATTAGTAATATTAGAAATTGTATTATTATTATTTTTTTTATCTTCAGGTATACGAGAATTAATTAGATCTTGTAATCTATCATCAAATGTTTTTTCTTTAGTATCATCTTTAAACATCTGGTCATCGTCAGAATTCATTGTAATGTTATTAATTTTTTTAGGGGCTGCTCTATTGTTAATAGTATTTACATTTTTGGAAACTCCATTAAATCTATTATCATCATCATATTTTTTTTGAATATTTAATGTCATTATCATATCAGATATAGTCTGTCTTGTTAAATTAGAATTTTTAAGATTAAACTTATCGATAAGAACAACATACTCTTCTCTTGTTAATTTAAATCTCTTTGATAATACTTTCTTAAGTTTTTTTATTAAATTATTATTTATATCTTCTCTTATCATTCTGGCTCTGTGAACAGTCTGTTGTCTCTCGAGCATCATATCGTTTAATTCTTCTAATCTTTTTTTACTCTGAAGTTTTATATTAGTTGAATTATCATCAAATCTGATAGTTTGCCTGACTCCCATTAAAGAAGATAAAGGAATATCTGTATTTTGAAGTCTTTCCATTATAATAAAAATAAATTTTAAATTTAATTTCTATACGTATTATTAATCATCCAATTTTGGAGAAATATAGTAATAAATAATACTTCCATCATCATTAAGATTGTAATCCAATCTGATAGGATTGTCTTTAATCATATTAATCGTAACAAATTCAGTTAGTGTATTTGCCTTATTGCTATTTTTTAAGATAGATATTCCTACAGTAACACTAAATTCTCCTTCGCAGCTGATTAATTCATAAATCTTTTTTTTAGCTGAAGTAACTTGAGAATTCTTTTTATTAGGGCTGATCTTAAGTTTAGTTTCATTTTCATACCCTGTTATTTTATCAAATACAAACTCAGTTTCAGAAATATCGCCTTTAGAATATGTAGTCAATTGCTTATCTTTAATATAGAATGTAATTTCTTCCGCACCTGTAGCAATAACTGAATTAATCATATTAGATAATACTTTAGTAGATATTTCGAGTTCAAGATGATAATCAATGCTCGGGACTTCCAAGTCTTCAATTTCAATGTCAAGAAGCATAAATCCGTATTTTCTCTTAAGACCTTCATTTTCAAAAATTATTTCTAGTTTAGGACTAGATTCGTTGTAAATAAGGCTAAGCTTACCTCGACCTGATGAAGTTTTAAGTAATTTTACAAATTCTTCAAAGTTGATACCAAGATTTACAGGACCGGTTTTACTAAATAGTTCAAAATCATCTTTTTCTATCTCAAGCTTTATAAGTGATACATGTAGATCATCCATACCTGACACATAAAGTCCATCATCCCTAACACTAATATTTCCCATTTTCAAAACCTGTGATACTGCGTCCATAGTATCACAGAAGTATTTACTATTGCTTGTTACCAGTTGACAAGACATGATTTTTTTTCATGAAAAAAAAATATATAAAATCAAATTTTATTTAAAAAATATATATCTATTGTAATGAGCTACGAAAGATATATTCCTTTAATTAATAATTATTGGTTCAGAGGTATACCTGATTTCGATAGATGGTTTAAAAGTTCACAGAAATACGATAAAGAGATAAAAACTATGTTCTATGGAATACTAAAAGCTGGAGAAAGAGATCTTCTCGAAGATTGGAAAAAAACTAAAGATGGATTTATGGCATATATAATTTTACTTGATCAATTTAGTAGACAAATATATAGAAACCACAAAAAATCTTATCAAAATGACGAAAGAACCATGAAGTTTATGAGAGATAATATAATGAAATATATTGACAAATTATCAGCTATAGAATTAATGTTTGCCTTAATGCCTTTCCAACACTCTGAAAATCTTCAAGACCAATATGATGGTATTCAAGTTTTAAAATCGCTAATCGCGTGTGAAAAAAATAAGTCTGAACTTTCTATTCTTAAAGAAGCGCTTAAGCACCAAAAAGGTCACTATAATGTAATCAAAATGTTTGGTAGATTTCCTAAAAGAAATAAATTTATCCCTGGACGTATAACTACAGTTAAAGAACAGGAATATATCGATTCAAGTAAAGATGTTCCCTACTAAATAGATTTGTTTTGATACTCTAATTGATTTTTATCATTATATATACCCCAATGATATGATTCAATATTACTCATACCAGATTTATCTTTGAAATATAGAGTAGTCATTAATTCATAATACATATTTATCCAAAGTAAAAAGTATTCTTTACATTTAGTGTTTTCAAACCTATAACTTCCTGCTCGTAAATTTAAAAAATCCCAAGGTTTAGGATTAACCATAAAATGAATTATGATAGGTTTTCTTATAAGTCTATTTTTAAGTGCACTTTCAACAAGTATAGGATGAATATTATAGGACAAATCAAGCTGTTTAATATTATAATGATCTATATTATTTAATAATTCAAATATGTATTGGTCAGATACAAATAAATTTTCCTCATTAGATGTTAATTTATCTATATTTTCTTTTACGAGGAGATACAATGTTTCAAAAATACTTTTGTTGTAATTAGATACAATTACACCTGAATTATATCTATTCTTTATTAGTATAACTTTACTATAATCATAATCAGCCTGCATATCGGGAACCATAAAAATGTTACTTTTGGTTTCTATTCCAAATAGATGGTCTGTATTCTCAAGAATCAATACATCTGTATCAAGATATACAAATCGTTCACAAATAGGATTATTAAACATAGCAAATTTGCCAAATAAATGTCTATCTTTTAGAAATTTAATCTGTGATTCATTTAAGCCAATTTCCTCTAATTTATCTTTAAGATTAAATTTAATTATTTTTATACCTCTTGATTTTATTATTTCAATTATAGAATCAGAAACGTCTTCTAAACATATACAATATAGTGGAAATTTTGAATCGACTTTAACTAAATTATATGCGAGATTTAATACAGCTTTATAGTCACGACCGTTGGATATATACGTAATGTAGGCATTATTTACCATATTATTATAACCTCGATATTAAACTAATTACAAAATAACGTAATAAATTAATCATCTAAATTTGTTATAATTCTACTGTAATTCTGAAAAAAAGAACTATATCTTTTGCAGCTAACAAGTCTATTTATTTTTTTCTTAATACGCGTAGTATCTTTACATACTGGTATAATCAAAGGATTTTTTTCATTATACAAACTTTGTCCCAAAGGACCAATATTTTTTAGAGGTAAGCCATAATTATTTAAGCGCATTTTATCTAAAACACCTCTTTGTAATTTTAGGGCACCATATTTAATGGTACTTTTTATATGTCCTTTACTAAACATATGTGCTCCAATAAATCTTCCTGATTCTACACCTTTAGCTTCTTCAAATTGAAACCACGTAGAAAATGATTTTTTAATATATTTCTTAGAAGAAAATTTAGAATTTTCCAATGTTCCTAAAATTAAATCAAATTGATTATTTATATTTCCTTCTTCTGGTGTGTCTTCTTCACCATCAGGATGATTATAGTAGTCTGGTGAAATAATAGATTTTTTTCCCACTCGGGGTTGTCCTTTAATATATGAATAATGAGAAGTTTCAGGTATTATTTTAGCGGAGGATGCTATCATGTAATTATAAGGTTTATATTTTTTATAAAAATGACCATTATCAAACTTAATAATTACATATGCTCCTGATAATATTTCAAGTAAATTATCATAAGTTATTTGTGTATACTTTATCAAATCATGTATAAATTCTCTAATATGAGCACTAATATTAGAATAAAGAGTTAATTTAATTAGATATAATACTAATTTCACAAAATCATCAGGTTCATCTTCAATATCTTTTTCAATTTGTCTTTTTACATTTACATTATGAGCTTTTATGACAGCCAAATTTGTAGATGAATTTCGATCTTCTTTTTTTACACTACTAATTTTTGAAGAAAACATTATTATTATATATAAAATATATTAATTGAAACGATATGTATATTAAACCAATTACAAAATAATGTAATTAGATAATTAGTATATTTTTATAACTCATATTTTTTATTTGATTCTCTATGATTAACATATGATTTTGTGTTAGATCTTCTTCCTATTCTTTTGATAGTTACCTCAATATCATTCATATTACAAACAATTTGGTTATGAGGTGTCAAACAATAATTTTGCCAAGCAAAGCTTAAAAATTCATCATCAGTAAGACATCGAGTCTTTAATATTTTGTTGACACTATTAAATAGAATTTTATTTAAACTAAATAATTGAAACTGTTGTTCTTGATTAAATTTTTTCCATATATGTTTAATATTATTAAGTCTTTTTACAAAAATACTTGGAATATTTTTAAGGTCTCTTTCTTTTTCCAAAAGATTTTGTTCAAGAAAAATATTGTCATGAAATTTTGTTATATTAAACTCATGGTTTTTATGATCACTGATATTTTCGACAATAGGTATTGTATCTTGTATTTCTTCAGGTGTATACCAATATCCATAGGTTCTATGACTTTTATGATTTTCATTAGCAATATCCTCATTATTACATTTACATTTAACTTTATAATCTCTTATTTTGGTATTGGATGAATTTTTTATATTTCCAGTTACTTCTCCTTTTAATTTTGTCCTATTACCTTTATGATATTCTCTATCTAATCTTTTTCTCCAACCTCTATTATGAGGATTATCTTTATCACATGATCTTCCATTACCTTCTCCATTTTTTCTACGAGTTTTACCCATATACCTTAATATAAATTAATATGTTTAAATAATTATTTAAATTTTTTAGAATACTCAACTATTTCTTCTTTATTAAAGCCGTTTTCAATATCTAATACCTCGATATTAAATGTTCCTCCTTCATATTTCAATAATTTATATAACTTATCATTTAAATCTAGATCTTCTAGTTCAATATTATGGAGATATATTTTAATCTTATCATCTAGTTTTTTTGCCAACTTTATTTTTTGTAACATAATAAGTCTGACAACATGCTCATCTGTTAATGTGGAAAATATTAATTTACTATGAAAAATGTCATTAAATTTGTCACTTTTACTGATTAATAATGAAGATATATGACTCATATATCTATTATTCTACGTTATCTTTATTTAAATAATCATCTGCGACAGTATCATATTGAGCATCCGCTTGTAATTGACCACCTACTTTATTTAATCCGATCATTAGTCCTTTTACCTCTTTAGGTGTATTATTAAGAGTTCCTATTTGTATTTTATGAGAAGGGCGTCTTCTTTTTAATTTAAAATGTTCCATAGTAGGTTGAAAAATACCTAGCATAAGAAATATTGCCGCTAATACTATAAAGTAATAATCCATTTATTATATATTAATATTAAAACTTATCTATACTGTTTTTTTGGACTCTTTATATCTACAACATTCAATAAGCTTTCTAAATTTTTTAGATAACACCTTAGGTTTTCTACATAAATTAATAATAAGCGGATTAAATTCGCTATAATTGCTCTTGCCTAGAGCACCTATATTAGTTATAGGAGTTCCTTGGACAATATGTTTTGCTATGCTACTTCCATATCTTATCGTGCTTATAGCGTGAGATATACTTCGAGGCTTTCTTGATTCCTCAAATTGAAACCATGTTGAAAACGCATGATTATCTTTTGCTCTTTTATTAAACCTTTTGTTTTCGATTGTTCCCATAATTAAATCAAAATTATCATTTTCTTTATCAAATGAGATAGAATGTATTGAACCTTTACCTATTCTAGGCTGCATTTTATGATAAGAATAGTGTGAACTGGTCCTATCTTCTTGAGAAGCCATCATGTAATTGAATTTTTTATATTTTTTGTAGAATATTCCAGTATCATTCTTAATAATTATGTATGCTCCTTTTAATACTTCCTCCATCTGTTCGTGGGTTATTTGAGTATACTTTATTAAATCGTGTAATAGATCTAATATATGAGCACTAACATTTTTAGCAAAGGTTAATCCTGTAACATATTTTACCATTTTATTGAATTTATTAGGATCACTTTCTATTTCATTTATTATATAATTTAAAATATTTTGTTTTTTAGCTTTTGAAATCACCTTAACGGTATTTTCTATTTTAGACATATAATTACTATATATCTCTAAAATATTATTAATTTAGTGATAATTTATAGTTTTTAATAATTTTTTTACCTTCTTTACTAAAAATATTATGACTTTTATTTGTTTTGGGATCAATTATGTAATCGTAAATGCTTTTAGCTCCTCCTTCTAAATTAGAATTTTCCAAATTAGAACCTACTTGGAATATACCACTTAAACTAACATAATCATTTTCGCTATCAATATCAAATTCAAGAGGTTCTCCATACTTGCTACCTGAAAATTTCATTTTCAATTTATCCATTATATTATAATAATTAGTAGATAATATTATAATATAACCCATTTACCAAATTCATTATTATCCTCGATTTTAACTTCTTTTATAAACTCTTTAAGCTCTTGTCTCACCAAATACATAATACGGTATTCTAAAATTTTAAAATTCAGTTGTTCTTTCTTAGGCGTTTCAAGTGCTTTACCTCTTAAATTAGACCAATCCATAATATATCATATTTTGTTTAATCTCTATGTATTTATTTTAAATTTAAAAGGCACTTTGTGAATATCACACATACAATAAGGACATTTTCTATAAGAAAATATATCTTTATTTAATTCATTATAGGAAATCATAAAATTATTATATAAAAACGCATGATTACACTCAAGCATAATTATATTCCTATTTTTACAATCTTCCTCTGTAAATTCTCTACCTGTAATAGGACATTGAGTATTTAATTTTAGTTTATCTAAGTCATTAATAAATTCATGACTTTTTTTTATCATTACATAAAATTATAGTATTAATTTTAAATGAATATATAATGATTGCCATACACAATGGCGAAATTAGTAAAAATTTCCAAATTTTTAAACCAATTGAAACATCTAAAACTAATCATAAATTCAAAATCAACCATGACAACAAGGAGCTGTTTCTTCAAATACCAAGATGTTCTATATTTTCAATATTACAACCTTTTGAAAATATGTATCGAATAACATTAAAATTCGATGTAAGCAATACATTTCATAAACAATTTATTGAAAAAATTATTAATATTGAGAGTATTATAAAAAAAACAGAAAAGCATCTTTGGAAAACTATAGGTAAGAATACAAGAAATAAATCTTGGAACAGTTCAATTAAATACAATAATAACAAATCATCCGCTTTTATGAAGTTAACAGGCGATAAATCTATCCTAAGTGTATTCGATCATAATAAAAAATCTAGAGAGGTTGACTATATTGTTAAAAACTCGGAAGCAATATGTATTGTTTACCTTAAGCATATTTGGAGGAAAAAAAATAACATAGGATTAGGTTGGAATTTATTTCAAACAAAGATATTTCAACCTATTCAAAAAATAGAAGAATGTATTATTTATGACGAACATGAAGATAATCCACTTTTACACTACTTTAACGTCGATACATCCAAACCAAGAAATGAACCAGTAAAAGTTTTGTCTGATAAACAAAAGGAATCTCACCCTGTTTTTGGAAAATATGTAAAACTTAAAAGATTAGGAGCGAATACTAATGTAATTAACATGAAACTTATGCAGGATGGACATTCCAAAGAAGCATTTGAAAATTTTATGAGCGGGAAGTCAGTAATATCTAACAAAACATCCCAATTAGCTCCTGTAAAATTAACTGCTAATTTATTTCAAAATGCTAAATTAAAAAAAATTGATAAAACTATCAAAAGAAAGCCTAAGTTTAAACAACCCGATAATCAATGTATTGTTACAGAAGAAAGCTTAGCATTTGCGATAAAATCATTAAAAAAACCTAATATCTTTAAATAATATTAACTATTTTTATTATTTAAATATAATTTGGTATTAAAAGATAATATGGCCATTACGAAAGAAGCTAAATACAAACAAATTCTAAAATCTACAAGATTTTATAAGAATACTCTTCCGCAAGTAAATGAATACGTTTATACGTATATTAAAGGATACCAAGATATGGGTATAGATTGCTTTATTAATGAATACAAAGCCGACGCATTTATGAGTTTTAGAGACGCATCTTCTTCCAAAAAATTACGAAATATTAGGAAAGAAGTAATAAAAAGTAGAAATTACATACTTTTGGTAACAAAAGTGGATAATGCTAAAGGTTTTATAGATGTAGAAAAAAGGAGTATTGATATCAACGATGAAAAAAAATATATTGACCTAATTAATTTTTATCAAAAAATTTTTGGAGTTTTTATAAAAACCTACGTATTTAACAATATAGATTGTAATCAAGAAGAAGTTTATGCTTTTCTTGACAATACGCTTTGGAGACAAAATCCTAAAAATATCCGAGATAATTTATATTTAATACATAATAGTAAAGAGAAAGTAAAAGATGATTATGGTTTAAATAATGATATTGGTAATCTTATATTTAATAAACTTATTAAAATAATACCTACTCCTGTATGTAAAATTAATATTAAACTTCAAATTAATAGTCTTTCTATTAACGCATCAGATGATATTAAAACTGTTATTAAACATTTTGAGGAAAAAACAGGTCATTTATTTAGAGTTAATTCAGCACCTCTATATGAATGTATTTATAATGTTCCACTTAATAATCCAGAAGAAGATTTAAATAAACAAGTTATCTCAGATTGTGATAATCTTATTAAAGATGTAGAAACAAGATTTAAAACATGGTCGGACGAACTTAATCTCGAAAATCTTTATATCAAAAACAGTGACTCTTATTTTGAAATAGGACAATAATTTATTTCATTTCAAGACATTTTCCGTAATGTAGGGGTTCATTAACTGAGTAATTCCAAAGATATCTATGTTTTTTTATTTTTGGAAGACATCTTATATCGTAGGTCATATTACGAGTAGATCTTGTTGAAATAGTATAGGGGTAATTAACAAATGCCTCATATCCGGGTATACACGCTAAAAGTAAAATAATTAATAGTATAATCCTATTCATTATATTATTAATAAATATTTAATTATAGATTGTAATTATGTTCTGATATCAATATATCCAAAATATAATTGTAAATTTGAATTTAATGAATCAATAGATTCACAAGCATTAATAAAAGCTTCTTGTTGATCTTGTCTGCTAATTTCAGATAAATCTGCTATTTGATGACCTTTATCAATATCAGCTATGTTATTGAGTAGTTCACTGAAACATTCATATATTCGTTTTATCATACTTACATATGTAAGTATTTCGTTAGCATCTTCATTTCTACCAAGTGCTTTACTAACTATATTAATTTTTAGCTGATTCAACAACATCTTTAAATTGTTTGTATTAGAACTATCTTCTAATTTAATAAGTTCTATATCTTCATTTATCTGACGCAGCATATTAGGAAAAATATCAAAAATATCCAAAAATGAACGAACTTTTATTAAACTTTTCAAAATAACTGAAATATCTCTAATAAAATGTCCCATTCTTACTTTTACACTCGTTGGTTCAGAAGTCCCTCCCCAAATTCTTAAAATATTACTACAAACTCCATCTATTGAATCTGTTCCGTAATATCGTAAAATTTCTAATAAATTATCATTGATTTCTTCTCTGTATTTTTTAAATAAATCAAAAGCTGTATTTCTTGTAGATGAACCCGAAACAGAGGAAGGATGGACTGTTTCAAATGAACTAGGTTTAGATGTATTACCAGTTAAATTTCTTAATTTATACTTCAATTCCTCCTGCACTTCTGATGGTATAAATATTTTACTAGGGTCCTTTTTATATTTATCCATACCTATATATGTGTAAGTTGTTGTAAAATCAACTAACAAATTAAAAACTTTATCAGTTAGTTCGTGAGCTTTTTCAAAATAATTATGAGAACTTATTTTTTCTAATTTATTAAATATATTAACAATAATTGAAAAATTATTTAATGCTAATACAACTTCATCAGAACTAGTTTCTCTTGATTCAGGTGACATTTTTTCATATCTTATAATTGGAATTTGAAGACGACCTAATATAGAATCTCTTCCTGATAATAATAAATTAAGTGATTCGGGGGTTTTTTCTAATTCAGAAATAACATTAGGTAATCTTAATTTAATTTGATCTAAATCTGTCTTATCCCAATAAGTTTCTTCATCTGTTAAATCGGCAACATCAAAAGGTGCTCCTTCTTCGTTTCTTTCAGAACCTATATCGAACAAATTATCAGCAATATATTCACATTTCTGCGTAAAATCGCCGTAACTAAATACCTTATCACTTCCAGAATAATACGCTAATGTTCTATTCTGTATAAACTGAATATCACCTAAACTATCTGTAAAATAAAATGGATTATTATTT
>Ga0163109_10004226_pt1 | contig 10918 bp, 13 predicted proteins | sample CRUFie1St13metaG_FD_108704 | JGI IMG/M metagenome (GOLD analysis project Ga0163109, IMG submission 108704) | Marine microbial communities from the Costa Rica Dome - CRUD Field 142mm St13 metaG | ecosystem: Environmental > Aquatic > Marine > Oceanic > Photic zone | place: Costa Rica: the Eastern... | reverse complement strand
GTTGTGATTAACCCTTGTTGAAAGTCCATTTTCTAATTGATGTGCAGAATAGTATTAATACTTCGTTGATTTTTTCAAAGTGAAGCAAATTGATTCAGAGAAAAAATTAGATAGATTAAAAATCGATAAATTGCTAAAAACAATTTATTCAAATAATACTACAGAAGAAATTAATTTTATTTCTAATCAATTATTACAGATTTTAGATGATTTCTCAGAGAAATCTGCTTATGAAGAAAAAACCAAGAGAGAAAGATTTAATGAATCCCATTCGGTTTTAATAACTTATGCAGATGGTATTTATAAAAATGGGGAGGCAACATTAAATACTCTTCGAGACTTGTTAGGTAAACATTTTGGCAGTCTTTCTAAAGTAGTTCATGTTCTTCCTTTTTTGAAATCTACGAGCGATGGAGGGTTTGCAGTTTCAAGTTATGATTCTTTAGAAGAAAAATTTGGTGATTGGGATGATCTCAAAAGTCTTTCCAAAAATCATGTTTTGATGGCTGATTTGGTACTAAACCATGTGTCATCATCTCACCCATGGGTTCAACAATTCATCAAATCAAAAGAACCAGGTTTATCAAATGTTTTTTCTCCAGATCAAAATCTTGACTGGTCTAATGTAGTTAGACCAAGAAGTTCTTCATTGTTTTCTCAAATAAATACTGAAGATGGTCCAAAACAAGTTTGGACAACTTTTGGTCCAGATCAAATTGATTTGAATTGGCAAAATCCAAAAATAACTATTGAGTTCTTAAATTTAATTATTACTTATTTAACTAATGGGATTAAATGGTTTAGGCTCGATGCTGTAGGTTTTATTTGGAAGGAATCAGGGACAACATGCTTACACTTGCCAAAAGCACATTCAATTGTAAAAACATTAAGAGTTCTATTAAATAATCTTCTTGGAGATGGGGTTTTAATAACAGAAACTAATGTTCCCCAGAAGGAAAATTTATCTTATCTTATTCCAGATGATGAAGCTCATATGGCATATAATTTCCCTTTGCCTCCTCTTCTCTTAGAGGCAATCATTACTTCAAGAGCTGACATTCTAAACTCATGGATTTTTGATTGGCCAAAATTACCTGACGATACTACTCTTTTTAATTTCACTGCATCACATGATGGTGTTGGGTTAAGAGCTCTTGAAGGTCTTATGAATGAGCAGAGAATTAAAAATTTATTAATTAATTGTGAGAAAAGAGGTGGACTGGTAAGTCATAGACGTTTATCAAATGGTATTGATAAACCTTATGAATTAAATATTAGTTGGTGGAGCGCAATGGAAGACTCAAGCAGAGTTTCTAATAGATTCCAGTTTGAAAGATTTATCTTAACTCAATTATTAGTAATGGCTCTGAAAGGTGTCCCTGCATTTTATTTGCCAGCATTACTCGCTTCAGAAAATGACATCAAAAGTTTTTCTATGACAGGTCAAAGAAGAGATCTCAATAGAGAAAAATTTAAATTAGATAATCTTTTATCTGTTTTAAATAATCCAGAGTCTAATGCTAATAAAAACTTAAAATATCTTCGTAATGCTATGGATATAAGGTCAGAATTAAAGGAATTTAATCCTTGTTCGGAAATGAAATGTTTATCTAATGGTAGAAGTGATATTGTTGTAATAAAAAGAGGTAAAGGTCCAGAATCTGTTTTTGCAATACATAATATGACTGAAAATAAAATTAATTATCAATTGAATGATGATGATTTACCTGAAATAATTGGTAATGATTTAAATATGCGAGATTTTTTAACATCTACAAAATATAATTGGAAAAATATTAGTCTTTATCCTTTTCAAGTTATTTGGCTTGGTGCTTCAAAAAATGTTTGAAAATTCCTCTATTTGGGTAGTGAGCGATGTAGATGGTACTTTAATGGACCATACTTATGATTTAACTCCTGCTAAAGAGACAATAAGAATACTACAAAAATTATGCATACCTGTAATTCTTTGTACAAGCAAGACAGCTGCTGAAGTAAAAGTTATTAGGAATGAACTAAATTTAACGGACCCCTATATCGTTGAAAATGGTGCAGCAATATATGGAGATTCTCTTGAAAAGGTTAATAGGAAAATTATCCTTGGAAAAAAATACGAAATACTTGAAGAAATCTTAAATCTTATTTCTAAAGAAATTGATTATAAACTTATTCCTCTTAATAATCTCACAGATAAAGAGGCGACTCAGCTTACAGGCTTAAAAGGCAACTCATTGAACTTAATGCGAGATAGACATTGGAGTATGCCTTTTCTAAATCCTCCCAGTTTTTTAGAAGAGAGAATTAATGCCTGTAGTAAAAAGTTCAAAGTAGATATTTTTAAAGGAAATAGAATGAGTCATCTATTATCGGAAAATTCAAATAAAGGAAAAGCAATAAATGCTCTTAAAAAATATTCAAATATCAAGAAAATTGAAATTATAGGTTTGGGCGATTCTCCAAATGATTTACCTTTGCTCTTAAATTCAGATATCAAAATTGTTATTCCAGGGACAAATGGACCTAACTTAAATTTACTAGATCAATTAAAAGATTTTGAATATACTTTGGCCTCTGAACCAAATGGGTATGGTTGGAAAAATGAAATAAATAAATTAATAAATAAGCTAGGACTTATTTAGAAACGTGAAAGATTTAGATATTAATTTTCCTCTTGATAAATTTGAAAAATTAATTATTGATATTGGCTGGGAATCTCTTGATAATTGGTTTGTTTTTTGGAATGATAAAAAAGATATTTTTTTAATTGATCAATTTTGGAGTAATAAAGTTAATGATGATTGGATTTGGGGTTTAGCTTTACCTCTTTTATCGCAAGCTTATAAATTGCAAAAAAATTATTCTGATCGAAAAATAATAGGCATCTCAGCTCTCCCTGGCACTGGCAAAACAACATTAGGTAAATGGTTAGAAGAAATATCATTAAAATTAGATTTTAAAATTTCTGTTATTTCAATTGACGATTTTTATCTCCCTTCAAATGAGATGAAATTAGCTATTAAAGATAACCCCTGGAATGTCTCAAGAGGTTTCCCTGGAAGTCACTCAGTAAAATTAATGCATGAAAAATTATTAAAATGGAAAAAACATGGAGAATTAAATGTACCTGTTTTTGATAAGTCTTTAAGAAAAGGTTTAGGAGATAGATCACATTGGAGATCAGATAATCCTGATTTGTTAATTATTGAGGGATGGTTTTTGGGTATAAAACCTTTATCTATTGATGTTAATGATAAACGGATAATTTCAGCAGAATTAAGTTCTAGTGAATTTTCTTACATACTAAATATTCAAAATAATCTCAAAGAATATTTAGATGTATGGAATTTAATAGATAATATTTGGCACTTGAAGCCTTTGAAGTTTGAATATATGAATATTTGGAAGTCAAATCAAGAAAAAGAAATGTTGTTAAAGAAAGGTGGAGCTCTTCAAGATGAAAAATTATCAAATTTCTTGAGAATGCTTAACGTTTCCATACCGCAAAAAAGTTTTGATAAGATAAATTCTTATGTTTTGTTGTTAATTGATCAAGAAAGAAACTTAATTGAAGCTAGATTAAATTAATAACATTATTAAAATATTTTTTTTCGTTATTTTTTATACAATTTTTAAAGTACAAAATATTGTTAAATAAAAAAACTTTGTTTATTAAAGATGGTTGAGTTTTCTTACAAAAATGAGGGTTGTAGGATGGTTGTTTTGAGATGTATTGGACCATCAAACTTTTTTTTAGAGAGAGTTTTATTTCCAACAGATATTCTTACTTTTATGGCTCCAAATGATTCAAGAGTTGAAATATGGGGAAATGAGCTATATGGCCCTAAGTTGGAAGAGAGAATAAGAGTTTCATCAGATAATGAAGATTCAACCCTAGTTGCCTAAAGCCCTAATTGTCTTCGAGTCAAAATTTTTTACAAATACCCTTTTTTTGTTGATATTATCTAACTAGTTTTAGTTTCTATTGATGTATTATTTTTCTTCCTTCGCAATTGGAGGTTTTGTTCCTTCAGCAGCTGTTGCTGGAGTTTTACTCTTGGTAGGTTTGGGATCCTTCTTCTATCTTGGAATTAAAGGCCCTACTGATTATTAAAACCGAAACTAATTAACAAATAGTTGGTATAAAATTTATTGAATTTATTAATCAAACTATATTAATCATGGATCTAACAACAATTTTATTTATATTAAGTATGCCATTCGTTTTATTGACCGTTTATTTTGGGACAAAAAATGATTTTTACGAAAGTGAAAATTATAAAGGCGATGGATGTGCACACGATGTTAAAAGGTAAAACTAATTTTTATTTCCACTAAATACACAAGTCCACTTACTATCGAATTGCCAAACAGGTTTATATATTTCATTTGTAATTTTTTCTCCTGCTTTATTACATGTATCCAAATCTTCCATGGGGATGGAGTGTAACGAGGGACTTGTTATTCCACTCACCTCGGGTCTACCTCCTGGTCCTTGTCTATATGTGCCAATTATTAATAAATAATCAGCTTTTATAGCTTCAGAAATAAAGAGTAGAGAAAAAATACCTAATAGGAATAGGATAGATTTTTGTTTCATTAATTTATATTAGCTTTTACTTGTTATGTGTAAATTGAATTTTCTAAATTGCTATTAATAAATTAGCCGATTTTATAACTTTTTGAAATATTTAGAGTTTATTTTGTATGGCTTAGTTCAAGGTTTAACAGAATTTATTCCAGTAAGCAGTACCGCTCATTTAAAAGTCATATCTACTGTATTAGGAATAGATGATCCAGGACCTTCTCTTTCTGCAATTATTCAACTTGGAAGCGTATTAGCTCTATTTTGGTATTTTAGAAGTGATATTTTTAAACTAAGAAAACAATCTTCAAAAAGAATATTTGATTTTTTATTACATGAAAGGTTGTTGAGGTCAATTTTGATTGGCACTATCCCGATTATTTTGCTTGGAGGGACTATAAAATTATTTTTATCTTATTTTTTTGATAACGTTTTTCGTTCAAATTTATCAATAGCAATAGTGTCCCTACTAATGGCTATTTTTATGTATGCAGCAGATAGATCTAAAAAAGTTTCTACAAATTTAAGAAATCATTCTTATTCAGATAGTTTTTTGATAGGTTGTTTTCAAGCATTTGCTATTTTTCCTGGTGTCTCTAGATCTGGTGTTACTATTTCTACTGCTCTAATAACAGGATGGGAAAGAAGTGATGCTGCAAAATTCTCTTTTCTTTTAGGCATTCCAGCAATTTCTCTTGCGGCAATTGTTGAGTTTATTTCTTCTTTTAATCAATATTCTTCATATGGTTTTCTCCCTCTGATTGTTGGTCTTTCTACGACATTTGTATCCTCTTTATTTGCAATTGATTTCTTAATAAAATATCTTTCAACAAATGGGTTGAAATTATTTATTTTCTATCGGGTTATATTTAGTGTTGTAATTTTTTTCAATTTATAATTATCTTCAAAAAAATATTTTTGCAATTGTGTTAAGGTTTAAAAAAACAATGACTAATGAATATTTTTATATCTTTTCAACTTGGTGAAGTTGAGGTTTCAAACCTCACCATATTAGTATTAGCTTTCTTTTCCTCTTTTACTTTTATAGCTGTCGGTATAAGTTCATATAAACTATACAAATCACTTATAAATGATGACGATAATTGATCGGAACGGCGGGATTTGAACCCACGACCCCCACTACCCCAAAGTGGTGCGCTACCAAACTGCGCTACGCCCCGTACTATTACTATAAAGATTAGAGTTGATTTAAATGTCGTTCTTTATAGGATTGTTATCAGATCTCAATACACACTTATCAATTTCCCAATCAAAGTTGTCCCATATATGATTTTTCAATTTATAGTTGCTTCCAGTAAAATTTCCTAACTTTACTTTGGTTGGAGAAGCAGAACAATATTGCCTGCTGCCCTCTGATGCAAGATATTGTTGGTGATAATTTTCTGCATAAAAATATTTATCCATCATTTTTATTTCAGTTTCAATTAAACCAAGATTCTTCTTGTTAAGTTCTTTTTGATATTGTTCTTTACTGGCTAAAATGATACTTTCATGTTTTTTATTTGTAAAATATATCGCTGACCTATATTGAGTTCCTATATCATTACCCTGTCTATTTTTTTGAGTAGGGTCGTGACACTCCCAAAACATTTTTAATAGATCGCTAATATCTATCTTACTTTTATCCCAAACAACTCTTACAACTTCTGAATGATTAGTTATCCCAGAACATACTTCATAATAAGTTGGGTTGCTTTTATAACCACCGGCATATCCTACTGATGTAGTAACAACTCCAGGAAGTTTCCAAAAACATTTTTCTGCACCCCAGAAACAACCACATCCAAATATTATTTCATCTTCTTGAGGATTAGGATCCTTTTTTATATCTGTTTTTAATATTCTATGAAAGGAATTATCATAATTATCAAGAGTTGATTTTTCATTATTCATAAATTTTTTTAAAAACTCAAACATCTCTTAAATTTTTACATCATAGTAAAAAAAATGACTTTTAGCTTTTAACAATGTTAGTGGCTAGCTCCCTTTCCCAAAGTCTTTTATATAAACCGTTCTCGATAACTAGATCATTATGATTACCTGCTTGTACTATTTCTCCTTTGTCCATTACTAAAACCCTATCACAAGTTGCAGCTACGGAAAGTTGGTGACTAATCATTAGAATTGTTTTTTTACTTCTTTCTCTCATCTCTTTTATTATTTTTGAAGCAGTTTTATTATCAACACTTGCTAAAGCATCATCGAGAACGACTACTGGAGCATTAACAAGCAACGCTCTTCCAAGTGCTGTTCTTTGCCTTTGTCCTCCACTTAGTGTAATACCTCTTTCACCAACGATTGTTTTAAACTTTTGAGGAAAATTATTTATATCTTCAATCAAACCGGCTTTTTTCGCACTCTCTTTGACTAAACTTTTAGAAGCTTTGGGTTTTCCAAAACTTAGGTTTTCGGAGATTGTAGAGGTAAATAAGAATGCTTCTTGCGGGACAATAGCTATACTTTTTCTAAGATCCTCTAATTTGATAGTTTTCACATCAATTTCGTCTAAAAACAATTGTCCGTCAGGAATTTCAATGGTTCTTCCTATAGACTTTGCTAGTGTTGTTTTGCCACACCCTACAGGACCTACTATGGCAATAAGTTCTCCTGGATGAATTTTAAAGTTGATGCCATTTAATGAATTAAATTTTGAACCTGGATATTTTATCGTTAAGTCTCTTGCCTCTAAGAGCCCTTTCACCTTACTTTTTAAAAACTTGGTGTTTACTCCATCTTTGATAATTGGATTTTTCTGGAAAATTTCTTCTACACGATCTAAACTCACTTGACCAAGTTGAAAAGTATTCAAAGTAAAACCTAAAAGTGCTGTAGGGAAAACAAGCCTTTCAACGTATAGAATTAAAGCAACTAAGCCACCTATTGAAATAAATCCACTCTCTAGTTGATAAGTCCCTAATCCTAATAAAATGAGTAATGAAATTGAAGAGATGCCTTGTAGAAGTGGAAATAGTGTACTTGCCGTTCTTGCAAGTTTTATTGCCGAATTTCGATAAGCATTGTTGTATAGATTAAATTCTTTCTTCTCAGCACTTTCTTGTGCGTAAATTTTTATAGCACTTATCCCGGATAGATCTTCTTGAATCAAATCACTAAGTTTTGATAGCGATTCTTGTTGAGATTTTCTTTGATTAACCATTTTACCGCCGAATAAACTTACAATTCCAAGGATTAATGGAAATATCATTAAGGCAGATATGGTCAGAGTTTTGTTAATAGAAAACATAGATGGAATCGTAAGTGAATAAGCTAAGACAATGTTGCATAAGCTTAAAACCGTGAACCCTAATAATCTTCTTATGTTTTCAACATCGCTTGTAGCTCTGCTTATAATATCTCCACTCCCTTTCTCTTGTACCCATTCTGGTTCTTGAATTAGTAAGTGATCGAAAAGTTTCTGACGAAGATTTACCTCAACCTTTCTACCTATCCCAAAAACAATCTGTCTTGAATATAATCTGATTAAACCCATACCAGTTGCCAAGAAGATTAGCCATAAAGATTTAGAAATTACAAAATCTGAAGAAAAGCCATCTTGTAATTGATCAATTATGTTCTTTACCTCTAGGGGGATAACTACGCTCAATATATTAACTACTAGGAGAGCTAAAGCACCAATTAAAAATTCTTTTTTATATGGTCTAAGGTATTTAAATATTATTTTAAACTTTAAATTTTTCATTTAATTTTTCCGATATGATTAAGATAATGTTTCATTTTTAAATATGTGAGCTAATTTTATAAATGATTCGGTTTTTAATTTATGAGTAGCGAACAAACTCACCCATTACATTCTATAGACAAAAATATTATAGATTCTCTTATCACAATAGAAAAACCTGAAGATCTTGATTATATAAATTTAGCTAGATTAATTAATCGTTATGCAAATTTCCCAGGGGAAATTGAAGTTAAAAATGATATCGAAAAAATTTTAAATTTTTGGAAAATTAATAAAAATGAGCTTTTTATTAAAACAAAAAAAATTTGGTCAAAAGGCTTTAGACCCTCTAATACAAATAAAGATTTAGTTGGGTCTGGTTTTGATACTACAAATTAAATTTTATCTGCATATTTTCTTTAAATAAATGTCTTTTAACTTATCGAACGTCGAAATTTTGAATATTTTGTTAGATGGAGGAGACCTTGATGATTTAACTTCTAGGTCATTAATGCAAAGATGGCTTAATGATGAAATATCTCATGTTCAGACAGGAGCTTTTTTGAGCGCTTTGAGAGCAAAGGGATGCACAGGGGTTGAATTGTCTTCTATGGCTGAGGAACTCTTAAGTGTTTGTAAATTACCATTAGCAAGGCCAAATTTTTATATGGTAGATACTTGTGGAACTGGAGGTGATGGTGCTAATACATTTAATATTTCCACAGCGGTAGCATTTGTGGCAGCATCTTGTGGTGTAAAAATTACCAAACACGGAAATAAAAGTGCTAGTGGGAAAGTGGGCTCTGCAGATGTTTTATTGAATCTTGGTTTGAATTTAAATTGTTCACTAGAAAAAGTAATATCTGCTGTCAATGAAATTGGAGTAACTTTCTTGTTTGCACCTGTGTGGCATAAATCTTTAATTAAACTTGCTCCATTAAGAAAGGACCTTGGCATAAGAACTGTATTTAATCAACTTGGACCATTGGTAAATCCTTTAAGACCCAATGCTCAGGTACTTGGGGTTGCTTCAGAGGATCTCTTAGAACCTATGGCGGATGCATTGTTAAGAATGGGGATGAATAAAGCAATAGTCGTTCATGGTTCCGGCGGTCTTGATGAAGCTTCACTTCAAGGTGAAAATAAATTGGTATTTGTTGAAAAAGGTGAATTAAGATTTTCAAAAATAAATATTGCTGACTTTAATCATGAAAATATTTCAAATAAAAATCTTGCAGTTTCTAGTAGTGACAATAACGAGGAAATATTAAAATCTGTTTTAAATGGTTCTGGAGAAAAATCGCATAAGGAGGTTGTTGCTTTGAATACGGCATTAGTCCTTTGGGTCGCAGGGATTGAAAATAATTTATATGAAGGATTTAAGAAATCATTGTTATCAATTAATCAAGGAAATCCTTGGAAAAAATTTTTACTCTTAAAAACCTTCTTATCCTCAAATTAATTACAGATTGATGATTAATCCCTACAAGAAAAATGCAAAATTAGTTTTAAGTAATGGAATAGTATTTCCTGGATTTTCTTTTGGGGCTACTGGTACTGCAATTGGCGAAATAGTTTTTAATACAGGAATGACTGGATATCAGGAAGTAATAACTGATCCTAGTTATTATGGACAAATATTAACATTCACTTATCCAGAAATTGGAAATACTGGTATTAATCTTGAAGATTCAGAATATAGCATTAATGTTAAAGGTATTATTGTTCGAAATTACTCATCAAATAATAGCAATTGGAGATCACTTAATAGTTTTAATCAATGGTTGGTAGAAAAAAATATAATTGGCCTTTCTGGAATTGATACAAGAGCTCTTGTTAAAATTTTAAGATCTAATGGCTCGATGAATGGAGTTCTTACCTCTGAAGATAAAACTGTACAAAGTTGTTTAAAAATAATAGCTGAAACTCCAAAAATGGAAGGATTAAACTTATCAAAAGAAGTTTCTACAAAGCAAAAATATTTATGGCGAAGTCATACAGAAACAGATTTTGACGTTAGAAATAGGTCTTCAGAAAAGCCTAATAAGTTAAAAATAGTAGCAATTGATTTTGGAATAAAAAAATCAATTTTGAATAGACTTGTCTCCCATGGCTGTGAAATTTTAGTTTTACCTTACCGGTCTTCATTAAAAGATGTTTTATCTAATAAGCCTGATGGTGTATTCTTTTCGAACGGACCAGGAGATCCCTCTTCTGTTACTGAAGGTATAAATTTAGCTAGATCACTTATTGAGCATGGTGAAATACCAATGTTTGGGATATGTCTTGGTCATCAAATATTTGGATTAGCCTTAGGAGGTTCAACTTATAAACTTCCTTTTGGCCATCGTGGACTGAATCATCCTTGTGGAAAGGATGATCAAATCGAGATAACAAGTCAGAATCATGGTTTTGCTATTGACCCTGATTCTCTTTCAAATGAATCTGTAACAATAACTCATTATAATCTTAACGATAATACTGTTGCAGGATTGGAAGTGAATAATAAGCCGATTTTTAGTGTTCAATATCATCCAGAAGCAGGTCCTGGTCCACATGATTCAGATTATTTATTTAAAAAATTTGTTTCTCTAATGTTAGAAAGATGTTGACATATTGTTTTCTTTTGATTTGAT
>Ga0163109_10004225_pt1 | contig 10922 bp, 8 predicted proteins | sample CRUFie1St13metaG_FD_108704 | JGI IMG/M metagenome (GOLD analysis project Ga0163109, IMG submission 108704) | Marine microbial communities from the Costa Rica Dome - CRUD Field 142mm St13 metaG | ecosystem: Environmental > Aquatic > Marine > Oceanic > Photic zone | place: Costa Rica: the Eastern... | reverse complement strand
CCTGGTCCTACCCATTGTCCCATTAGTCATTCTCCCAAGAAATGATATCGTTGACCAATCTATCAACTCTATCGGTTTTAGTAAAGTGTCTGTTCAGATCTTCACGCGTAAAATCTTTTCCTTCTTTCATCATGAAAGCGCCTGGCGTGGAAGGTTCCGAAACGAAATCCCAGCAGATCAATTGAAAGTCGTCTTGAACAACATCGTAGTCACCTTCACGGCGAGTTGATCCAACACCTCTAGATGAAATACCCAAAGTTACGCCTGATTCTACTAGACTTTGCAATATCTTTCCGCTTGGTGTGTCCAGCAGTTCTACAACACCGTAACACACGCCTTCGTTCATGTAAGCTTCTCGAACGATGTGTGATGCGTTCTTAAGTTCAACAACAGAGCTGTCGGGATGGTCACATTCCCCAAGAGCTCGATTTTCCTTAATAAACTTCTGGTAGTTTCTCACTTCTCTATCGAGTATTTCAATGGGGTAAATTCTTCCGTTTTGATTAAGTGTATCTGCTTTTTGCAAAATACCCTTCATCATAAGTTTTCCGCCGTTGGCCTCTCTCGACTCTTTGATCATCTCAGGAGAGTAATCAAATGCCAGCCATTCTGTTAGTAGTTTTCTGTCGCCCATTATTCCGCCTCCAATTCTGATAAAAGATTTGCCAGAGAAAGAGCCTTTGCCACTGATTCGTCTGTTTCATCCGGCTGAAAATTCGTAACTCTCTCAACAAGAACATCTCTTTTCTTTCCAAGATATTCGTTATCGAGAGACTCATAGAAACGATCAATTGATGCCAATGTCTTTTGTTTGACAGACTCCATCAAAACGACAGCATCTTTATTTTTATTCATTAGTCTGAACTCAAGAATCTTTCTCTGATCATCTGAGAGCGTTTGGCCGTACTTCTTGTTAAACTTCTCAATCATTATGTTTAACACCAAAGGATCGGCGTTTTCTGATCTCTGGAGATCATTCTCAGCCTCGTCACGTGTTAGATGCTCAATAAGCCTTGATTCATATTTTACCATCTCAGCAGGCGTAAGTCTAGATGCTCCTCGCCATTCGTTAAGAAGGGCCTGGACTGTTGCAAATATCTTGTAGTTCGGTATTCTTTGATCATAAAAGCTTTCTTCGTTTAAAAGATGGTTGATATCTCTTATAAGAAGAGACTTCTCCCTTTTAAGCACTTCAGCATTGTGATCCATACAGGCTCTTCGGCTTTCATCAATTATTCTTTGAGCCAGAGCCTCGGAATCAACCTTAGTGTGTATGAGAGAACTAAAGAGCCTAAACTCTTTTAAAGTTTCTGAGTCTTTCTTGAAATGCCTAGTCACAATGTCGACTGCGTCCTGGGCTTTTTCAGACCTTCCGTCGACTGTCATTCTACTAGCATGTCTAATAAGCTGCTCATGTAGTAGACCGACGTTGCGCTTCTTGTTATGCTTCGCCATTAGGGTCTCCTTGTTTTTCGTCAATTTCTGACAATAGTTTCTGTCTCTTAATTTGTATTGTATCTCCCATAGAACTAAGAGTGTTTACTAAATCATAAGTAAGCCTTGGGGGAGAAAAGCTCGTCATTGATTCTGAAAACGGGTCTTTTAAAAAGTCGTTGTCAAAAGGTTTGTTCATTGTATCTTGTTTTCTGCCTGACTTTCCAGTTGAAGTCATTTTCACAAAGTCGGGCATGTGGGTGGACGCAGGACCTGCGGTCACCTTTCTAGATTTTTTAATCTTCTGGCCAAAAGCATTATGAATCTGCCTATCAGCTTTGATAGGTGCGTCGAGATCCTGTATGGAAAGAACGGGATCTTCGTTTTCAGATTCTTCTTTTTTATCTTTCTTCGGAGGAAGAGCCGTTAAAAGCTCATCATCTTTTTTATCTCCTGCGAAAAGATCCTCTCCGCCGCCCTCCTCTTCGTCTCCTCCTCCGGCGTCGGCGTCGGCGGCGGCTTCTTCACCTCCAGCGTCGTCTCCGGCGGCTTCGGGAGCCTGAACTCCTTCGACTTCAAGATCTCTGAGCTTGTCTACGAGTCTTCCTTCGTGTACTAGTTCAATTTCTTCGTCAGTAAGACCTAATACATTCTTCTGAATCCAGGCTCTATCTACTGATCCTTCCGGAGCAGATCCTGCTATCTCAAATCTAGATCTTATAAGCTCAAGCTTCTGTTGCTGAGCTATAGAAGAGGGATTAGACAACCTTAGGTCAAACTCAACGAGGTCTTCACCTTCGTATCCGTGACAGTAGAGATGGATCATTGCTAACTTGTTAAGCTCAGAAAGTATTGTTTTCTGAATTCTCTGAATGGACCTGCTAAATCTTATGTCTTCCTGTGCTAACGTCGCTTTAGCTCCAACTTCTTCGTCATAACCTAGATAAGCCTTTGGTATCTTTAGCGCAGCGAAGAGTTTCTTTTGTATGTATTGAACGTCTTCAATGGCAGCAGTGTTTTGTCCTCCGGCGAGCGTATCAATTCTTGTTCCGCTCTCTCCGCCCCTAACAGGCAAGAAATAGTCTTCATCGACAGAAAGAGGATTATACCTTATATCAACCTGTCCGTTGCTTTTATCTACGACCTGATTTCTTTTTAAACTTGTCTGAGCCTGCTCTATGTAATTGGAAACATCCTCAGGAGGAACATTACCTACGTCCAAATAGAATACTCTTCTTTCTGGGGCTCTGATCACTCTGTAGACGAGCATGGCATCTTCGATTAAAATTAGCTGGCGCCATATTCTTCTGGCGGCTTCGAGAACAGAAGAACCATAAGGAAGAAAAGCATCATTTCCCAATAGCCTAAAATGAGAGACTCGCCAGTTTTCTAAAACTTGATTTCCCTGGGTGACCCATCGAAATCGAACGGCTGAGGGATCTTTTGTATCAAAGCCTTCCTCTCTTTCCATCTCACTTATTGATATCGGATAAGCATTTATCACACCGTAGTCCGGATGAATGTCATTAAAAAGAAAGAAGTCCCCATACTTGCAGAGGTTTCTTACCCACATAACCAGGTTAAACTCTACGTTAAGAACGTCATGGAAAAGATTCTCCAGGATTTCTTGAACTTTTCTGTTTTCTGAGTAGATATGTAGAACTCTACCCTTCTCATCAGAAGAAACGGTCTCTTCAGCATAGATGTCAAGAGCAGAAGCTATCTCAGGAGTAGACTCCATTTCGCTAAAGTCGCTGTATCGTGCCATCCTGTCGAAAGCGCCGTAAGCACTTAACGTGCTATTGTATACATCACTATGTGCTCTCTTAAAAACTTCAAGAGCCGTAGATGCTCCAGCTGTTTTGACGTTTCTAACCCTTCTTTTTACAACGGGGCCTGATCTAAAAAGTTTTGTTAGTCTAGTAAATAAACTTGCCTGTTCAGACATGAAACACTCCTATTGCACTTCATAATTATTGTATTCAGAAGGATTCAAACCTAAACTATAAAATCCAGTCAAAATCATCATCGTGGGGTCCGGACTTAGAAGGGTACGATCGATTTGGATTGTTCCAGCCGAATCGCTTCCACGGGCTTTTCTTTTGACCATACTCTCTTCTATTGACTGCAAAACCATCAAGCATAGCCTTGTTAAGGTCTGTGGTCTGGGCATTTACTTTCGGGTCTGAGTCGAAAAGCCATGTTCCAATTGCAGCTGCCATGACAAGATCATCGTTTTTTCCTTTTTGTGCTTGAGCCTTCTGGCCCTTCCAGACAAATGTCTTTAATTCGTCAACAAGCCGAGAGGAATAAAAAGCAACAGAATTATTTCTTAGGACTTCTTCTAATTTGGTAAGTATCTGGCCTCTTGACTGGGCGTTTGTGGAGAACCCTATCTTGGATATCTGGTTGTTCCCAGTGTAAAGAGCGCTAAGCTTATCTTTTTCGTTCTTATAGTAAAGATTCGTGTACCCTAGCTCAACAAGCTTCATGATAACAGCATAACCGTATGTATTGTTTTCTGGACAAACTAAAGCGTTATTGTATCTCTTTCCGGCCTCTGCAAGCAAAATAGCAAACTGGTCTGGTGGAATCTTTCCTTTGTATTCAGCTACTTGCTCACCGGAATTGACATCCAAGACATGAAACGTAGAGTAATCTGCAGCATCACCTCTGGATACATCGGCGCTGACGACATATTTGTGCGCAGAAAGTGAATACTTCCAGACCCAGACGTTCATGTCTGGCCCCCACCTTTCAACTGGCGTTTTAACTCTGAGGGCTAGTGTCTCAAGATCGGGGGCACTTAAGAAAGTGTCTCCCGAAGCTGCGAAGTCGCACATAAGCTCTTGGGCTATTTGCTTCTTGCTCATGTTACGAGTCTCAGTAGCAAACCACTCTTCATCTCTGTCTGGATGGACATCCCACATAAGCTTGATTAAATTAAACTCGTTTTCACCTGCTTGTGCTTTTGAGCAAAGCTCGTGGTATTTATCTCCCACTCCGTTAGGAGTAGAAAGTATTATTGATCTACCGCCAGTAGACAGTGTGGAATACAGTCCCATCCAAAGTTCGTCAAAATTCCTTATGAATGCAGCCTCATCTATTATTAGAAGACTTAGGGCTTCAGATCGTCCTGCGTCGTCTGAGGTGGGGACTGCTTTGATTTGAGATCCATTGCTGAACTCTACACCCTGCTTGTTCGAACCGACTACCTCTGTGAGGTTCATCCAACCAGGAAGACCTCTAAGTGCTGTCTTTACTTTTTTAATAAAGTTCTGGGCGACAGCCAACTTTGTCGCTATGATCAGTATGTTCTTGTCTCTATAGAAATAGGCTAGCCAGACGGCATAAGCAGCAGATAAAGTCGATATCCCTAGCTGTCTAGATTTTAAAATGATATTGAATCTATGATCTACAAAATCCTTCAGGCATTCATCTTGAAAGTCATAAGTGTCAAAGTTGACTAGACCCCTAGTTGGGTGCTGAATCTTTATATACTTTTTGAGAAAATAAGACGGATCTTTTCCGCACTTGATTATCTCTTTTACCTGAAGATTTTTATTCATGCCTTGCTAAGATATCTCTAAAGTCTGATTATATCTGTAATAAGCTATTTTTCTGAGTGAATTTGAGGTTGCTTGAATTATCTCTATGTTATCATCTCCGCCTTTATCTTCAATCTTTAGAGCTTCTCCTGCCTCTGCCTTGTAGTTTTTCTTAAGGTTGGCAATAAAGTCCTTTATAAGCTGAACTGCGTGCTCTTTCGACGATTGAACTTGAGGCCTCAGAGATGCCTCAGAAGCAAAGTTAACTATTGTGCTAAACTTTACGACAAGAGTGCTTCCCTGCATGGAAGTCTTAATTGAATACGTACCAGACTTTGATACGGGATTGTATGTATTGTCAACAAGTCTTGCAACTAATTCGAGTTTGTTCATTTTGTACTTTCTCCACTATGAAAATGTATTTTAGACCTAGCCTCTTCTCTTGTAGGTCGTTCTCCTCTTTCCCAGGACTCTAGATCTAAGTATTTGAAATTACCCGTACATTCTCTGCAGGCTTTTTCTTTTTGTATGATATCTAAGTCTTCGGCGTCTCGGGCTATAAACCCACAAACAGGACAGAAAGAGTGTATTCTATCTCCGTCTTCTATGAAATAAACCTCATTCCTGTCTGATAAACGCATCTTTTCCATCCTTACCTATTTCCAAGACGTTGTCAACCGCGTCTTTGACGGCATCGACGTGAGAAATTATCATGATAGTTCTGAACCACTTCTTTAAAGACTCAAGAAATCTACTGCATGCCTCCACGTTTCCTGAATCTAGAGCACCAAAGCCCTCGTCTATCATGAATATGTTTGACTTGGAAAGCTCTGAGACATTTGTTAGTGCAACCCTTATAGCGAGAGCAGACATCATTTTTTCCATCCCGCTGCAACATTCAATTATTCTCTTAGAATCTCCATAGTTAATGAAAATGTCCATGTCGTTAGATCCTTCAAAAGATTCTAGCTCGACAGTAAATCCCGTAACTCCCTGTAAAATAGAAGCTATCTCAAGATTGATCTCGGGAATTCTAGATCTGATTATCTCTAAGGGTAAGCCGTTTTTCGACGTGGCTTGAAGGAAAAGCTCATAAACTCTCCAGTTCTCTATAAGAGACTCGTACTCTTCTTTTTCTTCAGAAAGCTTTAGAACCCTAGCTTGAAGCAAACCTACATCCTCCGAGAGTCGAGAATATTTCTCTTCCATATCTACCTGGGTGGACTTAAGATCCCTTAGCTTACTTCTCATTTCGCTTATCTGCTCAGCTTTATCATCTGTAGAAAGATTGACTTTCATTTCGTCGAGGACCTTAACTTCCCGAACAAGAGAGTCGCTTGTCCTTTCAAGATCGTTTTTAATAGACGAAAGGCTTAGTGTTATATCATTCTTTTCCAGGGAAAGCTCACCGAAAGAAGAAATGAGATCGTTGTACTTGTCAAGCTTTTTGTTGAGCTCTTTTGCTTGAAGCTTTCTTAGCTGAGCTTTTGTGACCTTTAGATCTTCAGACAGACTTTCTATTATCTTTTCTTTTCCCCTAAGCTTTTTCTTTGCTTTATGAGCCTCAACTATAAACTTACAATCAGGAAACTTGTCTTCACAAGGAACTTGATTTAGAACATCTACCTGATTGTTTATTATCTTGAGCGACTGCTTTTCTTTGTCAAGTTTATGTTTTATCTGAACTGATGATTCGTCTAGACTTTTCTCTTCGGCAAGAGTTACCTTTAAGTCTTCTATTGGAAAAGTTGACTTAATCTCCTGGATCCTGTCGGTCTTTGAAGATATTTCGATGAGATCTTTTTCAAGAGACTCTACCTTGACCCCTAAATCTTTTTTTCTATCTCGTAGAGATCGAACCCTCCTTGCTTGATCATCTAAGTCTTGCTGGGTTACTAGATTATTGTCGTCTCTTGTTTCTAGGCTAAGGTCTAAGCCTCTTATTCTTCCCCTTAAGAGATCTAGATTTTCGTAAAGACTGTCCCTCTCGGTCATCTTAGCTGTGAGCTTGTTCTTAGTCTCGACAATCGATAAATCGTAATCTCTATCAGGAGCATTCTTTATCATCTGCTTAATGCCAGAAGATTCAGTTTTCGCGGCGTCGTTGAGCTGATCAAACACGTCAAGATCTAAAAAGTTACTGAGAACTGATTTTCTAGAAGAAGCCTTCTGACTTAGAAAGGAATTCATAGCACCTTGAGATGCAAAACTAGTTAGAAGAAAATCTTCTGAGTTGCCCACAAGGTTCTTAAGGGTTTTTTCTGTTTCTCTCCTTTGTTCACCGCAGAGATCTTTTATAACGTTTCCGTCCTGATCTATTTCAAGCAAGTTTAATTGTGTTGAAACAGAGAGCTTTCCAGCCCTGGACTCTTTCTTAATTGATTGTCTCTCGATCTTATAAAACTTTCCTCTTTTAGAGATGATAGCAGAAGACTTACAATGACCTTTTCTAGAGTTTATGACATGAAGATTTGAAATGGAGCCGCGGTCTGTTGTGTTAAACAGAGTGTACATGATTGCCCCGCATATAGAAGACTTTCCTATCCTGTTCTTCCCGAATATTCCAGTAATTCCGTCGATCTCATCAAAGTTTATCTTGTTTCCTTTTCCATATCCAAAAAGATTATCAAACTCTAGAGATCTTATCGACCACTGTCCGCTTTGAGGCGCCTCTACTTTAGAGACATGCTTCCAGAACCTCTGAACTAGATCTTCTAGCTTTGTGTTCACTCTGTCACTTAGACCAGCTTTTGTGTAGTATTCCTTCACCATCATTGAGACTGAACCCGGGTCTCGGAGATTCATCTTCTTTCTTAGCGTGTTTTCTTCAAGGACTAGTTCTGGTCTTGCAAAGTCTTGTTTCATCACAATCTCAGAGGCTGACTTGAACTCCTTGAGAGCGGAATAGATTTGTTTTATCTCTCCCTGGCTTATTGGGACACTATTTCTAATTCTAAACCTGGCTCTATCCGGATGCATTGATGCTTCGTCTAAAGTGTCTCCTACATTACCTTTCCAGTCTATGGTGACATAGGGCATATCGTGCAAGACTTCAACGTGCTTAGAAGAGAACTTTTTCTTAGATTCTATCTCCCATATCATAAAACCTTTTCCAGGATCTTCTCCAAAGTTCTGCTGAATGGTGCTTCCGCAATAAGATATTCTCTTTTCTTTGTCAAGATACTGATGCTTGTGGATGTCTCCAAGAAAAGCAAAATCAAAGCCTTTGAAAAAACCTTCGTCAACTTCGCCGTCAAGCTTCCAGTTAATATCAGTTTCGCTTCCAGTAACAGCTCCGTGAAAAAGAGCTATGTTTATCTTACCTCTCTTTGGCTTAAAATTTTCCCATTTCTCTTCGTCAAAACAGCTAAAGTTTGTTACGGCAATGTCATCACCAATAAAGAACACTTCAGAGTATTTAGAGAGGAATATGTTTGGGTTGTTTATGGCTCTAACTATAGGGCTTATAGCATCTTCTCTGTCCTTGTTCATGATTAAGCCATCATGATTTCCCAGGGTCACGTAGACAGGGGCGATGGAGGCCATTTCATTAAACCACCAGCAAAGGCTATCTATGAGCTCCGGGGAGATGCCTTGGGTTTTTGAGTGAACAATGTCTCCTACAATGAAGATTCCATCGAGGTTTTCTCTTCTCATTTTGCTAAAAGCATCTTCGAAAGATCGTCTGTATTCTTTATGGCGAGTTAGACCTCGCCAGTGAACATCAGCAAAATGAGCAAACTTATAAGTCATATGATAGTTCCGCTTCTTATTAGATTGATTCTATGCTCGAGCTTAGAATAAGGAGTGTAAATCTTAGATGATCTCAAAAGAGCTTTATTCTGAGACTTTGACTGAGATCCAAGATCTTGTCCTTCTGGGGCAAAACAAACCCTTACTTTGCATCCTGCTTCATACAAGTTGTTTGCCAAAACAAGGGCTTTGTCTTTTAGATCTGGATCGAAAGAAACAATTACGTCAGACTGGTGTTTCATAAGCTTTCTGAAGAGCTTGGATTTGACTGACAAAGAAGATCCTAAAACAGGAATTGTGTTGTCGGGGCACTTCATTGCATCAAAAACGCCTTCTACTAGAACAATAGGCTTAGTCCAGTCGATATCTATTTCATTAAATATGATCTCTCTCTTTGGGACTTTGGCATTAAGATACTTAAAACTGCCGTCGTCGATGGATCTGCCAACATAATAATTTACTTCACCCTGATCGTCAAAAGAAGGAATAATTGCCCTTCTTCTAAACCTGCCTGTCGTGGTGGTCATTATGCGCCATCTGTATATATCAGAAGAAGAATACCCTCTTTTTTTCATATAGTTCAGAACAGCTTTCACATCAGGATCTCGAGTCTTTCTAAATATCGGGACAAAGTCTTTAGGGAGATAGATAGATTCATTGATCTCTTCTTCGGGCTTGTCTTTTATCGGCTTTAGTAAGGTTTCGTCAATATCTCTAAATCCAAGCTTTTTCCTTAGATAGAGCCAGACATTCTTGCCTTTTATTCCACACACCCAGCAGTGGTATCTGTAATCATCAAGTCTTATCGAGAACTTCTTTTTAGATTTAGTAGAATCACACTCGGGGCAAGAAACAGCAAAATTGACTCCGTCTCTCGCGAGAAAACCAGAACCAAAAGCTCGAACTAAAGTATTTTTTGCTTTTTCCCTAATCATCAATGAATAATATGATCAAGAGTCAAAGTGTTCAACTAAGTGCTACAAAGAGCCATCACTGCGCTGTCTGCTATATCTTGACAAGAAACGTCATATATTGTCTGGCCCTTTCTCGGTCCGGACTTTAGAGTCTTTGTAGGCCACTGAAAGTCTTTAAAGTCTTCGTGGTTCATAACCCAGTCTCTGACCTGTTCTTTGCTTGAGACGCTAGACTTTCGATCTATCTTAATCCCAAGCCTAGACCTGGCTGAATTTACGTTTATTCTTTCACACGGAGCCTCGAAGATATCTTGGGCAAAGAAGCTTACAATTCCGTTAAAGCGAGTCAAAGCAGAAAGAGTCTTAGCAGAAGAGAGGCCTGATCTGAAAGACTGGAGTGATTCTTCTACTATTATCTTGTCAACTTTCCAGCTCTCAGACAGCTTTCTAAACTCATGTCTGACCTTGCAGGACTTAGCGTAAGGATCCTTTACTTTCGAAAGGTGTATTCCTTCAGAAAAAACTAATCTTTGTCCCAGAGGTCTTTCTGTGTCCAAGATGGTGTAGGCTGTAACTGATGTTGATATGTCTAGACCGAGTATTATCAAAAATCCATCCTTAACTTTATCACGACTTTATCTTCGTCTCTCTTTACAAAAGGCTGGCTTAGATTTGCCTTACCTATAACATTAAGATTGTCATCGTGTAAGTTAATAGATGATATGTATGTAAATTTGCTTGATGTTTCGTTGGAGTATTCTGTGGGCCTTAAGTCTTTATATGTAGGATTTGAAGAAGAGTTGTGCTTTGTTGTTTCTACTGGGATTATTATCTCTAAGACGTAAACAGTCCTCTCTCCTTTAAACGTTATTCTAAAGTCTTCTTTTCCAAAAAACGAAAGGTGAGGAGACTTAATTAGAACAATTCCCTCTTCATAGAAAACGTTGCCGACAGACGCCCATTTTGCTGCCTTGTCGGGATTCTTTACATCTGCCCTGTATAGATTACCGTATCCGTTGTCTCTTACCTTTAGAGTAAAGCTTCCTTCTGATCCTGTTGGAGCAAGGTCTTCTACTAAGAGAGACCCCGGAGTGATAGAATCTCCGTAAAACATGTTTGATATGTCAAACATTACTACTTCGTTAGAACTGGGGTCACCGGTCCGATGCAGAACAGAAAGAATTGAGCCGGGTGGTATCGAAGGATCTTCTGGATTTGCACCTATTACTTCGTTTAGAAAATACCTCGGCCCGAAAGGAGATGATCCTTCGGG
>Ga0163109_10004223_pt1 | contig 10924 bp, 5 predicted proteins | sample CRUFie1St13metaG_FD_108704 | JGI IMG/M metagenome (GOLD analysis project Ga0163109, IMG submission 108704) | Marine microbial communities from the Costa Rica Dome - CRUD Field 142mm St13 metaG | ecosystem: Environmental > Aquatic > Marine > Oceanic > Photic zone | place: Costa Rica: the Eastern... | reverse complement strand
GCGGTCGATGTTGTACTTGGCAAAGGACTTCGCAAACGCATGCAAAATGGGGTTGCTGCTCATGCCGTGGTCGAGCGCCCAATAGGTGTCTTCTTTGAAGCGCGCGAACATGGCTTCCTGTTGAGGCCCGTGGAGGGTGTCCACGATTTCATCGGCGTAGCGCACAAAACCATAGATGTTGTAGATGGCCTCACGCAAGGAGGGCGCCAAAAAGCGGATGCCCAGCGAAAAGCTCGTGCTGTACGCTTTGGTCGTGCGCTTGGCGCATTCCGAGGCAACGTCGTCGTAGAGTTTCAGTGCGTCCATGACGGGGGATTAACCTTGGAAGGAGGGTTCATGTTCAACGGACAGGTCCACAGATGTGGCTTCCTGAGGCATGATGCCCAAACGGTTCAAGTACCGCCCGGTTTCACGGGCCGCCACTTCCCCTGAAATCAGGGAAGGAGGCACCCCAGGGCCGGGCGTCGTGAGCTGGCCCGCGAAGTGCAGTCCCGGCAATTTCGACCGCATCTTGGGTTTCCAGAACGCGGTTTGACGCAAGGTGTTCGCGAGTCCGTAGGCGTTGCCTTTGTAGCTCGAGTATTCTTCTTGGAATTCCCTGTGCGCAAAGCTGCGGGTGTAGGTGATGTGCGGCCGCAAGTCCCGTCCGAGGTGCGTTTCGAGGCGCGTCAAGATCTCTTCGAAGTAACGGTCGCGCTCCGTGCCGTCCTCCGTCAGGCCTGGGGCGAGCGGGATGAGGAAGAAGAGGTTTTCGCATCCCTCGGGGGCCACGCTGCGGTCGGTGCGCGAAGGGGCACTCACGTAGAACAACGGATCGTCCGGCCACGTGTTGGTGTCGTAGATCGTCGTCGCATGCGGCCCAAACGGCGTGTCGAAGAACAGGTTGTGGTGCTGGAGTTCAGGCACCCGCGTGTTCAGTCCCACGTAGTAGAGCAATGAGCTCGGCGACATGGTCCGCTTGTCCCAATACGCTTCGTCGTAGCGGCGCCACTTGGCGGGAAGCAAGGATTGCTCCACATGGTGGTAGTCTCCCGTAGCCACGACGGCGGCGGCTTCGATGCGCCGTCCATTGGACAGCACCACGCCCGACGCCCGGTCGCCGTCATCGAGGATGGCCGCGACTTCCGAAGAGGTTTGGAACACGACCCCTTGGCGCTCAGCCACGCGGACCATGGCTTGCACGATTCCATTCATGCCGCCCATGGGGTACCACGTGCCAAGGCACGTGTCGGCGTAGTTCATGAGGGAGTAGAGGGCAGGGGTGTCCTCGGGTTTGGCGCCCAAGAAGAGCACCGGAAACTCCATGATCTGGAGCAGCTTGGGGTGCGTGAAGTGCTTGCGGGCGAAGGCACTGAACGACGTGAAGAGCGACAAGCGGGTGGCGTCGACCACCGTCTGCCATTCCGCGAACTCGAGGGCGTTGTGCGCCGGCTTGTTCACGAATTTGTTCATGCCGATGTTGTACTTCACCTCAGCTTCGGCCATGAAGTCCTTGAGCTTTTGGCCTGCGCCGGCTTCAATCTGTTCAAAGACTTCGGCCAAGGCGTCGAGCCCCGCGGGGATCTCGAGCGGCCCATCCTCAAACCACACCGTATATGAGGGGTCGAGGCGAACGAGGTTCATTTCCTCGTTCACGTCGGCTCCAAAATCCTTGAAGTAACGTTCAAACACGTCCGGCATCCAGTACCAGCTCGGGCCCATGTCAAACGTGAACCCTTCCGCTTCAAATTTCCGAGCCCGTCCGCCCAGCGTGTCGTGTCTTTCCACAACGCGTACGCGGTGTCCGGCTTTGGCCAAGTAGCTTGCCGTGGCAAGGCCGGCAAAGCCGGCTCCGAGGACCAAAACCTCGTCGGGGGATGAAGTGGATGCTGGGTTCATGTCGATGCGATTGGGTGCATAGAACAACCACTTGCAAGGGGGCGATGTTCAACCATCGCTGCTTCAAGGTAGTTGGAATGAGGTGCATTGATTCGGGAATGAGTGAATATTTTTTGAGAACGAGTTGATTTCTCATGGCAATTCAGTCACCAACTACCTTTGCACCATGGCGCAGCAGACCCTCAAGACCCTTCAGGAAGCCGTGGATGTTTTGGCTTTTGGAGCCCACCCGGACGACGTGGAGTTGTCGGCGGGAGGGACCCTGGCCAAACTGGCAAGCCAAGGCAAACGATGCGCGATCGTCGACTTGACCCGCGGGGAGCTCGGAACGCGGGGCTCGGCCGAGCTTCGCGACCGCGAGGCCGCCGCTTCGGCGTCCATCCTCGGCCTCGTCCACCGCGAAAACCTCGGCCTCGCCGATGGGTTCTTCGAAGTGAATGAGGACAGCTTGCGTTTGGTGGTGTCTGCCATCCGCCGCTTGCGTCCTTCCGTGGTCCTGGCCAACGCCCTCGAAGACCGCCATCCCGACCATGGCCGTGGCGCCGAGCTCGTGGCCCGTGCGGCCTTCCTCGCCGGACTGTCCAAAGTCGTGACCGGTTCCGACGACGCCTCAGAGGCTGCGTGGCGCCCTCGTGCCGTGTACCACTACATCCAGGACTACGACCGCACGCCGGACGTCGTCGTGGACATCACGGGGCACCTCGACACGAAGTTCAAGGCGATTTTGGCCTTCGGCTCACAATTTCATGACCCCAATTCCAAGGAGCCCGCCACGCCGATCAGCAGCCCCGAATTCCTCGATCACGTGAGGGGGAGGGCCACCTCTTTTGGGCGTCCCGCAGGGTTCATGCACGGCGAAGGCTTTGAAGTCCGCCGCCCCGTGGGCACGGACTCGCTGTTGGATTTGGCTTGAGCGGGCTGCGGGTCAGCAGATTTCTCCAAAACGGCTCAACACGGACAGCACGTCCGACACCCCCACGGTTCCGTCCCCGTCGAGGTCAAAGGCGCAATTGGCGCTGCACCCAAATTCCGTGAGCATCAGAATGACGTCAGAGGTGGCAATGATGCCGTCACCGTCGATGTCTTCGGTGCAAGGCAAGGGCGGGTTGAAGGCACAGTCGGCGTTGAAGGTGGCTGCGCTGAACCATGTGCCATTCTCGGCCCACCATCGCTCGGAACTCTCGCCCGAATGCATGGGGTTGCCGTACAGGTGCATCGAGGGTGATCCCGTGGTGGTGCCCATGGCGCGCCACACGCGCACGGCGTTCTCGCCCTGGCTCCAGGTCAACGGTTGTCCTGCCTCGCACACTTCAGGCGTGGGGTAGTCAAGCACGCAATAGACCTTGGCGAAGTAGGCGTTGTCTGCATATTGCGGCGCTTCCCCAAACACGCGCGCCACACCGTCCTCATCGATGCAAACCGCCGTGTATTCGTCGCAGGCGATGGCCGAAGCTTCGATGCCCCAGTCCATGTAGGCACGTGCCATGAAGGTCAACAAGCGGCCGCGTCGGTCGGGATTGTCGAAGTGCGTGTCGGTGAATGTGTTCGCCAGCACCGGTACTTCGATGAATGGCGTGTTGTCGAGGGTCATGTAGGCATTGTAAGGATCCTCGAGGGCTTCCTCGCTGTACACCGTTCCGTTGGCCGCGGTGAACCGAAGGCCGCCCAATATGGCCATGCCCGCACTCGTTCCCCCAATGACAATGTTGCGCTCTGTGAGAGCTTCGTTGATGGCGTCGTTCAGCGGCGTACCCTGCCACAGGTTGTGGTAATCCGCCTGGTCGCCTCCCGCAAACCAAATCCCTTCCGCACCCTCAATCAACCCCAACACGGTGGCATTGGAGGAGGCGCTGATGCCTTGGCACACCACCGTGGTCACTCGGTTGACGTTCACGCCGAGGTCGCTGTAGAGGTAGTCGTTGTAGCCATCCGAACCCGAGGCCCGCAGCACGAGGATGTCTCCGCCACCGGCCCGTTCCAGAAACCACGCCATCGCCTCGTCGTTTTCAGAGGCACCGCCCATCAAGCAGACGCCGCCCGAGGCTTGGAAGTCCCCGTCCTCCGTCGCTCCTGTGTTGTACAGCGCATAGCCTTGCGCTTGCGCCACACAGGCACTGATCGTCCACAATCCCAGCCATCCAATGCGAAACACGTTCATGAACGCAAAGTACATCTCTTCGACGGCTCGGGTCAACCCAGAAGGCCCAGATAAACCTCCTTGTACGCCGCACCCACGGCCTTCATGCTGAAGTGCGTCTCTGCATACGCGCGCAGGGATTCCTCATGCCATGTGGTTTGGCCCACCTGCATCCAAGCCTTTTGCCATTCCGTCTCTCCAGCCTCTGCCGGCAAGAGGAAACCGCGCTCGCTGAGGCCAGAAGGGAGGTGCTCTCGGATGCCGCCCACATCGGTGCTCATCACAGGAATCCCGCAAGCCCAAGCCTCGGCAATCACACAGGGAAAGTTTTCGCGCCGGCTGTTTAAGACCAACACGTCGTGGGTTTGCATGTGCTTCACGACCTCACTCGTCCCCAAAGGCCCAGTGAACACAATGCGACCCTCAAGCCCTTGCGCCTCCACCCACGACCGGTGTCCATCCAAGCGGGCTTGCTCGCCCCCCACAAACGTGGCCTTCAACGCAGGATTCGCCTTGAACAGGGGAGAGAGGGCCTCAAGAAGGCCGGTGATGTTCTTTTGGTCGTCGTTCATGGAACTGACGTGAAGCAGTCGCTGCATGGCATGGCCTTCCAAACGGCGCCGCGTGGCACCCACAGGCACCCCAGCCAAGGTCTCTTCCTCTGCAGGCTTGAACCGGGCCGTGTCCACGACGTTGGGCACAACGTGCACCTGGCCCATGCCAGACACCGCGGCGGCCATGGCTTCTCTCAGGTCGGCACTCACAGGACACACCGCATCCGCGCGCTTGACCACGTCCCGAATCACCCGGCGACGCCACCACGGTACTGCCCCAAAATCCTGATACGCCGTCCAATGCTCGGTCAACACCACGGGCACGCCCCATTTCTTGGCCCAGGCCACGGCCGCGGACCCGGCGGGGTACGCCACATGGAGGTGCACCACATCGGGCGTCCAATCCATCTTCGACGCCACACTCGCCACCGATCGGGCGACCCCGACCAGTTGCGGTCGCGTGGCTTCGTGGTAGAGGCGGCGGACGGTGAAGGTTTGGCCTTCCACCTCCCGCAACTCCGTTCCATTCTTCTCGCGCATCTTCACCACGCGGCCTGCCGATCCTCGCACCGGCACGGGCGCCCAAACTTCCACCTCACATGCCGTCGCCACGGCCTCCACGTGCCGCTCGATGAAGTTCCCCAAGCTGGGATGAACCTCCGAGGGATACCAGCTCGCCACGTGCAAAATCTTGAGTTGGGCGCTCATGCCTCAAAGGTCGAAAGAAGTCCCCAAGGGAGGGGCTTGACATTGAGACATCTTGAATATCTTTGCGCTCCCTTCAGGACCACACGCGGTCCAAACGAAGGCACATGGTGGCTATAGCTCAGCTGGTTAGAGCATCGGTTTGTGGTGCCGAGGGTCGTGGGTTCAAATCCCATTAGCCACCCACCCAACAAGCCCCGCACGCAAGTGCGGGGCTTTCTTTTTGGGAAAAAGCCGGCGCCAAGCCAGAGGCTTGAGCGGAAGGCGTTGCCCAAAAAGAAAGCGCCCCCTCCGCAACGCGGAGAGGGCAAGCTTGTTGAGGTGGGACTGCCGCCCCGTCATTCTTGCGCCGCGGCCCCGCCGCTGGCGCAAACATCCCCTCGATCATTCAACGCTTTTCAAGCATCGCACCGAGTAGGAATTTTGAACACTTCGGGATTGAACGTTGATCGATCCATTGCCGTTCCAGTCGATGCTGCGAATGAAGAGTTCAGACGCGCCCGAAGGTGATTGGCTCCACCAGTATCCGCTTGACCCTCCATTGTAAAATTGTTCGCTCAGAAAGTTCCGGTAACCGCCAGGCTCCCCATCAAACCCGCTGTCATTGGTGCCATTTCCACCTCCATACCAATTTTCTGTGCTTTTCAGGGCATCACCAGCAGAGGCCAAACCACCGAGAAAATCCGTCAGTTGGGTCCAAGCCATGTCTGTAGGAACGCCCCAGCCAGCCGGACAGAGCTGACGGGAGTCGGTTATAGCCGCTCCATTGTAGAGCCGACCGAAAGCCAAAAGTGCAAGAGCATCGTCACATGCATCAATCACAGGAGAGTCGTCGTTGCATGCACTTTCTCCCTCTCCGTAAACAGAGGTTGCTCCTCCATTTAGGGCAGACCAATCCTCCAGAGAAAGATCGGTGTCGATTTCGTCGCCATTGCGATAGTTCGTAGACCTCAGATTCTCCGCAAACCAGCACTGATCTCCAATGAGCACGGTCTCGTAATCGTAGCCCTGATAGCTCAACGGATTCCCACACGTGAATTCTGCAGCCTCTGGAATTTCACCACACGCCAACCCATAGACCGACAACACATTCATCAAGTCCGTCACCTCGACCAATCCATTTCCATTGGAATCGAAGTAACATGGATTCAGAATCGCAGCCTCACCAGGCTCATTGAGATAAGCAGGGATGGCAACAACGCAAGTTTGAGACTCAGCATCCCAAACCGTTCCTTCAGCACAGGCAACCGCACCAGCCTCACAATCTTCACCCACCAAGGGATAGACACAATCCACACTGCACACGTCGAGCATGCTGTAGTTGCAAGCGTTTTCGTCGTTGCAACCACTTGTTACCACTTCAATCCAAATGCTGTCCTGGCACAATGAGATTCCATCCAACATGGTCGTCAATGTCACCCATTGGGATTCAGAAGGTGTCAATTCCGTGGTTGCACCTTGATTCCCAGTGCTCCATGTAGTTTCTGGACCTCCGGGAACGCCTGTCAACTCATAGAGCCAAAAATCCAAGCTGCCAGAATTGTCTCCGTAGCAGCAGTCTTCCCACGATATCACGTGTGCGTTTCCATCTCCTTCAATGGTCCAGGCATAGGTTTTGTCCGACCCATTGCAAAAAGCGTTGTTGTCGTTGTTGTGGTAGTCGTTGTCTGGGCGTTGGAAATTGGCGGCGCCATCGTAAAGCCAACGAACGTCCTCGGAAGCATCTTGGGTCCCGTTGCAATACACTTTGGAGCCCGTCTCTTGGTCCCAAGCGTAATTCCATGCAGGATCATTGTGGCTCCAACCGTCCGCAAATCCATATCTGCCGTTGCCAATCAATCGGTAGGTGTGTCCGGACTCAAGTACTGGGGTTGTTCGGGAATAGTAGCTGTTGACAGTCATGGTAAAGGCATCGAGTAAGGTGGAATCCAATGCCGATGTTGTCCCCATTGCCGACAGAGTAATGCTCTCTCCACTGCAAGTTGAAACGCTGTCTGCGTCAACACCGAAAGCAGCAATGAACGGAGCTTCAAAGCAGCTCTCGTCATCTACAGTCGCCTCGGGGTTGAAGTTGCAGGCAGTTTCATCCGTACAGCCCATGATTGGAGATTGCACCTGATAAAGGGCGAGAATTTCGGCATCACTGATTCCCCGATTCCACACCCCAACATCATCCATCAACCCGATGAAATTGTCATTTGCAGGGGTGTTGTTTGTGCTTCCAAACACAAATTCTGCGTTGTTCGTGGTTTGGAATGAACCGTTGGTTTGATTGGAGAAAACCCCAACTCCGTCTACATGCATGTCCACCAGCCCGTCCACGACACGGAGCACGACATGATGCCATTCATCAAGCTGAAGGGTAAATTCAGAAACGTTTCCTCCATTGTTCTCGAACAAACTCTGTCCTGCCAAGAAGTAGGGGTGGTTGCTGTCGCTGTCGTCACCAATTGTTGCCAGGTGAAACGCCCAGTTGTAGTACACGCTGGAAGTGGCGTGCCTGAAAACGGCGGTTCCTTGGTTTTGGGCAAATTGGCTCGCATTGAGCCAACATGACAAGGTGATGGCATTGCTCAAGCCAGCATCCATGTTTCCTCCTCCGGGGCCTCGCATTTCGTCGCTTCCGCTGAACATCAACGCCCCGTTTTCGTTTCCAAATCGATCTGTGGCGGGTGTTGCCGTGAGGTTGGTGGCGTCGTACGTGCCTGTGTGAGAATCCTCCCCATTCCCATCCATGCCCCACCAAGCAACAAGTCCTTCACTCGGAACGTATTCTGGAACAGAGGATGTAGCCTGACCTGTCAGAAGCATGTTGATTTCCTCCGCACTCAATACACGATTCCAAATCCCCACATCATCGAAATGTCCTGAAGAATAAAAGTTGCGTTCTCGTTCCAATCCGATCAACAGCGGATGTGAGTTGTCCATGGGTTGATTCAAGTTGACGCACGGGGAATTGGCCCATTCAACCCCGTTTACAAACAGTCTGTTTTGCAGCAATTCTTTGTTGAACTCGAGGACGACCAGAGAGGGGGCATCAAGTTGTGAGGGTGCGAAAGGAAATTCGAACCCACAGTATGGATTGTCCCACTCGTTTGAAAAGCTGAAACCAGCCCTCGATTCCAGCTTGATTTCAGAACCTGTAATGCCCAACTGCCAACCACGCCCAGGCTGCGTGCCAGAAGGGTATGACTTTCCAATGATTCCATTGAAACCAGAATGAGTCATTGTCGGACCAGGCTGCCACCAAAAAGCCACAGTAAAACTCACATTTTCGGCAAAGTTTAATTGGTCGGAGTTTGGGATTTCGATGAAATCATCGATGCCATCTAGAAAAAGTGCAGAGTGACCCTGCCCATTTCGATCTTCAATCCAGGTGCCTCCATTGAGGACTCCATGGTTTTCTTGACCTGACTCATCATTGGAGTTGCCGTTAAATGGATACCAAGCAATGAGCCCATCCGTAGGGAGGTATTCTGGGATTTGCGCTACGCACGTCAAGCACGCAGCAACACAGGAGAGGAATGAAAAGAGTGATTTCATGGAATGATTTTCTTGAATGGGATTGGAGCTCAGTCTTTCACACAGCGGATGGAGAATCCCAATCCACGATTCAATGATTCTCTTCGAATTTGCGGGTCAAAATGGTCGAAGAATCGGCACCACGCCTCCGATGAATTCTCACCAATGCTGGCAGTCCAGAAATAAGCTCCGTGACCTGCATACGGGAAATGAATGTGCCCCTCGACCACGGCATTCCGATATCCACCTGGGACTGCTTCAAACCCAACATCATCGGTTCCATTGTTCCCTTGAACCCAGCAGCTCGACGATCGGAGCGCAGTTCCCGGCGAATCAAAGCCCTGTCCTACAACGTCATCCTCGAGCGCTGCCCATTCGTCGTCCGATGCGACATGCCAACCCGAAGGACAGAGATTTCTACCATCGTTGACGGCATACCAGTTGTACAATTTCCCAAATGCCTCCAAAGAGGCGAGTTCGTCGCACGGGTCGATGCATGGCGAAAAATGAGCGCAGGAACCGTCAGTCTCGCCATAGATGCTGCATGCGCCTGATTGATTTTGATTGGTGAGTTCCCAATCAGCCGCAGACAAGTCGCCCGGGATGTCATCTCCATTTTGGTAGGAGCTCGAACGCAAATTTTCCGCAAGCCAACATTGACTCCCGATCTGCACCGTCTCGTAATCGTACCCCTGATAGCTCAGAGGTTCCCCACACGAAAACGCTGCTGCTGGAACATCCCCACACGCCAGCCCAAACACCGACAACACATTCATCAAGTCCGTCACCTCGACCAATCCATTTCCATTGGAATCGAAGTAACATGGATTCAGAATCGCAGCCTCACCGGGCTCGTTGAGAAAGGGGAGAAGCGCTGTTATGCAGGTTTGGGTTCCTTCATCCCAAACGGTTCCCTCTCCGCAGAAGAGACACCCGTACTGGCAAGAGTCATCGTTGAAGTTGGCCTCAGGATTGAAATTGCAAGCCGTTTCATCCGTGCAACCTTCCATCAATTCAGCACTTGTTGAGAGCAGGTTCGTAATTCCGGCGTAAGAAACGGAGGCTTCCACACTTGTAAGATCATCCAATGCGACGGACAAACCGGTTTCGCCATTCGACCAAGTGACTTGTGGAGTCCACTCTTGGACTTTGTCAATGGTCCAATGGATGGTGCCTGAATCGTCTCCCAAACAGCAATAACTCCAACGAACGGCATTTTCACCCTCTCCCAAAAAGTAGATGTCGTATTCGTGCTCAGGATTGTAGCCCTCAGGTACTGGACGGATGTAGTTGATGGAACCCCCCGAGTAAGTCCCGTTCCAACTGAATCCGATGTAAGGGTCCTGATTTTGAAGTCGAAAACATGCGTCACGTGCGTTTCCAAACCCACCACCTGCCGACCACGTTCCAGACAAGTGGGCTTTGTACAGCTGCCCGCTTTCGAGAGGTGGGAATTCATGGTAGAACCCGCCATAGAAGGTCATGTCGAATTCGTGGACCGTTTCATTTTGCAACGGATGGGGTTGGAATTGGACAAAGGCGGAATCCCCGACAATCAAAATTTGAGCTTCGCTGATATTGGCATCTTCAACAATCAAGGTTTTGGTAACGCAAGGCGAGGCAATGGCACGAAGGCTCACATACTTGGGGGTTCCCACACATTGATCGGGGAACCCTGGGAACACCCCGTCAACGAAAGTTCTGCCAACGATGTGAGGAGTGATTTCTTCCGTGATTTCAAATCCACACCCACCTTGGGTCAATGCGCCACAAGTTCCACCAGGGGTGCCATAAAACGCCTCTTCAACCGCGGTGAAAACATAGCCAGCCGGCAAGTCAATCAGGGGCGGATTTGTGGGACTTCCTACCCAACAAATCACAGTGTCTTGACAATTCGCTTTTGCAGCATGGACAGTGTAGCGTCCCGGTGAATGGAGCTCTATTTCGTTGCCCTCGAGGTGAGTAAAAGCCTCATCTCGATGCCAATAAACATTAGTGAATTCTGGGGCAACCGACAAGGACAAGTTCCCGTCCTCGCCCAATGTGTAAGAATCATTGAGACCTAAATCGTTGTTCAAGGAAGAGATGGCGGCGATGCAACTCCCGTCATCTTCCGTTGCCTCGGGAT
>Ga0163109_10004222_pt1 | contig 10926 bp, 13 predicted proteins | sample CRUFie1St13metaG_FD_108704 | JGI IMG/M metagenome (GOLD analysis project Ga0163109, IMG submission 108704) | Marine microbial communities from the Costa Rica Dome - CRUD Field 142mm St13 metaG | ecosystem: Environmental > Aquatic > Marine > Oceanic > Photic zone | place: Costa Rica: the Eastern... | reverse complement strand
GGACAAAGTCGATTACTACGCGGCTGTAACTGAGTATTCACTGAAAGAGCAGCATGCGGAAGAAGCGCATCATGAAGAGGAAGGTCATGATCACGAAGAAGGTCCGACTGAGTTCAAAAATGATGCTTCTGAGTTTGGTGCAGTTATAAATTTTGTAAGTGAAAATTATTCTCAGAGAATGATGCTTAACGCCATACAGGAAGATGTCTCAATCATCGGTCATGAGGCATTTATGAAACCTTCTGATAACAGAGAATTTTCTTTCGGTTACTACCTCAGTAGAGATAGTGGATTATTCGATTGGCATTTCGGTTTAAGACACGATCGTATATCAAGAAAAGGTGCTGTTGCTCATCATGAAGAAGAGGAAGAAGAAGATCATCATGAACATGAAGAGGAACATGAAGAGGAGGTTGATAAATTCAAAAAAGAATTTAACACCGACAGTCTGGCTTTGACATTAACTCGTGATCTGAATGATTACTTAGAGATGAGTTTGGATCTTGCGAGCGTTGAAAGAGCGCCTTCTGCGATTGAGTTATATATGAACGGTCCTCATCTTGCTACAGGAAGATATGAAGAGGGAGACACCAACCTCAAAATGGAAAGATCAAGAAACATCGATTTTACTCTGGCATATCAACAAAATGCATTTTTTGGTTCGATGACGATTTTCCAGAACAACATTGATAACTTTATTTATCTTTCGGACACCGGTAAAAAAGAAATGAAGATGCCATTGGCTCAATACATGCAAAAGGATGCCCAGTTGAGTGGTGTCGAGATTCAATTCGGTGCGGCTTTTTCTTTCTATGATGGTGATATGGAATTATCTTTTGCAAGAGATTCAGTCTCTGGTGAGTTTAGTGATGGAGCATACATTCCGAGAATGATGCCAGCAAGAAATATTTTTTCTCTTAATTACAAACGAAACACACTTGAGTTTGATATGTCTCTCAAAGACGTAGAAAAACAAGATAAGTTCTCGAAAAGTAACCCGTTAGAGTCAATGACAGAAGGATATCAGATGCTCGATATGCGGCTGACTCAAAAGTTAGTAACTGATTCTGGAAGGGTTGTACAAGCATCCATTTTTGGAAAAAATATGCTCGATGAAGTAGCTCGAAATCACACATCGTGGGTAAAAAATGAAGTCCCATTACCTGGGAAAAATGTGGGTATTAACTTCCGAGTGACGTTTTAATTGGTGTCATATGAGGAAATGCTGTAAGCATGCTGGATGAATATCAGGCGGTTTTCCTCGGCTTATGGCTAATGTTGAGCACCATTGTTTTTCAAGCAATGGTGCTCATTCTTTCTCACAGAAGAAAAAAAGGATACAAAGTGGGCGTGATGGACACAACTCTGGGTCAAGACTCTTTTTTATTTAGAAGTTACCGAACTTTTTGGAACTCACTTGAAAACATCATTCCGATGTTTGGCATGGCAGTGATTGCCGTTTTGTGTGGATACAGTCCTTATAAATTAACTTTAATTGTGTGGGTTTATGCTATCACTCGAATCATCCATATGGTCTTATACTATGTGATTGCAACGGAAAAGAATCCAAGTATTCGTAGTATCTTTTATATTATCGGGTTTTTTGCCAACGTCTTCTTGTTGGTGGATTTGGGTTTATTTTTGATTTAGTTTTTCACGGTCCTGAAACCTGTATGCATCAGGCTGGTTTCAGGTGTTGTACCCATTCTTGAAGAGACACGATAACCATGGCAAAAGTCCGGTTCACAGAGAAATGAGCCACCTTTAATCGTTTTCATTAATTCATTATTTTCTTCTCTGTATTCAGAATCCGTCCATTCCCAGACATTACCGGCCATATCGTAGAGACCAAGCGATGTTTTTGGAAAATGCTTTACTGGTGAAGTCATCAAAAAACCATCCTGATTGGTGTTTTTAAATGGAAATTTTCCCTGCCATACGTTCGCTTGATGTCTCCCTTTAATCTCAATTTCATTTCCCCAAGGATAAATATGACGAGAATTTTTTCCGTTCCTAGCAGCATGTTCCCATTCTATTTCTGTAGGCAATCTCTCTCCTTTCCAACCTGCATATGCCACCGCATCGTTCCATGAAACTTGTGTAACAGGATGATCATCTTTTGCTTTTTCTTTATTTGGTCCAGCAGGATATTCCCAATAGGCTCCATCTTGCATATACCAACGCTGTTCAGAGAATGAAAATACCCCAGAATTTCCAAATCTCTCAGCTTCTGTTTTGTAGTTTGATGCTTTTATAAACTCTCTAAATTGCCCAACGGTAATGGGGTGCTCTGACATATAAAAGGACTTAACGGAGTATCTTCTAATCGGTCTCTCAGCAGGCAGACCTCTATATGAGCCAGTATCAACTATTCCAGCTGGGATAAATACATAACCAGTATCAGTCTTGTGACTCTCGCAAGTACTTAGCGTAAATATGAATAATGAAACAATTAATATTGATTTATATTTCATATCAGGTATTTCCTGCTTTTATAGATTTAGTTGAACCTTATCAGATCATAATCATTTAAAGTATATTTTTCTTAGGCAAAAAATTACAATAATGCTAGGAGATTATATATGAAGAAAATATGTATAGTTTTTGGTCACCACAATACAGTTGATTCTTTTAATGCTGCAATTAGGGATACATTCATTGATGAGGCGGAGAAATATGGTCATCAAATTGACCTAATAAATCTATTTGAAGAAAAAAAACTTCTTCCTTTTTACCGCAGTGACATTAATCCTCCCCCAAAAATAGTTCTCGATTATAGAAAAAGATTAGAGCAAGCGGACGTCATGTTTTTGATTGGTTCTTGCCATAATTTAAGGATGAACGTAATACTCGAAAACTGGATAGATTGGGTTTTACATCCTAAATGGTTTTTTTCATACAAGACACTTTTACCCGATAGTAAGTTTTTTGGAAATTATGGGTATGCAATTCCAGGGGCAATGAAAGGGAAAAAAGGTATCGTATCTATTACTTATGGTGGCCCAATGCTGAGTTATTTTAATTTCTCATTTTTCGACAACATACCCTACAGAAGATTGAAAAAATCAGTATTTAAACTTGGAGGTCTTAAAATATCATATTTAAGATTTTATTCGGTCTTACCTAATATGAATGAAAGGCAGTTTAAATTGCATATGAAAAAAGTCAGAAAACTTGTCGAAGCGATCTAAAAAACAATATGAAGATTACACTTACAATTTATAGTAATAAATCATGCTAAAAAATTTTCTGTATTTCTATATCTTAAGCCTGCCGCTATTTATTTTTGAAGTCTCGAATCCATCTAACGCAGATAGATTGTATGATTTTGATACCAAGATACTTATTGGAAAGATTATTTATGAACATGGATGGAGACCGATATTGTGATTACAGAAAATAAGGTTAAATTGCTCAGTTATTTGGGATTAATTCCTTTTTTATCTTTATCATTTTCCGTATGGTTTCTTCCATATAATGTTCCTTATGAAACGTTATGCTTATCGTTTTTCTTTTACGCATTAATGATTAATAGTTTTTTGAGTGGAAATTTATGGAGTTATAATTTAGAAAGAAAAATCAATCCATCCATTCCAATTATATTCTTTTTTCTTCCAATTCTATTTTTTCTCGTTATCATAATGCTGACATACCAAGCCTTTCAATTGGGCGCTTCATTGGGATTGTCTGCAACGTTTTCGTTTATAGCGTCATTCTCTGGAATATATATTTATGAGAAGAGAACTGTAAAACATGAGAGTTACTATTCAAATCTGAGACTGCAACTCACTTTAGTAGTAGTCACCTGTCATTTATCGTGGATATTATTTTTTCTAAATATACTAAGAGTGACTTAATTATAAGATATGTTTCTTAAGATAGGAGATGATGTCATCCGATTCGTATAACCAGATATCGTCTGAACCTTGCTGAGGTATTCTTAGGCATGGTACCTGTTGCTTTCCTCCATAAGCCAAGAGATCAGACTTATGTGTCTCGTTATTCGCTGCATCAAGAATTTCAATGTGAATATTATTTTCATGCATAAATCTCCTAACCTTGATGCAAAATGGGCATGTTGAGAAGTCATAAAGTGATAAATCCATTGTTTTCTTATCAATCAATTCTTGCTCCTCGGCTAACCTTTGAATTGGCTTTGGGAGGGTAAGATAATTTCCAACTCGAAGAAGGTTGCCTAATACATCTCTTCCGAGAACTTTTCTTAACTGCTTTTTTGTCACTTATTTTCTCTTTTTAATAATAATTTAATGGGTTATTTATAATTTGCTATAGAGTAAAATTAAACAATTATGAAAACAAGTAATCTCATCGAAAAAATATCGGGACCCGCATCAAAAGCATGGATTGTGGGCGATAAGGCCTTTGATATGATCGATCGTGGTATAGATGTGATACATCTGGGAATCGGCGATCCAGATTTTGATACTCCAAGTCACATTATAACCTCTCTGGAAAAAGCGTTGTCCTCTGGAAAAACACATTATTCGCCTCTTCTGGGAGAGACTGAATTGAGAGAAGAGATCGCCATTCATGCAAAAAAACTCTATGGTGGCCATATATCAAAGGATAATGTTGCGGTTTTACCTGGAGCACAAGCAGCTTTATTCTCTTCTTTTCTATGTATTGCAGAAAACGACGATGAGGTGATTGCTCTTGAGCCAACCTATGCAACTTATCCAGCTGTAATAAAAGGTAGTGGAGCAAAATTGATCACGGTAAAGCTCGATCATAATGAAGAAGGTTATTATCTCGATCTCGATGATATTGAAAAATCGATAACGACAAAAACCAAAGCCATATTGATCAATTCACCGAGCAACCCCTCCGGCTCTGTATTTACTCAGGAGAGCCTTAACAAGCTCGCAGACCTTTGTATGGAAAGAGGAATATGGCTGATTTCAGATGAAGTATATTGGTCGCTCTGTTATGAAAAAGATCATGCTTCCGCTTTCACTCAATTGCACACTAGAGGAAATGTTATTGTTTTAAACAGTTTGTCGAAGTCCCATGCAATGACAGGTTGGCGCATTGGTTGGATTATTGCTCCAGAGGAAATCATTGAAGCTATGTTATTTCTGTCTCAGGCTCAATATTTTGGTGTCAGTCAATTTATCCAAATGGCTGCCATAGAAGCTCTAAGGGACTTTGAAAATCCAAGAAAATTCAAAGAAATTTTTCGTGAACGTAGAGACGTATTTATTGCTGAACTAAACAAGAGTAAGGTGCTCAATTCAAACAAACCGCAGGGAGGTATGTTTCTGTTAATAGATATTGAAAAAACTGGAATTGACGGACAATTATTTGCAGAACGTTTGTTAGATGAGGAACATGTTGCTGTCGTACCTGGTTTTGGATTTGGTGATTCCATGCAATATTCAATAAGGGTTGGCTTCTTAGATGAAATACCGAGACTTAAAGAGGCTGCTCGACGCATTGTTAGATTTGCTGAATCAATCTAAAATTCTTTTTCATTTGGATCTTTTCATTAACATTTTTTCTCTTTGTAAACTGTTAGAATTATTCTTAAGTCATCATAAAAGTTAGACTGGATACCACAACAAAAAATGAAATATGTGGTATAAATTTAAATGAGTTTAAGAACAATATAAAAGGTAACAGATATGCGAAATTTAATTTATATAGCAATTTTAGCTTTGTCGGGCTGTTTGAATGTCCCATTTATACCAATGGTTGATACAGTTGATGGTGAATATTCTGCTAATTCGGTCGCAAATCCTCAACAAGAATCCTAAAACTGTACACAGAAAATAAATTGTTGTCGCTATGACTGCAAATTCAAATCCAATCTTCGTTATTGGAAGCATAAATACAGATATGGTCGCTATGACTGAAGTTCTCCCATCTCCGGGTGAAACAGTTATGGGCGGAGAATTTATGATGACAGCAGGTGGCAAAGGCGCCAATCAGGCTGTTGCTGCTGCAAGAATGGGTGGTGACGTGACTATGATTGGTAGGCTTGGGAATGATGTTTTTGCCGAACAATCAATCAAAAGATTAAAAAGCGAAAATATAAATTGTGAATTCATTACAAAAGATACTGAGAAAGCTTCAGGTGTGGCCTTGATAAGTGTCGATCAAAATGGGGAAAATCATATCGTTGTTGCACCGGGTGCCAACGAAACTCTGACGAAAGAGCACCTGGGAAGCGTTCTGAGTCAAATTCCGGATAATGCACTTGTAATGATGCAGCTTGAAATTCCTCTTGAAAGTGTTGCATCAGTAATAGAATGTTGTAAAAAAACAAATATAAAAATCATCCTGGATCCAGCGCCGGCAGAGAGTCTAACTCCTGAGTTTACACAAAGCCTTTATATGATAACGCCAAATGAAACGGAAGCTTCCACTTTAACTGGAATCAAAATAAAGGACTTGTCGGACGTTAAAAAAGCGGCCACTAAATTACTTGGATTTGGCACTCAATATGTTCTTATCACAATGGGTGCAGATGGTGTTTATCTGGCTTCTCAGGATGATGAATCTGAATACATACCATCACCAAAAGTAACTACCGTTGACAGCACTGCAGCGGGTGATTGTTTTAATGGCACCATGGCGGTAGCACTCTCACAGGGCTTGGGTGTTTCTGAAGCAGCAAAAAAAGCTTGTCGTGCCGCTTCAATTTCAGTCACAAGAAAAGGAGCTCAAGATTCAATGCCGTTTAAAAGTGAACTTTAATTTCACTGAAAACTTGATTAGATTCTTATCAGGCAGTTTAATGTATTAACAATAAATCAAAAGGAGACACAAAATGGTAGACGTAATTATTTACTCACTAATTTTAGCACTGGTCACCCAGTGGCTCTTACCGATGATACTGAACACAAAAAATATGGATTGGATGCTATCTAACAGAGACGAAAGTGTAGATATTTCTGTAATGTGCTCACGAGCGAAGCGGGCATCTGTCAATTTTCAAGAGAGTTACCCTGCTTTTTTGGCTATCTCAATTATATCAATGGTTCAAGGGGTAGATATTGTCTCACTTGCAACTTACTGGTTGGTATTGAGGGCACTTTTCATGGTGGCATATACCGCTGGAATCACCTATCTCAGAACTTTATTGTGGATGGGCTCACTGGTTTGTCTGATCATGATGGCAATGGCGTTGATGTAAAACATACATGAATGTGAACTATAATTGTGGCCGCTTTTTGTGGCCACATTTGTTTTTAGCTTATAATATCGAATGAATTCAGAAAGAGAGGGTATAGCATGAAAAATACGTTGCTGGTGTTCTTTGTTTTATTTCCGATTTTGGGTTTTTCTCAAGAAAAAGATTATTCTTATACTTTTATCGATATAAACACGACACATTCCAATGACATTGGTTATGTCGGTGATATTTATCTCGGTCTTCCTGCTTCGCTCTATCTGAAAGGTTCAATCAGAGACGAGGAAGCAAAAACCAAAGATACCATTTACAGCAAGACCAGAGAAATCGTTGCAATAGGTTATCATTCATCCATTGCCGACATATTTAAGAATGTCTCAAAAAGTGGTTTTGCATTCAATTTTGCTAGGGTAATGGATGTTTATGCCGAATTGGGTGTAAATCAATGGGAACTCACAAATCCTGAAAATGAAGAAAAAACAGGCTCGGATCTCTATGCGCATGCCGGCATAAAAACAGGCAATTCTGATGGATGGGAGTTTAATCTGTTTCTTGAAAGCACAAAAATGGCCGATGTTGAGATAGATCCAATTACAAAAAAGATTGATTATTCATTGGACGGCGAATTAAACAACAACTTTGGTGTTAAATTTATTAATAACTCAATGGATAATTTTGGATACAGCCTTGGATTGAGCCACGATGATTTTTCAGGATTAACCCCGTCCATCGGTATTCGTATCAGTTTATAAAATATTCTATGCGGTATTTTTTTTATTCTTTTTTTCTGATCTTGATCGCTGGATGCACCGATTATAAGGTCGTTGAGGTAATTTCTGAAAATCAGAATAGTCGAATTGATTACATTGTCATACATGCAACGTCTCAAGATTTTGATGAATCGTTAGAGACATTGACATTAAAATCAGATTATCCGGTAAGCTCTCACTACTTGATTCCTGAGTTTCCAAATCGAGATACAAAACATTTTTTTGGTAAAGAAATGCCTGTCTATCGTCTGGTTAAAGAGCACAAGCGAGCCTGGCATGCCGGTGTGAGCTCATGGCTTGATGAGGAGTCTCTCAATGATCGTTCCATTGGTATTGAAGTAGTCAATGAATTTGCTTGCGAGTATACACACGAAGTAGGCAGTAAAAAGAGTGCCGACTTGCTGGAATGTCAGTTTCTACCATTCCCAAAAGAACAAATGGATATCTTGAAAGCACTGTTGTTGGACATTCTTGATCGTTACCCAAGGATCGATCCAGTAGATGTTGTTGCTCATTCTGATATTGCCCCAGACCGAAAGAGTGATCCTGGCCCTTATTTTCCATGGAAAGAATTATACGATGTCGGAATTGGCGCTTGGTATGATGATGAAACTTATAAAAAATATCTAAAAATATTTGATGGGAGCCTCCCCCAAATCGATTTGATACAAGAGGCTTTAAATACCTATGGTTATCCAGTAGAAATCACTGGTGAGAATGATGAGCAAACTAAATTTGGGATAAGAGCCTTTCAATTGCACTTTCGCGCAAACAATTATTCCGGTTCCATGGATGCAGAATCCATGGCAATTCTTATGGCATTAATTGAGAAATATCGTGGCAATGAGATCAAAAAATTCCAAGCAATTTTTTGATTAATAATTTAGGCCAGATTTATTTCCTTGAGCCTCTCTTTAAGATAATCCTCAGCCAAAATTCCTTCAGGATACTTATTTTTATTTTTTTCAGAGACGCATTTACTGAGCGTTTGGATATACCAATCTGGATTGGGGTGCACAAAAAATGGAATTGAAAATCGCGAATTCTGAGATTCTTCTTTGGTTGCAGTCACCCGATGGGTGGTCGACGGCAAGACATGATTTGTCAGTCTCTGAAGCATATCACCTATATTGCATATGACAACATCCCTACCTACTGTCACTTTTTCCCATATATTTTGATTGGTGAGCAGTTCTAACCCAGACTGATGGCCACCAATGAGCAGTGTGATGAGATTAATATCTTCATGCGCTCCTGCTCTCTCAGATTTATCTTCTATTTTTACGGGAGGATAATGAATCACGCGCATTATGCTGTTGCCAGAATTTGCTGTTTTTTCAAAATAGTCTGACTCGATATCCAAAAATACAGCAATGGCTTTTAATAATTTTTGACCAAGCTGGTCAAACTGCAAGTAAAGTTTAGAGGTTTTTTCTTGGAAATTATCAATTTCACTAATATAGAAATTATTTTGCATCCAGCTTCGAAAAGGATGATTTTCAGTCAGTTCTCTTCCAATATGCCAAAATTCCTTGTTATCAGGAAGTGCACTGTTCTTGGCTTTTTCAATCTTCATGGGTGTGTAACCTCTCGCACCATGAAGATCGGATCGAAAATATTTCATTTTCATGTTATCTGGGTAACCGAAAAATTCTTCGAACATTTCAATCACCTCTTGTATTAATGCTTGATCGATGTTGTGTTCTTTAATGCCGCAAAAACCCCAATCAATAAGATTTTTGCCTAATTCTTGCGAGAAAGAGGGAGCATCTTCATCGAATGTTGATAAATCAATTGTGGTAAACGGTGCAGCCATAAAATAATTTTATTTTTTTTGTTGGGCGAGCCACTCTTCGTCACTCTCTTCTGAGATACCTTCAAATAAGGGAGTACTCAAATACCTTTCACCTGTATCCGGCAAAATTACACAAAAGGTACTGTTCGGTGGCGCTTTCTCAGCGGCAATAATTGCAGCACGCATGGTTGCACCGGCTGAAATACCACAAAATATCCCTTCTTTTTGAGCCAACATCCTTGCCGTTTTGATGGAATCTTCGTCATTTACTAAAATAATTTCATCAGTTATCTCAGTATTGAGGACTTTTGGAATAAAGTCTGGTGTCCATCCCTGAATCTTGTGGGGTTGCCATTCCTGCCCTTTGAGTAAGGCGGCATTTTCGGGCTCTGTTCCAATAATCTTTATATGTGGTCTTGCTGTTTTTAAAACTTCTCCTGTTCCAGTAATCGTGCCTCCCGTTCCCCATCCACTGACAAAATAATCCAATTGTCTTCCTGCGAATGCTCGAAGTATTTCGGGCGCCGTGGTATTTCGGTGGTATTCGGGATTTGCTTGATTTTCAAATTGTCTGGCCAGAAACCATCCATATTCTTTTGCCAGTTCCTCTGCACGTTTGACCATACCGGACCCTCTCTCAGCCGCAGGTGTTAATATCACTTTTGCACCCAATGCCTTCATGATACGCCTTCGCTCAATTGAAAATGTCTCAACCATGGTAGCCACAAATGGGTAACCTTTTGCAGCGCAAACCATAGCGAGTGCGATTCCAGTATTACCAGAGGTTGCTTCAATGACTGTCTGTCCTGGTTTGATCAGGCCATTTTTTTCGGCATCTTCAATGATGGCAATGGCAAGACGATCTTTGACAGAAGACAGTGGATTAAAAGATTCGCATTTAACATAGATATTCTGATTTTCAGGACCGATGTTATTAACTCTGACAATTGGCGTGTTACCGATGGTTTCAAGAATGCTGTTATAAATCATAATTTCCCCCAAAAAAAACTAAATAGTTAGCGCATAATATTCATCCTAGTTTATACTTTTTTTTAAGATTAGTTCTATCGGTATTTCAAAGGGAAAATATGCTGAATTTAAGTCATCCACTACCTACATTCTATGCGGCCAGCGGGCACTTGATCATGCATATGTTCGCCGCATTCTATTTCGTTATTGTATTGGGCATCGAAGACGACTGGCAAATC
>Ga0163109_10004221_pt1 | contig 10928 bp, 13 predicted proteins | sample CRUFie1St13metaG_FD_108704 | JGI IMG/M metagenome (GOLD analysis project Ga0163109, IMG submission 108704) | Marine microbial communities from the Costa Rica Dome - CRUD Field 142mm St13 metaG | ecosystem: Environmental > Aquatic > Marine > Oceanic > Photic zone | place: Costa Rica: the Eastern... | reverse complement strand
TCTATACTTATCTTCAGAGACAGGAGAGTTTGAAGCAGAGACAAAATTAGTTATATGTTCACTTCCTGTATTGTAAAATTCTCCAGTAAAGTTTTTAAATAAATTTTCTATAGATTTAGTACTAGAGTATAATTTAGTACCGAAGTTTCTTAACACTTCTTCTACTAATCCACTAGATATACCGAAGTCTTCTCTATTATCATTATCATACTTATCTGATAGTGCTTTTGTATAAACCCATATATTATCAAAGTGTTGACCTATCATATGAGTAAATGTAAGATAGTTTGCATTATTGCTATCTTCTTTTAAAAATTCAGGTATAGTATTAACTAACTGAGAGCTATTAGTAGTATCAAATAAACTAGCGCTTTCTATTAGATTAGATACCGATGCTGTAGCCGAACCAGTTGCTATAATATAAGGTTCATTATATGGTGCTTGTTTAGGCCATGAATAAGAACCGGTTCCGTAATACAGGTGTCTATCGTAATGATCAAAATTTTGTGTTATAGTATCTATAAGAGTTTTATAGTAATCTGTGCTTCCGGTAACTCCTGCTGTATTATTGTTGGCATATAAAGATGCAGAGTATGAAGTTTGATAACTAGTTAATAAATTTAATTTATATTGAAAATTACGTAATCTTTCTTCTGCTGAACCAAATTGAATAAAGTTACTAAACTCTGAATAGTCTACACTTATCTCTACTGATTTTTCTTTTATTAATGAATTTAGCTGCCTGTAAGACTGATCAGTAGGAAATGAAAATAAATCGTTAAAATTAAAATATTTAGTAGGAGAGGCTTTTTCATCGTCAGCGTCTACGTTAAAATTAGGACCCTTGAGATAAGGTATACTTATTTCATCTGCTACAAATTCACTTTCTATTTCATATCCTATTGAATCTGCTATAAGTCTATCAATAGTCAATATAGTTTTTAATCCGTATTGGTCTGGAAGCGGTTCGTAAAGTTTTACTACTACTGAGTTAAAATCTCTATATTTTTGTATATCTATATTTAACCCTATAAGTAAGTCATTTTGACCTGTATTGATTCTAAAATCATTAACGTAAGATGTAGTTAGGATATCCTCCTTAATTTTATTAGTAGCATCAGCTAGTAAATTATCATCTAATTGGTTTGTAAGAAGTCTTATTTCAGTTCTATCTTCTGATATTTCTTCTATAAAGAATCTTACTACTTTTTTATCTTCAGTATATAAGTTATCTAAAAAGTTATAAACTACTTTTACGTCACCGTTTGAGTATCCATACTTTTTAATATCGCTTATAGGATCTATACTTACTTCACTTATTTTACCGGCTTGAGTTCCTGATAGGTATTTTTGATTACCGTAGTTGTAATCAGATTCTAATATAACTCCATCGGAAGAGAAAATATGATATTCTATTTTATTTTGAAAAGCTTCAAAAGAACTATTGATAGAAAATGATTCTACAACTTCTAAGTCAGAAGCTGAGTATTTTTCCAGTCCTTCAGGGTCTATAAGGTTTACTCTATAGTTGATCGTTGGCATTGTTTGTCTCTTCTAATTCTTTCGAAATTAATTCTTGATTAAGCTGCAATACTCTTTCTTGCAAATCAGTTATTTCCTCTAATAATGGGTCTATTTCTTCATTATCTTTTTCTACTGTAGCTAGTTTAGAACTTTCTTTTATTAAAAACTCATGTGAATTTTCACCTCCTTGAATAGGTATTTCATAATATAATTTTTCATACAATCTAAAAAACTCTTGTACAGTATCTTGATCAATTACTTCTTCTTCTTTTACAAAAGTTTTAAATGATGAATCGATTGATTTATCAAATTGATTTTTATCTAATACTGTTTTTGAAAGTCTTATTCTCTTATCCATTTCTGACTACTTTGAATATATTTTCATTATCGATTACTGAGGTAGTACCGTCTAAATTGCTTTTTATAATCACTTTATAATATCTTTCAGGCTGTAATCCGTTCATGTATATATCAAAATAAGGTCCTGTTGAGTCACAACTTATTTTAGTATAGTCATTATCGAACGGTATTTCTAATTCTTCTGTATAAGCATCTTGAATAGCATAATAAGAAGCAGACGGTAAAGCATGATTTGTTCTATAGATAGACCCTGTTGTAAATACTCTTACAGGGTTAGTTGGTCTAGCTAATAATCTAAATCTAGTTTTACCTTCATCAGTATATTCTCCTTTATTATTGGTTATATTTATAACTGCGTTAGAAGATGATAATACTGCTAAAGTTCCGTGATCGTAGGAACTATCGTCCCATTTGAAGCATAACGCAGGAGGGTATATAGTATTGGTATTAGAACTAAAATACCTGTTTCTGATAGATGATGACATAGCAAATTCTAAACCGTCTTGAAGTTTAACTATAAATCCGTTGTTATCTATAGTCCCCGAATAGTGTAGTTTTACTGCATTAGTTACATCTAGGTCTAAATCAAAGTCAGCATTATACCCATACGATTGAGTAGCTTCTAGATCAATACCGCCTGTTGAGCCTGTATACCATGTACCGCCTCCTTTCAAGGTAGTAGGGAATGAAGCAGTAACGTACGTAGGAAAGCTACCGGTTAACCAAGCATTAGTTTCTTCAGCTTGTCTAAAAGTCCAGGAACATCCAGTTTTATCGGTAGATGCTGATGTAATATTATCTCCGTACTTACCTGTTCCTCCGTCCCAAGATTGATAAACAGGGTAGCAAAATACTGATTGAGTTGTAGGATTTTCAAGTGCTGATGCTATATTAAGTTCTAAATTAGATTTCCAGTTTCCAGCAGCTATAGTAGTATTTACTACAGAAGTTATTTCTGATGTTTTAAATCTTACAAGAGCTCTAGATGATTGACCTACTGAGCTAGTAGGGTAACTTGATATTTCTAAGATTTCATCGAAACCTGTATTATTCTTAGGTTTTTCAGATGCTAGAAAAGCGTCTTGATCTGGGTAAATTTTATATACTGCCATCTTAATTTGTTATTACTCTTCCTTTAATATCCGTCTTAGGATACTTTATTTCAAATATACATGGATCGAAAGAAGGGTATACTATATTGTTCCTAGTAGCTCCTTTAATATCGTATCCATATTGTGAATAAATTCCACCGTTAAGGTTTTGAACTTTAATATCTTGTACTGTCTGCACTCCTTTTACTTTATCTAATAACGTATAAAGTTCAGCTAAGTTTATAGGTTGATTTATATTTCTCTTTTCTATTTTAAAGTAATCCTGTAAAACTAAATTACAGTTAAAAAGTACGTCTCTACCTGCATAATTAGGTCTTACAATAATATCATACTCCAGAGCTATATTTACTATGAATGCATCTTTTATATTAATACTATCAGAAAGCATCATATACTCACTCAAATATGTTTTAAGGTTAGTTTTTAGAGTATTTGTAGCTAGTTTTAAATTTTTATTATTATCGTAAGCAAGAACATATAATGATAAAGCCAAAGGGTTATTATCAACTATAGCATCAGTTATATTAGTATTAGTTAATTGGTCTTGTGTAGCATATACTTTAGCCATACTACCAAACTTGCTAGGAAGTGATAATGCTCTTATAGTGTAATCTTGTAAGGTAACTGCTCTTCCTTGTTCGCTAAATGATCTTATAGCATTTTCTCTTAATTCCTCTACAGTGTCTCCATCTCTTCCACCTGCAGCAGGTTTCTCGTTAGTAAACGTTAATGATGCTAAAGTACCTCTAGTAGGAGTAACTTCTACTTTATTAGTAATAGTATTAGCAGGAACGTTAGCTGATATACCTCCACCTTTAATATACTTAACAGTAACGTTTTCACTTAACGCTACACCGTATGCTTTACTATATAAAAAGTTAGAAGGGTCATAAGCATAATCTAATCTTTTGATACCTTGATTAGTACCACTACCTACATTAGCTGGATCAGGTAAAATAACTGAGTCGTCGCTAGATGTGGTACCTGCGCCAAATTGAAGTTCAAGATCACCGTTAGATTTAAATCTCGTTACAAACCTTTTAGGTACCTTCTGAAGGGATAGAACGTAAGGTACTTGGTTTGAATCTGAACTTGAGTTAGTCGAATCAGTAAATATAGTATCTTGTCCTAAGAAGGGTACTTCGAAATAACTGTCTCCAGAGGTACTTCCAGTTACTTCTAATATACCAACAATGTTGTCATCAGATAATGTGAGAGTCTTGAATTTTTCCGTTGAATTAACGGTAAATGAGGTTGTCTCTATAGTACCTGAAAATGCTTTAGCTTTCTTAGTTAATGTATATGTTGCAGGGTTGTTGCTTCCGTCTAAAGTTTCGATTCTTACTTCTGTTGGATCATAAGAACTACTAAATTGAAAGTCAACTGGGTTTTCAATAATAAACCTAGTTTGAGAAGAATCTGTTGATCTCACTACTGATTTAGCTGGAATAAAAGCTGCATTTGCCCAAGTAGGGTTATACGATCCATCTGCTACTACTGTTTGACTTATAGTTATATCTACTTCTGATACTCCTGTTACTTTAGGCTTATAGCCCATCATATATGCTAGGTTAAAAAGATTTTTAGGGTCCTTAGCATAATTTAAAAAAGTTTCCTGTAATTGAGTATCTTGATAAAACGAAAGAACATCACCAACATATGATGCCATTTCGATAAACATCATACCAGGAGACGTAGCTGAGAAGTCATTATAAGTATCAGGAAAATAATTCTTAGCATGTTCTATTAACTGAGAACGAAAGTCGTCAAAGTTTTTATTTATATATTTTATTATTCTTTCTTCTGCCATTAGTTATCGAAATTTATAATTACTTCATCTTCTATATTGGAGTCTTTTATAGCGTATCTCATACTAAATATTATAGTATTAGCATCAGCGTTAGGTATAAGGCTTAAATTAGTTACTTCTACTCTTGGAAAAAAGAGCTGAAGGTCATCTAATATCTGTAATCTTATACCATCTAATTCAGCTTCAGTTATATTATTAAATAGCAAGCTTCTTAATCCTGCTCCAAAAGAAGGGTTAAAAAATCTTTCATTTTTTCCTGTTAAAAAGTAGTTTATTAAATTAGCTTTGATAGCGTCCTTAGTCTGAAAAGTCTGATTAAATACAGCTTTACCAGAAAAAGGCAGGTCCACCCCGATAGCTTTTCTCGGCTGGTTATCTAATGGATTTATCTTTTTAACGTTTAGTGCCATTATCTAAGTTTATTTCTATCTTTTTCATAAGACTTATCTAAAACTGCTTTTGCGTTTTTAACAAAATCTAGTTTTGAAATATCTATACCAGTTACTGGTCCAGAATTTTCAGTTAACCCCATATCAGTCGCTATATTAGAAGCAAAGTTAGGTTTTTTTACCATACTTGATGTTCCGTGTACAACATTTTTATAGTCTTCGCCTGACATGCTTGCTTTAGTTTGATTTAACATCTCTTCTAAAGGAACTGTACCAGGATTCATTTTACCTACAGACCAAGTTCTTTTTAAGTCTTTTTGCTTTACTTTTCTGTAGTCATTTTTAGAGTCGTTTATATTAGGAGCACTAGCTACTTTTACTGCTTCAGTTAACATTTCTTGTAACTCTTCCTTAACAGCAGCTCTTACTTCTTCTCTTATAAGTTTTCTAAGTTCATTAGCTTTCATATTAATAAATAGTTAAGTTATGGAAGTTGATTATCAATTCTGAATTTTAATTGATCTAAAAGTACTTGAGGGTCGCTTGCAAAGGAAAAAGGTCCTTTGAGAATCACTATACCTCTAAAGTCTTTAGCTATAGCTTGACGTCTAGGGGCTACTGATGGAGAGTTAGGATCTAGTGCTATTTCTAAACTATACACTTTTCCGTTAGCTCCTAAGTATTCCTCTGTACTTAGCGAAGGCTCAACTATTGCACCTTCTAATATTTTATCTCTTTCGTCATTAGTTAAATCAGGATCTTCTAGACACCTGTCTATTAACGTTCTTATATTATCAACTCTTTCTTTGATAGGATCAAAAAAATCATTAGTTTCAGATATTATTTCAGTTATGGCGATTTTATCGTCTTCAAGAGTTTCAATCATTTTTCTAAGCCAAACTAAAATATTTGATAAAGAAGTAACTACACCTGTCGGGGTAGAGAATATAACTCCTCCAGCTGGTCCTGGTGGTATACCTAAAGTAGTTGGTATCTTTAATAGGTGGGTCAAAAGGTCTACTCCTCTTTTACCTACTTTAATTGGTTTATCTAATTTACGCGGTAACCTACTATACTTATTAGTTTTACCTTCGTACTTATTTATTACGTTATTAAGATTATTAATAGTACGTATCATTGCTTGTAATACTGCGGGAGGAGGGCATTCGTTTCTAAACTTATCTTCGAGCTCTAATATTTTATCGTCAGCATAGTCGTATACGAATGACTGCACTCTTCCTAATGCATTACCTACTATACCTGATAGGTTACTCTTATAGTCTTTAATTAACGAATGTGGCATTACTCAACAAATACTTTTTTTGATTTTAATGAAGATTTACCTTTAGGGTTTATTCTTCTTTTATATTTTCTTGATGCTTTTATTACTACAGGACCAATAGTGTTTAAAGCTGGTATAGGTTTTCTATCTACTGTCTTAGCTTTTTGTAATCTTCTCCCTAATCTACCTAACATATTAAAAAGGTCATTAAGTAATACTTCTAAACTATCTCCTAAGATTACGGGTTGAGATTCAAATAACCTTGCTCCTTTACCTAACCAAATTTTTTCAGCATCTAAACCTATATTTTTTTGACCGTCTAAATGTATATATTCACTGCTAACTCCAAAAGCTGTTTTAGAGGTTAATTGGATATCGTCTTTTTTAGAATTGATAAATACTCTATCACTATTAATTATAGCTTGACTTCCTTTATATCTATTACCCCTAGTGGGTTTAGTATTAGTAGAGTCATATTTAGTTCTAGCTTGTTCTAAATTTATTTTATGTTCTGAGGTTAAATAAAAAGAGGAATAGTCTCTGTTTATATCTTCTACAATAAAGTTATCTTCTCCTTCGTACTTAATATTAGATATAAACATAAAAGGCTTTCCAGCGTTAGAACTATCAGTAATTTTATTTTTAGGATGATCTTCTCCTCCTATTCTTATATTCTGTCCTAACCTACCTCTTATAATAGTATCTCCAGGAAATGGATGTAAAGAGGCTATTGCCTGCTCTTCTATACCGTTTCCTAAGTCTACAGGGGAATCTTTTACTAAAGGATTAGAGTGTGCGTTATTCCAAACTGCTAGTGTATTAGTATAGTAATCTAGTCTATCTCTATCAGTACCTTCATACCCTAAGCTACTGCTAGGTCCTTTACTAATCAGTACTATTTCATTTTTAAAAGGGTAAGTCCTAAAGGTGCTACTTCTAGGAAACGCTTCAGGGTGAGTTTCAATTTTTTCAGGATCTAAAGATGAACCTAACGGCATGTATTTAATTGCACCTATACCAGCATTTAAACCATACTTCTTTAACTCTTTATCATTTTCTTTTAAGATAACATGAGATACTCTACCTATTTCGAATCCTTCTAAAGAAGGTTCTTCCAGTATTGTATTACTGCTCTTAAATAAATTTGTACTATAAGCCATTATTCTTCTTCTTCTTCAGTACTACTTTCACCTATCTGTTTTACTTCGTCTTTAACATCTTCTTGCTCTAACAATAAGTCTTGTAGTTCTGATAAGTCAAACTCTTCATCACCGCCTCTGGCTTGAACTGCTTCTAATCTTTGAACAACTTGGGCTAGTTTAATTAAATGCTCATCATTTTTTACTCCTATCTCCATGTATTCCTTTATCATAGGTACTAAAAGGGTTGCATCTCCAACATTTTCTATAAGAGGTTTTAACTCTCCTATAAGTCCTTTAACTTGAGATTGAGTATTTTTAGAGTTATCGTAAATTTCACTAAATAAATCAGATAGTGTTTTTCCTTTGAATATTTCTTTATCTAGGGCCATATTCTTTTTATTATAAATAGACTATTCTAGATTATTGTGCAAAAGACCTATTTCATAAGCTTTTTGATACTTTACACGAAAGTCAGCTTTTAAGATGTTAATTACTCTAGTTAGATTAGGAGTTTCGCAATCGGTCATTTCTCTAATGTAAATATAAAGTGCTTTCTTTTTGAATATGTCTAGATCGTGTCTAGTCTTAAAAATAGTAAGAACTGCATCTGCTATTCTTCTATCTTGTTCTTTAGGTATCAGGTCTTCTAATATTTCATATGTGCTATCTACCCATTCATCTATAAAGTCGCTTAAGTTTTTAGCAAACATATGATTTACTTTATAATCTTGAGTATATGAATCTTCCATATCGGCAAAAGATCCGATCTGTTTTAACTTTTTATAGTTTTTATTATTATAGTTTATTAACCATCTTTTGACTATAGTACCAAAGTATGAATATGCTTTAGCTCCATTAGTAGGGTCAAATTTCATTATTTTCTCTTCGTAAAGAATAGAGACTATTTCATGTTTAAGGTCTTCTATTTTATCTACATCTGTGTAGTAGAATTTAAACGTATGTATAATGTTTTCCGCTAATTTGTAAAAGGGATAGTAAATGTGTTCTGTAAAGATTCTTTGTTTATACTCGTGATCTTCCGAGGTGTTAAACTTAACTATATACTCTTCTGTTTCTTTAGTAAAATAGTTAGCTTTGGATCTCTTCCTTGCCATAGTTTTCAGGGAGCATGTATCTGTTCAATTCGTCCTGTACTGCTTTCATTTGGTTAAAAAATTCACCAACTTCATCATCTGATTGAAAGACCCCCTTTTCGTCGAGATTCTGTAAGTGTTTACGAGACTCGCCTATAGTATTCGATATATTTTGAAGATATTGTGCTTGATCTCGTGTGACATCTTCAAATTTCTCTACTTTTATAAGTAAGTTTCTAATAATATACACTAAAGTTCCCGAAAAGGCAACTAAAATACCAATAATTATATAAAATATTTCCATATTATAAGTTTTTAAGCATGTTATTTAACCCTTTAGAGGATTTAAAATGCTTTTTTTGTTTATACTTTGGTTTAGTATCTTTTGGGATTAAACTACCGCCGTCTTTTCTCCATTTATCAAACTCTACTTTAGAAGCTAAAAAGTCTGCTGTATGTAAAACAAAGACTATATTAGTTTTCATTCTGGATGTAGGCATATTACTGAAGAAATAAGCTTCATTAGCTTTATCAAAGACGCCATCATGTAGTCTTATACCTAAAAATTCATTATGAGTGACTGGAATACCGAACTTCTGTAAGATAAATAAAGATCTATCCGGTATAAGCATAAAGTCTAAGTCTGGATTATAGGTATAGTTTTCGAATAATTTATTTTTACGCCATTCATCTGTTTGAATAATGTAATTTTCTTTATCTCCATCACCTAGTTTACCTAAGTCATGGAAAATAGCTGCAAATACTAATTCTTCATCTGTAAAGTCTATAGTACCTCCCATTTCTTCGAAGAGTTTCTTCTGTTTAATAGCATACTCTACTACTCTATTTACATGATCTACGTATCCTCCTGGGAAAGCATTATGATGCCACGATCTACCACTAGCTGGAGCCATAATATAGGCTTCGCCTAAGTGTTCTATAAGTTTTTTACATTTATCCTTACGTTCGGTAATGTAATGATCTATAATTTTAAGATGTTTTTCGTAGTTCGAATGGATTTTCTCCGCTTTCAATGACATATTAGATTAATTATTTGTTATATTATTAAATTATTCTTATATTATTAATATAATTAAGTATTTATTTATATTTAATTCTTAATATATAATTAAGATAATGATTTTTTTTCAAAAGATCAACTATTCTACAATAAATTTTTCCTGAATAAGTTTTAACTCCGAATCACTACCGGCATCCCAAAAGGTTTCCATATACAAAGTAATGGTATCTCCTACGGCCATGGGCGGTACCGGACCTACTATACGTGTAGTACGTAATCTAGAGTGATCTTTCTTAAAGTATATCGTAGTAGGCTGCACTATATTAACCTGTATACCTGCAAATAATGATAGAATTAGAGAATAAGAGCTATTAGGTAGGAGGGTTCCGGAATAATCATAAGGTCCATTGAACGGATCATAGTTATTAACCGTAACCATAAGTGAGTCTCCTATAGTCCAATAAGTATCGGTATCAAATCTAGCCTCTACTACTTGCCGATTATTATATTCATATTGAGGTTTTAATTGATCTGCAAAAGCCTCTACGGCAAAGTAAGGTAAATAATCACCATCGAAATCTAAATCGATATGATGTATACCGTTAGTATCTTCATAACCGGGGAATACCATTTCAACGTTGCAATCGGCGGTGATGCAAGGGGAGAGGGTGATATCTTCTATAGTACACGAAGTAAAGAGCGAAGCGACCGCCGCGCAAAGCGCGCAAAGTTGCACCGAAAATTTTTTATAATTAACCATACTTTATATTTTCATTGAGAATATCTTCTAATTTAGCCCTTATCTCAAAGGCCTTTTTAGTATATTTTTGATTAGCTATCTCCGATACCATTACCGCAAAAGGATAGCTCTTACGTACAGACAAGATAAAAGAGTACTTACCGGTAGTGGATAGGTTCCAATCTGGTTTATCCATAGAGAGGCGATCTATCTGGATGCTATCAAATCTATGGCTAATAAGTTCATAGAGTTGAGTTTGAATGTGCTGAGGTACTATCATGACTTTGGTTAGAGTCTACTAATTATGTACATTTCTTAATTTAAACATATACAATGGAAAGTTATAAGTAGTCTTAGTACCCATCATATCAAAGCTATAACCTTTCATTTGAGTATTAGTTATCTTTTCTATATTCATTTGACCTCCTAGAATACCTTTACCCTCTCTTATAGTA
>Ga0163109_10004219_pt1 | contig 10932 bp, 11 predicted proteins | sample CRUFie1St13metaG_FD_108704 | JGI IMG/M metagenome (GOLD analysis project Ga0163109, IMG submission 108704) | Marine microbial communities from the Costa Rica Dome - CRUD Field 142mm St13 metaG | ecosystem: Environmental > Aquatic > Marine > Oceanic > Photic zone | place: Costa Rica: the Eastern... | reverse complement strand
ACCGCAGGGTGAACGTTCGGACCACGGGTGAGGATCGGTCCTCCGCCCAGGGTGAAGCGGCCGTATTTGCGGTGATCCGCATCGGGGTGATCGGTGGCGTGACTGACGTCCACCGCCAAAGCCACGTCCGGATTGGCCAAATGGGCCGAGGTGATCGCTCCCCGCGTGCCAATCTCCTCCTGGGAAGTCGAAACCGCAACCACCTTGCAGGTGGGTTTGCGTCCTTTCGCCAAGCGGATCAACGCTTCGTTGACGGTGTAGGCTCCCGTTTTGTCGTCAAAGGCCCGGGAAACCGCAAGCGGACCGTGGAGCTTTTCAAAACCGTGATCGTAGACCGCAGCATCTCCAATCATAACCCGAGAGAGAGCTTCCTCACGATTCTTGGCTCCGATATCGATCCACATCTGGTGTAATTCGGGTACTTTTTTCCTTTCCTCGGGAGTCATCAGATGGATCGCCCGCTTTCCGGTGACTCCGCGAATGATTCCCTTTTGAGTGAGGATGTCCACCCGTCTGCCTGAGATCATCGAACGATCGTGACCGCCAATGGTGTCGAAGTACAAAAAGCCCTTGTCGCTGACGTGCTTGATGATCAAGCCCAATTCGTCGATGTGTCCGGCAAGCATCAAGGTCGGAGAACCTTTGGCTCCCAACGTCGCATGACAACTTCCCAAGGCGTCGATGGAAAAGGAATCCGCATGGGACTCGACGCGTTTGCGAACCACCTCACGGGCATCATCCTCGTAACCGGAAGGCGAACGAGCTTCGAGAAGCTCCTTGAGGAAGGGAGGAGGAGCGGGATTACGCTTGGGTGTTGATTTCGTTTTTTTGACCATCCCCTACACCAAGCGCTTGTTTGCCCATTTGGCAAGTTCGAGCTCTGCGATCTTGGAAAGTTCCGACTTTTTTCATCGCGATCGGCATGGAACCGGTTATGGAGGAATCATGACCATTTATCCAGCCATCGATTTACGCAACGGACGGTGCGTCCGCCTTTTTCAGGGCAAGGCCGAACAGGAAACGATCTATTTCGAAGATCCTTCCGAGCCGGCCCGCAAATGGAGAGATCAAGGCGCCGATCATCTCCACGCGGTCGATTTGGACGGGGCCTTCTCGGGCAGTTCGGCCAACTTGGATGCGGTGCGTTCGATTTTGGAAGTGGATGGACTGAAAGTACAGCTGGGAGGTGGCATGCGTGACGAGGATTCGATCGAGCGGGCCTTGGCTCTTGGCCTGGACCGGGTAATCATCGGAACCCGTGCCTGCGCCGATCCCGAATGGACCGGTTCTCTGATCAAACGGTTTGGTGGCGAACGAATCGTGGTGGGTATTGACGCCAGAGATGGTCTCGTCACAACCAAGGGATGGGTCGAAACCACTGCAATCACCGCCCTCGACCTTGCCGCTCGCTTGATGGACCTGGGAGTCCGCTGGATCATTCATACGGACGTAGCCACGGATGGAGCCATGAAAGGGCCCAATCTTCAGGCCCAAAGGGAAATGGCCGAAAGGGTTCCTTCCTGCCAGGTCATCGCCTCGGGAGGAGTCACCACCGAAAAGGACGTTGGAGATTTGGACCGCCTTTCCCAGGAATTGCCCAATCTCGAGGGAGTCATTATCGGAAAGGCTCTCTACGAAGGCACCGTTTCCCTGGCCAATTTGATGAGCCGATAGGGAACGGATCCCCGAGCCCCTTCGGGTTGTGAGAATTTCCGGCCCGAAGGAACCCAAGGGCAAAATGTACTTGCCAAGCGCAAAAGCTCACTTTTGAGTCATTCCTTTTATCCCAAACACTCATTATCCCATAAGCTATGACAAAGATATCCTTTGACGTCGACTTCAGCAAAGATCCCGAAAAGATTCTGGAGGAAATTCAAGAGCGAGCGAAAGCCGAAGTTGCCAAAAGAGAATCCAAGGAAAAGAACTCCGCCTTTCTTTCCGACCTGCACAACTTGGTAAACAAGGAGCTCGGTACCTCTCTCAAGAACACCAATGACCTCATTAAGGCATTGACCCCTTTCACCACAGCGGCTTTCAAGAACAAACTGGCCTCGACCTCTCCAACGGGAAGAAGACAAACGGTTTCCATGGATCAGGAAACCTTTGACAAGATCAAGGAGATGCTTGCCGAACCCAACCCGAACAAAGCGGCCATTTCCCGCGAGACCGGAGTCAGCGTCGTGCAAGTGCGTAAGGTCGCCACCGGCGGATACGACCAAAAATACGGAAGTGGAGCGTCTAAGACAGAATCCCCCGCCCCATTGCCCAAGCCGGTGGTCGAAGAGGAAAAGGAAGAGGAATCTCCTCTGCCCCCACCCTCCTTGGCGGAAGAAACTCCCTCCATTGCGGATGTTGAACCCGAGGAAAAAACCGTAGAGGAAGAGGCCCCAAGCTTACCTCCTCCCCCGTCCTTTGGGGACGACGAACCCGCCCTTCCTCCCGTTTCGGAAGCCGAAGACTCCGCTCCTTCTCTTCCTGACTTACCTCCTCCTCCCACCTTCGATGCGCCAGCGGAAGATAACCTCGAAGACTCAAGTGAGGAGGAAGAGGCCCCCACCTTGCCTCCCCCTCCATCCTTCGGGGACGACGAACCATCCCTTCCCCCCATCCCGGAGGCCGGAGACACCCCGGCTCCCATGCCGGATCTTCCTCCACCCCCGGCTCCCGAAGAGGAAACCGAGGAGGAAGAGGATTCCGAAGATTCGAGCGGAGACGAAGCTCCCAGCCTACCTCCGCCTCCATCCTTCGGAGAGGATGCCCCCGACCTGCCTCCCTTTCCGGATCTTCCTCCACCCCCCGCTCCCGCAGAGGAAACCGAGGAGGAAGAGGCCCCTTCCCTACCTCCGCCTCCGTCCTTTGGAGAAGACGAACCTGGCCTTCCCCCCATCCCGGAAGCCGGAGACACCCCGGCTCCCATGCCGGATCTTCCTCCACCCCCGGCTCCCGAAGAACCGGAAGAGGATTCCGAGGATGCGAGCGAGGAAGAGGCTCCAAGTCTGCCTCCGCCACCCTCTTTCGGGGAGGACGCTCCCGACCTACCTCCGCCTCCTCCCTCCGCAGATACTTCGGACGACGAAAGCGACGAGGAAGAGGATCAGGCGCCCGCGCCCGCTTCCCCAGCGGCTCCGCCCAGTCCACCCGAAGGCATCACCCGTCCACCGGTCGGTTCGAAGCCCGGGCTCAAACCCGGAAAACCGGGAAAACCCACACTTTCGCTTAAGAAGGGAAAATCCAAGACCAAGGGACTGAAGCTTACCCGCCCTCCCTTGCGCAAAAACCCACCCAGCGAATAATCAAACCATTCGTTTGATCTCGACGAACGGGCAATCTTTCGCTAGAGAAAACACTTTACGGGGCCGTAGCTCAGTTGGAAGAGCGCCACAATGGCATTGTGGAGGTCGTCGGTTCGATCCCGATCGGCTCCACCATCCTTTCCTCCTAATCCGATGAATTTCATTCAACCCATTCATCGTCAGGCCAAACCCTTTCTCCTCTTGCCTTGGCTTCTTGCTTCCTGCGGTGAATCCGATTTGGAAAACCAGGCAAGGGAAATAATCGAACAGCAAAAGGATTCGAATTCCACAACCACGATCCAAGCGAACGAGGAGGTGGTCACCCAATCTCCGGATGGCTTGCAATTCACCAAGGAAAAGTCCGGCACCGGCATACGCGAGTCAGTGGGCATCTCCAAGGAAGGCCAGCTTACTTACAAAGGAGATTTCAAGGATGGCAAACCGGAAGGTCTTTGGACTACCTTTTTCCCAAGTGGTCGCCCACGTTGGCAGGGAGTCAAGAAAGACGGGCTTAACCATGGATCCTTCGACATGTGGTACGAGGATGGAAGCAAGCGGATGTCAGGCACCTACGAACGGGGGAAGAAGCATGGCAAATCCACCGCCTGGCACCCCAACGGAGTCAAGTGGCTCGAACAATGGCATCACCATGGAGTTCCCGTTCGCCTGTGGAAGCACTGGAACGACCAGGGCGAATTGATCGATGAAACGCAACACCCCGATCATGAGAACAACGCCACTCAAAACCCCAAGGGGGAATAATTTGCTTTTGCCTTGCCCCTCCGCCCCCAGCCCTTAACCACATAATCATGGAACCAGTATGGATAACCGGCATGGGGCTTATCACGAGCATCGGCAACGACCGGGAAACCGTGACCCGAAACCTGCTCGAATTGAGGCACGGAATCGAAAACCCACCCGAACTTCAGGTTGACTCCTCCCCCGTCAAAGTCGCTGGTACGGTCAAGGGTTTCGAGGTTGATTCAACCGACCCGGAGGACTGGGTCTATCCCGAGCAATACCGGGTCCCCCGGGCCACGCTCCGTAGCTTTTCCCCTCACGTGCTCTATGCCTGGTGCGCCCTGAGCCAAGCCATTGAAGACGCCGGGCTCTCGCAGGACGATCTTCACGACCCCGACGCCGGGCTCTACACCTCCTCGGGCGGATCGATGCGCTCCATTCACAAACACTTTGAAAAGATGGATCAGCGTGGGGTCATGGCCTGCAATCCCCTGGCCATCGTCGCTTCGATCGCGGGAACCCTCACCTTTAATCTGGTCGCCGCGCTTGGCATTCGCGGATCCTCCACCGGATTGGTCTCCGCCTGCGCCTCCTCCGGACACGCCTTGGGCATGGCTCTTGATGAAATCCGGCTCGGACGGCAAAAACGCATGCTCGTTGTCGGAGCGGAAGACTGCAATTTCGAAAGCATCGTACCCTTCTGCGGGATGCGGGCGCTCTCCCTCGAGGCCGACCCCAATCATGCTTCCCGTCCCTTTGATCTCAAACGCAATGGATTCGTTGGCACGGGGGGCGCGGTATGCCTCGTTCTGGAGACCGAGTCCGAAGCCCGCCGGCGCGGGTCCACCCCCTACGCCCGCTTTTCCGGATGGGGTCAGGCCTCCGACGGACACAACGTGGCCATTTCCCACCCCGAAGGCAGGGGACTGAGGGACTCCATGAACAAAGCGCTCATGGATGCCCGAGCGGAAGCTTCCTCCATCGAATACGTCAACGCCCACGCCCCCTCCACTCCCATTGGGGACGCCTCCGAGATCAAAGCCCTCAAACAGGTTTTCCCGGCTCCTCAAGGAGTTGCGGTGTCCAGCACCAAGGCCCTCACAGGTCACGGACTTTCCCTTTCCAGCATCATGGAGGCTTCCTTCTGCTGTTTGGCTTTGAGAGAAGGATTCATACCCGGATCCGCGAACGTATCGGAACCGGATCCCGAGCTCGAGCACTTGCAACTGATCAGGCAAACCGAAACCCGACAAGTCGATCGCATTCTCAGCAACAGCAGTGGATTCGGAGGCGCCAACGTCAGCCTCATCTTCGATCGGGTCGCCCTGTGAGCGCGGAGTACCTCAAGGAACTCATCACCGGTCGGCGCACCCGCAAACCGGCTCTCTTTTCCAAGCGGGTTCCCGATCGGGAAAGCATCATGCAACTGATCGATACCGCCAGGCACGCCCCCAACCATCACTGCACCGAACCCGCCCGCTTTTACCTGCTTGATTCGAAAACCATCGAATTCGTCGGTCGTCTGTTCGGAGAAGTGGTTGCGGGAGACGCCTCCGACCCGGTTCTCGTCGAAAAAGGCGAAAGAAAAAAGGAAGAATGGGGAACGGCTCCCGGCTTGCTGATCGTCACCTGCCGGACCGACCGATCATCCGCTCTCGTCCGAAAGAAACCGGCGATCATCGAGGAGGACTACGCCACCTGCAGTTGCATTTGCCAGAACCTTTCCCTTCTCTTCGAAGCTCGTGGATTGGCCTGCAAATGGAGCACCGGTCCGGTTTGGGAACATCCTCGATTCGCGGAGACCATCCGGATGAGGGAACCTGAAAACGAACGGGTGGTGGCCCTGCTCTTCTACGGGTATTCGGAGCAGGAATTGGTTCCCCGCCCTCTGACTCCCCTATCGGAACATTTGATCAGCGAGTATTGATCGCAGGGCTTTGGTCGACGGCTCGTTATCCCATTGACCCAATCGCGAAAATTTGCATTTTCAATGTCTTTGGTGATTCGGCGAAATAGCTCAGTTGGTAGAGCAGAGGACTGAAAATCCTTGTGTCCCCAGTTCGATTCTGGGTTTCGCCACCACCAAAAACTTTTTGTAATTGATAGCTTACAAAACTTTTGTTGAACACTTACCCTCTACCAGTGTACAGTCTACGAAAACTTAAGCCGCAGAAAGTATCATTATGAACCGACGTAAGTTCGTACAAGCCGCCGCCCTTACCACGACGGCAGTATCCCCAACCTCAGCCTCTGCCCTTCAGGCAAAACAACCCGGACCCACTAAGCGGAAGCGTTATCAGAACGGAGCGACCCGTTGGCCCATCTGCCTGGACACCGCTACGCTGAGCAAAGAACTGACCCTCAAGGAAAAAGTCAAACTTGCGGCCGATGCCGGATTTGATGCCATCGAACCCTGGGACCGCGAACTGCTGAAACACGAGGAGTCCGGAGGCAGCCTCAAGGACCTGGGCAAAGAAATTCGCGACCTGGGCCTGTACGTTCCCAGTGTCATTGGTCTCTGGGGTGCGCTGGCTCCTTCCAAAGAAATTTTCAACCAGGAAATCGACGAGCACAGGAAGCGGTTGCAAATGATTTCCGATATTGGCTCCGAGCATGTCCAGGTGATTCCGAAATTCGGTCTCGAAGAGCCTTTGGACAAAAGAGTCGCTGCATGGAGCTACAGCCAGGTTTGCGAAATGGCCAAGGAGTACGACCTAAAGCCTGCGGCCATTTTCCTGAACATGGTTCGGGGACTCGAACGCCTGTCCGATGCCACGGCAATCGCCCTCGATTCCGATCAACCGGAAGCCATGATCATCCCGGATACCTACCATATGTTCCTTGCGGGAACCGGACCCAATGCCCTGGGTCGCCTGCGTGGTGACTTTATTGCCATCTTCCAATTTGCCGATGCCGGAAAAGACGTTGAACCGATTTTGCATAAGGGAGTCGATTCGCAACGCGTGTTGCCGGGTGACGGCAAGATCGACCTCAAGGCCTACCTGACCAACCTCAAGAAAACCGGCTTTGCCGGCTGCGTGTCGTTGGAACTGTACAATCCGGAATATCGCAAGCGGGAGCCAGTTGCCTTTCTTGAAGAAGCTCTGCGTAAAACCGTAAAGGTCGTCGCTTCAGTGGATTGATTCGTCCGTTTTTTCTAATTCGATTACGCGCAGGATGTGCCTACAGTTTTGCGGCATACCGTAAGTAGAAACCGAAAAGTCTTGGCTATGACGCAGATTGCCCTCTTCGAGAGCAAAAGCATTTTGCCTTCATTAGTCCCATTCTTGAAGATGCTCAGCATGAATGAAAGTATATATGAGCGTATTCAAGCGCTAACCCCCGATGAGGCACTTGAAATTATCTCAAAGATGGGAATGAATATGCATGACCATCCGTATTTAAGTGAAGAGAGGAGGCAGGAGATGGAAAATGAAATGGTGGATGATTTGCCGATCCCAAAGCCTCTCTCCAAAGAAAATGGTGATTCGAATACTTGACGAATTTCAGTTAATCTTGCTTATCGGACAATCAGCGCCCCCATCGCCGGTTTGACCACCGACCTTTTGATACGGTTCGACTAAGGCTTGCATTGAATTCGCGAGAGCTTTTCGAGCAGCATTTTAAAGGAAACACTACTTCACACACACGACTTGGAATCCAAGGGGAATCCGAATATTCATATATTATGATACTTAAACGAAGGCCTGCTGAGGAAAGAGGCGTGGCCGTCCGTAGTTGGCTACATGCCCGGTTTTCATTTTCCTTCGACGATTACCACCATCCGGAACATTGCGGGTTCCACTCGCTGATTGTTATGAACAATGACACAATCGAACCGGGTGGCGGCTTTGCAACCCATCCTCATGAAAATGCGGAAATCTTTACTTATGTCATCTCAGGAAAACTCGAACACCGGGACAGTATGGGAAACGGGTCAGTTATACTTCCAGGGAACCTTCAGTACATGAGCGCCGGTAGTGGAGTAACTCACAGCGAATTCAATCCATCCCGGGATCAAGCCACTGAACTCTATCAAATCTGGATGTTACCCAAGGAAAGTGGTGGTGCGCCTAGGTATTCGGAAAAGAAACTAGGAACCAGAAAGGCGAGTAACAGTCTCGAACTCCTGTTTTCTGGAGATGGTCGGTACAATTCGACCCAAATTCGACAGGATGCGGAATTTTATTTTGGTCAATTGAATCCGAATTGCCAAATTTCATTACCCTCGAACCCCAAATTTCCCCATAGTTGGATTCAAGTGATAACCGGATGCCTTTCGCTAAACGACCTTTGCTTGAACAAAGCGGACGGACTGGCGATTGAAGACCAAGACGGACAACTCATACTTAAATCTGCAGAGCCAACCGAGTTCTTTCTTTTTAAGTTAGCGGAATCAAAATGACCCGAGTCTCATTACTAGTTTAAGCGTCTTTGTCTTTTTGAAGTCGCTCTGACATTTGGTCACACATTCATTGAATTCATTTTTTCACAGTTTATCTCGCAAATTAAAAATCAATGTCACAAGAACCAGCCAATTACCTTCTTAGAATCTTCAGAAATGAGCTCGCCACAAAGTTTTGTGGAATGAAAAGAAAATCAACACACACGAACTGTTCTACAAATTATTTGAATTTTTGCGGAAAACACTCGTTGAAATGCTTTAAGTGATTTTGCAGACGGAAAACTTCCCCGCCTTCGTATTTGTTGAGATCGCTAAACATGATGGGTTGATTTTGGATCCAATTTTTTAAACTGGTGATGAATTCAACGGCCCTTTTGAATTCACATTTGTTATCGGCAGTCTTAAACGCTTGATCCGATTGCATTATTAACCCTTCCAATTCGCGGCAAGCGATGCGAAGAAGGCTTTTAACCGAAGATCGGTGAATGAGATTATGCGGGTTTTTATCAATGTAGTGTCGTACCTATCAAATTTTTCCTTCGATCTTTCAAACTAGGTAAATAAGTTTTCAATGTATTTTGAATGATCATCTTTTGAATATCAATGATATTGACTGGATTGCAACGCAAAGGGCAGAGCAATGACCGCTTTAGATCTAAGATGTATGAAGTAAGAGGAATGATTTCGGGGTGTGTATGAAGGTGTATTTTTTAATGTCAAGAACACCCAAACCCGTCCGCTGCTCGAAGAATTTTTGTCACTGCTTCAGGGTGGATTTTGCATTCCCGTGACAACTCGTTGAGAGTAGGATCCCTACCAAGTTTTTCCTCTAAAGTTCTCTTGATGTGAAGAAGTCTTTCCAAGTAAGAGTAAATTGATTTTGTGTTCATAAACTCAATAACGCAAATTTTGCAGCCTAGGATCACATCAATGGTTTAAGTCAAAATCTTATTCAATCTTAAGGTAGTGATTTCAGTTTCAATTTTTGAGTAAGTGATCCGCTGCAAATGGAGCATCGTTAAATACTTTGCAGGAAATAAATACTTAAAAAAATTTCTAGCGATTTACTCTTTTACATGAAATCCGAAACGCAACTAGGTTTTGAACTTGGAATCGACAAAAGAGTTATAGTGTCGATTCGAAAGAGAAGTCTTTCAAGGACTCTTTGGTTCACTAAAAGTAATTCTGTTTATTATACTCTACAGGGTGAACACAAATTACGTAACGAGATACAGAAGACTGTCTTGCGTTTGCTTGATGCTTGAAAGGCATCAGTAGAACAGTTTCTTTCCACTACTTTTCACAAAAAAAAGTGAACTGCATCAGAACTATCCCATCATTTAATTCAACTTCAAGCGTTACTTGACCGCCTTACCGTGAGAAAATCGTTAATCTTTCGTTCATCTCATGGTTCTTTGCCTTCAGAGATTCGATTTCGGCAAAAAGTCTTTGTGCGTCATTTTGTTTCATTTAAGGGCATGGATTGGAATTCACTTTCATCGGCTTATTTGAAGTCACTAGGACTTGGTTCTAAGGGAATCCTTCCGCTTATGAGTAAAATTTGTTGGTGAGAACTATTTGAGTCTTTCCATCTTTTCCCTGAACTCCCTTTCGTTGATTTCACCACTTATGTAAAGTCCAAGGGCTTGCTTTTTAGCAGCCTCTTTGGGGGATTGGATGGGAGAGGTACCATTCAAATCCGGAGTGTCCGAAGCGTTGTTCTCCCAGGATTCCTTACCCATCAAATGAGAACGAGACGAATTGAAAATGGTCACCGTCCCCTTGCTCATTCTCTCTTCGATTGCCTCCCTTTGTTCGGGAGTTAACTCAGAGGAGGGCAGATCCACTGAGCTTTTGTATGCGAACCGACCAACGATAAGCAACAGAAGGATCGCAAAAACGTACCACCCCTTGTCCAATCTCTTCAAAAGACTCATCCCCTACCCAACCATCTCGTATGGGCATCGTCAAGAATTGGCTAGGTTTCTAAAAATGGGCAAACCTCCGTGACTCGGAGTAACGGATGGCTTTATGGTAATGTTCCTCCACAACACCACAGGATAGTTCCAGCAGCTGAACCAAACATGGCTATCCCCACAACCCAAGGGATCCATGGGCGCCTTTTTACCAACTCCTCGTTATACTTCGTCTCTTGTTCAAGTTCCAATTCACGACCTTTGTGAGAGAACCGTAACTTGAACTTGAGTCCGAGGATGAAACAGGTAATGACACAGCTCAGAAAAACGACGATCATTGCCACAAAGATGCAAAGCCCAGAAGGGAGATCCGAATTAGGTTCGTCTTCCACCAAAGCCAAGAATTCAAACAATACCATGAGTTAACCCAATAGGTAAAACACTGAGCAGCATTAGACAATCTTTTTAAGAATAGGGTATTTTGGATTTTACATCCGGTTCACTTTGCGAGATGGAGTTTCGGGAATTACGAATGACTCTCACCTGCGAGTCGGTCCTATGCGAAACGACAGCCATT
>Ga0163109_10004218_pt1 | contig 10937 bp, 8 predicted proteins | sample CRUFie1St13metaG_FD_108704 | JGI IMG/M metagenome (GOLD analysis project Ga0163109, IMG submission 108704) | Marine microbial communities from the Costa Rica Dome - CRUD Field 142mm St13 metaG | ecosystem: Environmental > Aquatic > Marine > Oceanic > Photic zone | place: Costa Rica: the Eastern... | reverse complement strand
CTAGATGAATTCATGGATTTTTATCATAAATTTTATGTCCCAGAAAATGCTATTCTTTCTATTGCAGGTGATATTAATATTGAAGAAACTAAAAATCTAGTTAGTGCATATTTTGGCCCAATTCCAAGAGGAAAACAAAAAATTGAATCAATTTCAATTGTAGAACCTCCTTTAAACGGTGAAATAAGAGACACAATTTACGATAACATTCAACTACCTGGCGTGATGATGGCTTACAGAATTCCAAAAGCTGGAACAAAAGACTTTTATGCAATTGAGTTAATGTCAATGGTGCTTTCACAAGGTGAAAGTTCTAGATTAAATAAAAAATGTGTTGAAAATTCTGAATCTGCTGTTTATGTGGGAGCATTTCCTTTTGACTCAGAAGATCCAGGTTTATCTTTTGTTTATGCAATTGCAAATTCAGATGTTGATCCATTAAAATTGGAAGATGAAATCAATGAAGAATTTAATAAGGTTCAATCAGAGCTTATTTCAGAAAGAGAATTTACAAAGGTCAGAAATATGCTAGAAAATGATTTTATATACAATTTCACTTCTATGATAGGCATTGCTGAAGATTTAGCTAATTATGAAATGTACTACGGTGATGCAAACTTGATTAATACAGAATTAGAGAGATATTTAAAAGTCACAAAAGAAGATATTCAACGTGTTGCAAAGGAGTATTTTGTTCCTTCAAACAGAGTTGTGTTATATTATCTCCCTAAAGAAAATGAATAATAAAATAAATCATGCGAAATTTTAAAATAGTAGTTGCTGCATTTCTTTTTTTGATTGTAACAGGCATGCATTGTCAAATTGATCGTTCAAGAGCACCTATTCCTGCTAAGGCTCCGCCTATTAATATTGGTGAGCCCCAAAAGTTCCAATTAGAAAACGGATTGAAAGTTTTTTTGGTTGAAGACCATAAACTACCTAGCGTTGCAATGAATCTTACTATTGATAAAGATCCTCACATGGAGTCTGGACATGTAGGTCTTGCATCTATGATGGGAGACATGATGAGCGCAGGTACATCAACAAGATCTAAGGCAGAAATTGACGAAGCAATAGATTTCGTAGGTGCATCGTTATATACTTTCTCTTCAGGATTTTATTTATCGTGTTTGACCAAACACTTAGACTATGTCACAGAAATAGCAAGTGATATATTACTTAATCCAGCTTTCCCGAAGGAAGAATTAGAGAAAAAAAGAAAAAGATTATTATCAAATTTAAAATCAATTAAAACAAGTCCTGATGCAATTTCATCAAGAGTAGAAAAAGTGTTGAAATATGGCGAAATGCACCCTTATGGACAAATACAAAAAAAATCAGATATAGAAAATATTTCAATTGAGCTATGTAAAGATTATTACAATAACTTTTTCAAGCCAGATAATGGGTATTTAGTAATAGTTGGTGATATTTCATTACCCGACGCTAAGGCATTATCAAATAAATACTTCTCATCTTGGCAATCTGGAGAAGTTCCATCTAATAATTTTGATTTACCTAAAAAACCTAAAGGTGTAAAAGTAAGCTTTGTACACAAGCCAGGAGCAGTTCAGTCATTAATTAAAATATTTTATCCTGTTGAGTTTAAGATCGGATCTGACAATACAGCTCAAGTAAATGTTATGAGTAATATATTTGGTGGTGCATTTTCAAGTTACTTAAATGCAAATTTAAGAGAGGACAAAGGTTATACTTACGGTTCAAGAGGAAGAGTAAATTCAGACAAGTATATTGGAAATTTTTCATGTTCTGCTAGTGTTAGAAATGAAGTTACAGATAGTTCGGTTCAACAAATGCTATTTGAAATGAATAGAATTAGAAATGAATATGTAGACTCTTTAGATTTAGAAAGAATTAAAAATAATATGATTGGTGATTTTGCACTTTCTTTAGAAAATCAGCAAACAATAGCAAGATTTGCATTGAATATTGAGAGATATAATTTACCGAAAAATTATTACAGAGAAATGCTTGATAAGGTCCAAAGTGTAACAAAAACTATGGTTAAAGAGGTTGCTCTTAAATATATAGATCCTAGTAATTGTTACATTTTAGTAGTTGGGAACAAAGACATTGCAGAAAGCTTAATTCAATTCGATTCTGATGGTAAAATTGATTTCTATGATTACAATGCAGAATTAGTTAAGGTGAACCAAAAACCCATTCCTGATGATATTAATGCTGAAAAAGTAATAAATGATTATTTAATGGCGCAAACTGATTCTAAAACAATGGAAGAAGTTACAGCAAAATTTAAAAAAATTAAGTCCTATAAAAAACAAGTTACAGCTGAACTGGAGGCTCAAGGTCAATCTTTTACTATGAACAGAGAAGAATCATTTTTATCCCCATCCTTTTTCAAAGCTGAGACTAACGCTATGGGTATGACAGTACAATCACAGATTATAAGCGATAAAAGTGGTGTTGAGCAAAATATGCGAACTGGAAAAAAAATACTTAATGAAGAGGAAATAAAAGAAGTTATAAATAATTCTAGGTTAGATAAAAATTTAAAGTACAGAGAGTTAGGAGATTCACTTTCACTAAACGCTATCGAAAACGTTATGGGAGAAGATTGTTATGTTATCAATAGAGTTACTAATTTCGGAAATGAAACAACTGAGTTTTATTCTTTAATTTCAAAATTTTTAGTTCAAATTATCAAAAGTGAGAAAGTTGCTGAGGGGTCAGAACCGGTTGTTACAACAATACAATTTTCTGATTATAAAAATTTCAACGGTTTTAATTTTCCATCAAGAGAATCTATGGGTGCAGGAGGTCAGAATATTGAATTTGTACTAAATTCAATGCAGATAAATCCTAAATTGAAAGCTAAAGATTTTAATTTGGAAGAATAATTAAATTATCTTCTTCTTCGGTTGCTACTTCCCCCCCTTGAATTATTTCTTTTTCTGTTTCTGTCTCTGTTTCTTTCACTTCCTCTGGATTTTCTTTTCCCACCATCTTTAGAAGCAATTTCAACAACAAAGCTTTTTTCATCGTATTCTTTATCCTTAAGTCCAGAAAGTATTTTTTCTGATAATGATTTTTCAACTTCAAAAAATGAAAAGTCATTGTATAAGTCAATTGCACCGACTGATTTTGATGGTAAATTAGTATTAGAGCAAATAAGTCTTAGTAGTCCCCCCTTATTTAGTCCTTTATTATGACCAAGGTTGATAAAAAATCTTTCATGATCACTAATGTTTGACCTTTTTTTTCCATTTTGAACATTTGATGAAATATCTTTAGAATTTTCATAATAGTTTAATAATTGATTAAACTCAATACTTATCATTCTTTTAATGACATCTTCTTTAGAAAAGTCTTCAAAACTCTCGTAAATAGGTGGAATTAATTTATTGATTTCATCGTTTATTTTTACGTTTTTTATTTTATTAACGTAACCTATAAGTTGTTGTTCGCAAATTTCTTTTCCTGTTGGCAAATTAGCTGATTCAAACTTTGCTTGAATTTTTCTTTCAATTTGTTTGATCTTATTTTGGTCTTTATTAGAGACAATCGCAATGGATACTCCCTTTTTACCAGCTCTAGCTGTTCTTCCACTTCTATGTGTGTAACTTTCAACATCATCAGGAAGATGATAATTTATAACATGAGTTATATTATCTACATCAATTCCCCTTGCTGCAACATCAGTAGCAACTAAAATTTGCAAAGTTTTTTCTCTAAACTTATCCATTGCTTTATCTCTTTGCATTTGAGATAAATCACCATGGAGTGGAGCTGCACTATAGCCTTCTTTTAATAATTTATCAGCTACTTCTTGTGTTGATCTTCTTGTTCTACAAAAAATAAGTCCATATATTTTAGGATGAAAATCTAAAATTCTTTTAATGGCATTATATCTTTCTCTTTCGGGAACGTTATAATATATATGTTGAATATTTTCAGCTCCTACATTTTTTGTTCCAACCGTAATCTCAATAGGATTAGTCATATATGATTTGGATATTTTTGCAACTTCTTTTGGCATAGTGGCTGAGAATAACCAAGTAAGTTTATGGTCTGGTGTTTGAGCTAAAATTCCGTCAATATCTTCTTTGAATCCCATGTTGAGCATTTCGTCAGCTTCATCAAGAACTGCATAAGAAACTTTATTTATTTTAATCATCTTTCTCCTCATCATGTCCATTAATCTTCCTGGTGTTGCAATAACTATTTGAGCTCCTGATTTAATTTCTCTTGATTGTTTATCCATACTTGCTCCACCGTATATAGTTGCAATAGAGAGCTCTTTTATATATTTTGAAAATGATTTAAAATCATTTGATATTTGGACACAAAGTTCTCTAGTTGGTGCAATTACTAGTCCTTGTACGTTTTTGTTTTTAAGATCAATTCTTTGAATCATCGGTAATCCAAATGCTGCGGTTTTTCCTGTTCCAGTTTGTGCTAAGCCTATTAAATCCCTATCCTCATTAATTAGTTGGAGAATTGCAGATTCTTGTACAGGTGTGGGTGAAGTAAATCCAAGATCTTCAATTCCTTTTAATAAACTAGGATTTAACGGTAGGTCAGTAAATAACATTTAAAATAATTTTTGGCGAAGGTAAACTAATTAATTTGAAGAAAAAAAGTCAAACCTATAAGCCGGATTCTGTCGAGGTTCATCATCTATCTAGGCTAATTATCACTAATTAGCTCAATCGACCTACCCTCCAAGTTGAGCGAGCAACTCTTCTGCATAAGCAACCTTGGTTTATTTGGTCTTTCAGCGCATGAGGTTTACCATGCTACTAATGTCACCATTAGTACGGTGAGCTCTTACCTCGCCATTTCACCTTTACCATAATTAAATGGCAGTCTATTTTCTGTGGCACTTGCTGTATTCATCTTTATGAATCCTTCCCGTTAGGAAGCATGCTACTCTATGCTGTCCGGACTTTCCTCTTGCTAGGCAAGCGATGAACCGGTTTGACTTTTAGCAAAAGTATTAAAGCAAATACTATTTACAAATTTAAATAACCTTTATTTAAAGTAAAGATTATGGAATATATATGTTAGCAGAAATAGCTTTGTGATCGGAAAACTTTTCCGGGTGTGTTTTAAAATTATTTGATGATAAATTTTTATCATGCCATATGTAGTCAATTCTAAGTCCTGGAACTTTTCCTATATATGTGCCACCAAAACCTAGCCCGGAGTACGTAAATGCATCTTTAAGATTTTTATCGAATTTATTATAAGCATGTGAAATAGGGGTGTCATTTAAATCGCAACAGACTATTTTTTTAAATGGACTATTTTTAATTATTGGTATGATTTCATCTATTTGGTTTGATCTTTTTGAAAATCCTTTTTTTAAGCGATTAATAATATCTTGCTTAGGAACTTTTTCATCTGGCCAAATTGGACTGCCTTTACCACCAATTATATTGTAATCAGAATAATTAAATCTAATTGATCCTAGGTGGGTATTAAAAACTCTTAAAGTGTCCTCATCTTTTACAATATCGGACCAAATACATTGATTTGAATTATCATTTTTAAATTGTAGATTATTTTTATTAATAATTGGAAATTTACTGAACGTAGCAAGTCCAAAAAATGAATTATTTTTACTTTCGTCAGAAAAATTTTCGTGATAATAAGAGAATCCTAATTCATTTAAAATTAAATCTCTTGTTACAAACTGATTGGTTTTATCATAATAATATTCTTGAAAACAAATAACATCAGGGTTCTGACCTTTAATAAATTTTAAAATATTTTGTTTGCTTTCTTTATTTTTTGTCCAATTATACAAATCAAATAAACGAACATTATAGCTCATTATCTTAATGGTTTTTTCAAAATCTTTGGAATAGCTAAATGAGTTTATCTGAAAAAATCTACTGTGGTGATACATTCCAATAATAATTAAAATTAAGGAAGGAAGAAAAAATATTTTTCTTTTTACCATCCATATAGTACACAAGATTAGATTTGTAAATAAAATATATGGATAAGCTAATCCAGTAAACGCTATCCATACAGCTTTTGCTGGTTCAGAAACATATGCCAGATAGGAGAAAAAGAGAAGAAAATTTAATACGATGGTAAAATAAGCTAAAAGCTTATTTTTAAAACTCATTTTTTTAATTCCAAAACTAAATATTCTTACTGGCATCAAACAAATAATCTTTTTCTTCTTTACTTAGACTTTCATATCCTGACACTTTGATTTTATCTAGAATAGCATCTACTTTTTCTTGTCTAATATTTTCTGAATCCTTTGAACTAACAGGCTTTTTTTTAGGTTTTTTTGTTTTGTAAACAATTTTGATTTTTTTTCTTTTGAAAATAGAATCTATTGTATTTAAAAAGTAAGTGAACCAATTGGAAATATCTATTCCTTTTTTAAAATTACGTACAAAAGTATAACCCCATATAGCTCCTCCAATATGTGCAAAATGTGCTATTCCATCTTGGTTTGCCAATCCTAATACGTCAAAGGCAACCCAAATAATTGCAAGATATTTCATTTTTACCCTCAATAAGCCAAATAACATTACTTCAAAATTAGGTGTGTATGTTGCTAATCCTACAAAAATTGCCATAACAGCTGCAGATGCACCCAGCATAGGAATATTGCCTAAATCTTTGTATAATGGGAATAAGTTGTGTGTAATTAAATATAAAATTGCACCACAAAATCCACCAATTATGTAGGTGTTTAATGCAGCTTTTTTACCAAGCAAATCTTCAAACATTCTTGCAGTGAAAAAATAAATTAGCATATTATTAAAAATGTGCCAAAAAGAGCCATGTAAGAACATGTAAGTAAAAATTGTCCATGGTCTTTTTATAAACACTATTGGCGATGAACTAAAGGTTAAATAACTTTCTAAAAAATTTGGATTAAAATTCCATTTCATCAAAGTAAAGAGAGTATTTAGTATAAGAAATATGACATAAATTCCTACATTAATATAAATAATCTTAATGTAGATTCCTCCACTTTTAAATTGATATTTTAGTTGCTCTGTAAGGCTCATTAGAAAAATTTATTCTTACTTTTTTGCCAATAAAATAAAATTAAAATCCCTATAAGTGCTCCTCCAAGATGAGCAAAATGTGCGACATTGTCACCGGGATTATTAGAAATACCAAGATACAATTCAATAACAGCATAGCCAATCACAAAGTATTTTGCTTTAATTGGAATTGGTGGAAAAAGTAACATAAGTTCGGTGTTTGGAAACAAATATCCAAATGCGGCAAGTAACCCAAAAACTGCTCCAGAGGCACCAATCATTGGAGAGTGATACATTACACTTAATTGGGCTAATTTTGCATCTTTAAAGTTCATACCTTTTTGCCAAGCATCGTATGCTGTAGAATTAAATAATTCAATTTCTTCAAAAGTAAGAGAAGCTTCTATATTATTTATTCTTAGATAGTTAACAAGTAAATGCAAGCACGAAGCCCCAAGAGCACAAATGATATAATAAGAAAGAAATCTTTGTGGACCCCAAACTCGTTCTAACTGCGCACCAAAAATCACTAATGCAAACATATTGAAAAAAATATGTCCAATCGAAAATTTACTGTGCATAAAAAAGTGCGTTGCTAACTGCCAAGGTCTAAAATCTTCGGAAACAACTGGAAATAGTTCCAAATTAGACATAAATTCTGGGAAGGTCCATTGAGCGACATAAAATAAAATGTTAATTAATAACAGATTTTTAACAACAGGGCTGATATTTCTAAAGAAATTACTGAACATTATTTAAATTTATTGTCTATTTCAGACTCGTTAATCTCTTTTATAATAGGTTTTCCCTTATTCGAAAGTTTTGGTGATTTACATGAAAATAAACAATCAACCAAATGAGACATTTCCATTTCAGTCATTTTAACTAATCTTGAGTGTGCGTAATTTGTTGCTATTCCCCAAGCTAATTTAACATTTGGGCTTTCAAATTCAGTGCTTTGTTGTTTATAGTTTTCTATACAAGATTCAATAAATGATTGCGCATTAAAATTTACACATTCAAATGGATAAGTATTCACAACAATGGTATCTTTACTAAATTGATCAACTTCAACTCCCAGTCTTAATAGTTCTTCTTTAATCTCTGCACATATTTGCATATCATTGAGTGAAAGATTGATTTCTAAAGGATGAAGTAATTTTTGAGAGACAATTTCTGAATTGTTGTAATTTGTAATTAATTCTTCAAACTTTATCTGTTGATGAGCCCTAAAAATATCTATAATTAATAGTCCATTTTTTTTAACTGTAATTAGATATTTTTTGTTGAACTGCAAGAAGAAATTACTTTGAATATTTTCAAATATTTTATTTTTGTTATTAACATTATCTAAATCATTTAGTTCAGATTGGAAGTTTCTCCTTAAAAGTTCTATGTTTTGCTCAACGTTTAAATCAGTATTGTTTTGAAATGGATTGAAATCATGATTAATTTTGATATTAGGAACTTTTAAAGGGGTACCAACTTTTATTGGCGGAACATTGAAAGAAGTTTCTTGTTCAAAGTCAATTGTTGGGGCAATATTATATTTTCCTAGCGAACTTCTTACACAAGATTTTAAAATAGCATAAATAGCTCTCTCATCTTCAAATTTGACTTCAGTCTTAGAGGGGTGTATATTCACATCAATACTTTTTGTAGGTACTTCTATATAAATATAATAGGAAGGAAAGCTTTCTTTACTAATATAATCCTTATACACATGGTTAATCGCATGGTTTAAGATATTACTCTTTATAAATCTGTTATTAATAAATAGAAATTGTTCACCTCTCGTTCTTTTCGAGAACTCAGGTTTTATAATAAAACCACTAATTTTAGACAAAGAAGTATTTTCTTCGATAGGTACTAGTCTCTCATCATATTTTTTTCCAAAAATTGATGTTATCCGTTGCCTTAAATTACCTTTTTTTAGCTCAAATAATAAACTATCATCATTGTACATTGAAAAAAATATATCTGGATGAGATAAAGCTATCCTGTGAAACTCGTCAATTATATGCTTTGTTTCAACATTTTTAGATTTTAGGAAGTTTCTTCTAGCTGGAACATTAAAAAATATATTTTTCATTGCAATGCTTGTTCCCAAAGGAGCAGTCACAGCTTCTTTCGTAACCAATTTAGAACCTTCAATAATTATTTTATTTCCTATTTCACTATCCGCTTTTCTCGTTTTTAATTCTACTTTAGAAATTGCTGCTATGCTTGAGAGTGCTTCTCCTCTAAATCCCTTTGAAGATATATTAAATAAATCCTCTGAAGATTTAATTTTTGAAGTGGCATGTTTTTTAAAACATATTTCAGCATCATTTTCATTCATTCCAATGCCGTTATCAATAACTTGTATAAGAGAACTTCCAGCGTTTTTAATGATAAGTTGAATTTTTGTTGCTTTTGCGTCGACAGCATTTTCTAATAATTCTTTAACCGCTGAGGCTGGTCTTTGTATAACTTCACCAGCAGCAATTTGATTGGCAACATGTTCAGGAAGTAATTTTATCATTTAACTGTAGTTGAACTATTTAAGTAAGCAAGTAAATCATCAATTTGATCGTAAATAAATACAAATCCAAAGATTAGGATTGTAAATATTATTAAAAGCCTAATTGTATTCCAGTTATTATTCCAATTGTTCTTAGCAGGGTATTTGACAAAAGATTTTCTAATTCTTGATTCGTAATTTCCTTCCAATATTTCTTTTTCTTTTTGCTTTAATCTCTCTTTAGATTCGTCGTAATATCTTGCAGGAAAATCAAATCTTCTGTGTTCTGGTAGTTTGAAAAACCTTGATTTTAACAATGGTTTGTTACTCATAATGTAAAAATATACAAATTAGCCGATTAGTTAAAAATCGTATAAAAATCTCTTGTTAAATTTTTATAATCTGTAGTATAATCGTGTCTTTTATCATTTTCTATAATTAATTCTTCTTTTTTGGTTTCAATATTGTTTTTACTAAATTCTAAAAGTACTCTACTTGCAGATTTATACGCTTTAGGGTATATCACGCATTCTCTGGATAAATGAAGATTATTTTTTTTTGCAAAACTTTTACATTTTTCGTTGTTTTTAAAAGGAATAATAAGATTTACAGTTCCATTTTCTGTAAGATTTTTATTGGAAAATTCAATTATACTACAGTAATTTAATCCTCCTTCATGCTTAGCTGTTCTTTTACTTTTGTTGTTTGGTAGATATCCGTCTTTGTAAAATGGAGGATTACTAACAATTAAATCATATTTATTAGTAGGTCTGTGTTCTTTGAAGTCCTGATTTTTTAGAACTAGATTCTTATTCCATCTGCAATTTTCAAAATTTATAATTGCATCTTTTGCTGCTTCTTTTGATATTTCTACAGCTGTCATCCTGATGATTGGGTTTTTTTGACACATCATAATCGCAATTACACCTGTTCCACAGCCAATATCTAAACCATTTTTTTTATTTACACAATTTACCCAAGCACCTAGCAATATTCCATCAGTTCCAATTTTCATTGCAGCATAGTTTTGTTCTATGGAAAAGTTTTTGAATAAAAAAGGATGGTATTTTTTATTTTTCATCTAAATAGATAGCTAGTAGACCTTCAGGGATATTAATATGAATTTCTTTAGAAATTTGGTCAATTTGAATGGTAGTTTCCTTATGAAAGGGGATTAGGACTTCTTTTTCATCAATATAAGTTTGAATTAATTCATTATTAGGAAGATGAATGTGGTCATTTACAACTCCTATGTATTTTTGTTCTTTATCAAATATTTTATAATTCACTATATTTTCACCACTAATAAAATGATCGTTATCTTCTGAGAATTCAGTGGGGTCAACGTAGACTTTTTTTCGAATTAATTTTTGCGATTTTTCATGCTTAACATTAAGTAGTTCAAGGATGAATTTATTTTTTTTAAGTTCTTG